>ERZ761607.142-NODE-142-length-150323-cov-14.362472_pt1 | contig 150323 bp, 107 predicted proteins | sample MGYA00511164_ERZ761607 | MGnify/ENA primary metagenome ERZ761607 (study PRJEB28899, sample SAMN02445080) | bioreactor sludge metagenome | biome: EBPR sludge | place: Australia: Brisbane, Thorneside Wastewater Treatment Plant | collected 2011-06-22 ... | reverse complement strand
TCGGCTCATCCCGGCGCCATCGCCTTCGACCCCTCGCGGCTCGCGCCGCTCCTACGGGAGGGCGGCGGTGCGGGGGGCTGCGTAGGAGCGGCGCCAGCCGCGAGCTTTTCATCGGCTCATCCCGGCGCCATCGCCTTCGACCCCTCGCGGCTCGCGCCGCTCCTACAGCGTGGGCGGGGGGTCAGCCTTGCATCTTGCCGATGGTGTGGCGCAGGCGGGTGTGGGCGAGGGTGAAGAAGAAGCCGCCGATGAGCGCGACCATCAGGAACTGCGGCCACACCACGTCGAGCCCGGCGCCGCGGAAGAGCACACCCTGGGCGAGGCTGACGTAGTGGGTCGTGGGGGTGAAGGCCATCAGCGTGCTGACGAGCTCGGGCATGCTTTCGCGTGGCGTGAGCGCGCCCGACAGGATCTGCAGCGGCAGCAGCACCAGGATCGCCATCAGCCCGAACTGGGGCATGTTGCGTGCCAGCGTACCCATGAAGATGCCGATGGAGGTCGCTGCGAACAGATAGAGCAGGGTGCCGAAGGCGAACAGCAGCGCCGACCCGGGCACGGCCACCCCGAGCACGCCCTTGACGACGATCTGCAACGACAGCGCGGATGCGAGCAGCACCACCGCGCCCATCGCCCAGACCTTGGAGAGCATGATCTCGAGTGGCGTGACCGGCATCACCAACAGGTGTTCGATGGTGCCGTGTTCGCGCTCGCGGATCAGGGCGGCGCCGGTGAGGAGGATGCCGAGCAGGGTGATGTTGTTGATGATCGAGGTGACCGCGGCGAACCAGCTCTGGCTGAGGTTGGGATTGAACAGTGCGCGCGGCACGAGCTCGACCGGCTGCTGAGCGGCCGTACGGTAGCGCAGCACGAAGGCACGGATCTCGTCGTTGACGATGCTCTGGATATAGCCGGTGCCGGTCTGTGCCTGGCTCTGGCGGGTGGCGTCCACATTGAGCTGGAGGGCTGGCGCACGTCCTGCGAGGACGTCGCGCTGGAAGTTGGGCGGGATGTCGAGCACGAAGGTGTGGCGGCCGGCGTCCATGCCCTTGTCCATCTCGCCCAGCTCGATCAGATCCGGCGCGATGAACTGCGGCGGCTGCAGCGCGGCGACGATGCGTGTCGACAGCTGCGAGCGGTCCTCGTCGACAACGGCGATTGCGGCGCGGTGCAGGCTCTCCGGCTTGGCGCGCGCATCGGCGTACACCGAGACCGAGAACATGAAGACGATGAGGAACAGCATCGTCCAGTCGCCGAGCAGGCTGTGGAACTCCTTGATGCCGAGGTGCCAGGTGTTGTGGACCAGGCTGCGCCCGCGCCTGCGGGCGGGGGCGGGCGCAGCGGCATGCGTGTTGTGGTCGTTCATCGGCGGTCCCCCTAGCGTGCCTGCTTGCGCAACAGCAGCACCGCGGCGAGCGTGAGCACTGGAACGGCGATCAGCAAGGGCAGGAAGGCCGCCCACAGGTCGCCGAATTCGAGCGCCTTGGCGAAGGTGCCGCGGCTGATGTTGAGGAAGTGGCTGGTGGGGTAGATGGCGCCGATGAAGGCGCCGCCGCCTTCGAGCGAGGACACGGGGTCGAGCATGCCGGAGAACTGGATCGCCGGCAGCAGGGTGCCGATCGAGGTTCCGGCCATGGCGGCCACCTGGCTGTCGGTGAGGGTGGACATGAGCAGGCCGAGGCCGGTCGTCGCGGTGACATAGAGCAGCGCGCCGAGCACGATCGTCGCCAGGCTACCCTTGAACGGCACGTCGAATACGGTCACCGCGATCGCGAACAGCAGCGCGAAGTTGAACATGGACAGCGCGATATAGGGCAGCTGCTTGCCGAGCAGGAACTCGAGCTTGGTCACCGGGGTGGTGTAGACGTTGAGGATGGAGCCGAGCTCCTTCTCGCGCACGACGCCCAGCGCGGTCAGCATGGAGGGGATGAACACCAGCAGCAGCGGGATGACCGCCGGCACGATGGCGACCACGCTCAGCATGTCCGGGTTGTAGCGGTAGCGCACCGCGATGTCGGCAAGCCGGGTGGGCGGCGTACCGGTGGCGGCGCTTACCGCTTCGCTCAGGGTCTGGGTGTGCAGGCCGACGACGTAGGCGCGCGCAACCTCGGCCCGCATCGGCATCGAGCCGTCCAGCCACAACCCGATCTGCGGCGCCTGGCCGCGATCGAGGTCCCGGCCGAAACCGGGCGGGATCTCCAGCGCCATGGCAAGCTCGCCTGCGCGCATGCGGCGGTCGATGTCGGCGTGGCTTTGCAGCGGCGCCTGTTCGCTGAAGTAGCGCGAGCCGGCTATGTTGAGGGTATAGCGCTCGCTCGCTACGCTGCGGTCGTGGTCGAGCACGGCGTAGTTGAGCCGCTCCACGTCCATGCTGATGCCGAAGCCCATCACCAGCATGAGCAGCACGGTGCCGAGCAGGGCCAGTGTCAGGCGGAAGGGGTCGCGCTGCAGCTCGGTCGCCTCGCGTGCGCTGAAGCTGAGTAGGCGGGCGAGGCTGAAGCGCGCAGCCTGGGGCATTGGCGCCGCTGCAGGGGCGTCGGCCTCGGGTACGTCGGCCTCGGGTACGTCGGCTTGAGGTACGTCGTGTGCATGGCCGGCCGCAGCCGGGGCGCGCAGCTGCACGCCGCTGGCTTCAGCCAGGTAGGCGACGAAGGCATCTTCGAGGTTGTCGGCGCCGCGTTGCGCCACCAGCGCGGCGGGGGCGTCGCTCGCCAGGATGCGCCCGGCGTGCATCAGCGAGATGCGGTCGCAGCGCTGGGCCTCGTTCATGAAGTGGGTGGTGATGAAGATCGTCACGCCGTCCTTGCGCGACAGGTCGACGATCAGCGCCCAGAAGTGGTCGCGCGCGACCGGGTCGACGCCCGAGGTGGGCTCGTCGAGGATCAGCACGTCGGGCCGGTGCAGCACCGCCACCGCGAGCTGCAGGCGCTGGCGGATGCCGAGCGGCAGGGCGTCGGGCTGCACGTCCATCACCGGGGCGAGGTCGAAGCGGCGCGCGAGCTCGGCGATGCGGGACGCGGCCGCGTCCGCGGGCAGGTGGAAGAGGCGCGCGTGCAGGTCGAGGTTCTGGCGCACCGAGAGCTCGCCGTAGAGCGAGAAGGACTGCGACATGTAGCCCACGCGGCGGCGCGTCTCGATGTTGGTCGCGTCGAGCCTGCGCCCGAGCAGCAGGGCCTCGCCGGCGCTCGGTTCGAGCAGGCCGGTGAGCATCTTCATGGTGGTGGACTTGCCGCAGCCGTTGGAGCCGAGGAAGCCGAAGATCTCGCCGCGGCGCACCTGCAGATTGACGTCGTCCACCGCGACGAAGTCGCCGAAGCGCATCTGCAGGCCGCGCGCCTCGATGACCACCTCGCCGGTCTCGATCGGCGGGATCTCCAGGCGACGATGGTCGCGCCGGCGCGCCTCGGGCAGCAGGGCGATGAAGGCCTCTTCCAGGGTGTCGGCGCCGCCGGCCGCGCGCAGCTCGGCGGGCGTGCCGGTGGCGAGCACGCGGCCGGCGTCGACCGCCACCAGCCAGTCGTAGCCCTCGGCCTCTTCCATGTAGGCGGTGGCGATCAGCACGCTCATGCCGGGGCGCTCGGCGCGGATGCGGTCGATGAGCTCCCAGAACTGCCGGCGCGACAGCGGATCGACGCCGGTGGTGGGCTCGTCCAGGATGAGGAGGTCGGGGTCGTGGATCAGCGCGCAGCACAGGCCGAGCTTCTGCTTCATGCCGCCGGAGAGCTTGCTGGCGGGACGCTCGGCGAAGGCGGCCATGCCGGTGGCGGCGAGCAGCGCGTCGATGCGGCGCCGGCGCTCGGCCGCGGACTGGCCGAACAGGCGGCCGAAGAAGTCGATGTTCTCGAACACCGACAGCGTGGGGTAGAGGTTCTTGCCCAGGCCCTGCGGCATGTAGGCGATGCGCGGGCAGACGGCCGCGCGGTGGTGCGCTTGTGCCATGTCGCCGCCCAGCACCTCCACCCGGCCCGCCTGGATCTTGCGGGCGCCGGCGATCAGGCCGAGCCAGGTGGATTTGCCCACGCCGTCCGGGCCGATGAAGCCGACCATGCAACCGGCCGGGACGTCCAGGTCGACGCCATCGGCAGCGAGGGTGTCGCCGTAACGATGTTCGACGCCGCGCAGGCGGACGACCGGCGCGGCGCTGCCGGTCGCGGTCACGGCAGCCTCACGTGCAGCGCGTCGGGCCAGGCGCGGGCGTCGTCAAGGCGGACGTGCGCCATCCCCGGCAGGCCGGTCTTGACCTGTTCAGGGTATTGGCGCAGCAGCGCGGGGTCGACTCTCGCCTTGACGCGGAACACCATCTTCTGGCGTTCGCTCTGGGTCTCCACCGTCTTCGGGGTGAACTGCGCGACGCTGGCGACGTAGGACACCTGGGCCGGGATCACGAGGTGGGGGGCCGCGTCGAGGACGATGCGCACCTCGGTGCCCATCGCCACCCGCCCGGCCGCCATCTCGGGCAGGAAGAAGCTCATGTACACGTCGGTGATGTCGATCAGACTCACCACCTTGCCGCCGCCGCCCACCACCTCGCCCGGCTGCACCACGCGGTACTGCACGCGGCCGTCGCGGGGTGCGCGCAGGGTGGCGTCGTCGATCTCGGTGCGCAGGCGGGCGACCACCGCCTCGGCGGCGGCGATGCCGGCCTCGGCCTGGGCGACGTGGGCACGCGCGGCGTCGGTCGCGGCGCTGGCGGCGGCGATCTGTGCCTGCGCGGCGCGAACGTTGGCCTCGGCGTTGCGTACGCGCGCGGCCTGATCGTCGGCAATCTGCTCGGAGGTGGCGCGCTCGGCCAGCAGCGCTTGCGAGCGTGCGCTGGTACGGCGGGCAAGATCGAGCTCGGAGCGGCGCTGGACCAGTACGGCCTCGGCCATCGCAACGTCGGCCTCGCGCTGCGCGACCATGGCGATCGCAGTCTGACGCGCGCTGCGGGCGTTGGCGACCTCTGCGAGGGCCTGGGCATGCTGGGCCTCGAGCGACTTCACGTCCATGCGGGCGATGATGTCGCCGGCGCGGACAAAGTCGCCTTCGTTGACCAGGATGTCGTCGACCCTGCCCGCCGCGCGCGTTGCGACATCGACCTGAGTGGCTTCGACACGGCCGTTGCCACGCACGAAGCCGTCCTGCTCGGCCGGCGGTCTCGACAGCAGCCAGGCCGTGACGGCCGTGGCAAGGAGGAGGGCAGCGACGCCGCCGCGGATGATCGTGGTGCGGGTCTGGGGGGACATGGTGGCGGTCCTGTTTCGGCTTGAAGGCGATGCGCTTGCGTGTGCCCGGGCGGTGTTCGTCGGATCGTGCCGCAGCCCGGCGGGCTGCCCGCTAGCCTGTAGTAGAATCGTTTGCCGATTCCGCCCGGCAGCACGGGTCCGTGATTGCCTGGTGGGTGAGAAACCGCGCAAAGGCAGTGTGGATAGGGCCTGCAAGCGTTCGGGTCATTATGCCATGTCCTTGTTGCGGGCGAATTGCCGGGGTGGTCGGCAGGCGAAAGGGCTCGCGGCTGGCGCCGCTCCCACGGCAAGACCGCGCACGCCGCAGCCCCGGTAGGAGCGGCGCCAGCCGCGAGCCTTCGAAGGCGATCGCCCCCCCGCGCATCCGCCAACACTGCTGCGCCTCACCCCGTTGCCTTGCGGCTGGCACGGTTTTGCTTGAATGTGCTCTGAACTGAAGAAGCTCACCCGACTGGAGTGCGATGCCGATGTCCCTGTCTGCCGATTCGACCCCGCCCGCGCCGAGCTCCATGGCGCGCCCGGGCAATGCCGAACTGGTGGCGGATGAGGGCGGTGGCGTACTGCGCTTGGGCGGGGACTGGACGCTGGCCCACTACAAGCGCCTGAACCAGGTGGTGGACCGCCTGCGCGGGCGCGCGGGCGAGGCTGCGCGTGTGGATCTGTCCGCGCTGCTTGCGCTCGACACGGCTGGCGCGCAGCTCATCTGCGCGCTGCTCGGCAGCCAGCGCGTGGAGGTCTTGATGGCCGAGGCCGCGGATGTGCCCGCAGAGCGCCGTGCGCTGCTCAGGGCCGTTGCGGCGGCGCTTTCCGGCCAGGACGGCGGCGGCGCACGCAGGCGCGGCAGCGCGCTGGGCGACGTGCTCGAGCATGTTGGGCGCACGATGGGCGTGTTCTGGCACCATGTCGTCGGGCTGGTCGGCTTCATTGGCCTCATCCTCGAGACCGCTGCACGTGTGATGCTGCAGCCGCGGCGCTGGCGGGTCACCGCGCTGGTGGCGAACCTGGAGAAGACAGCGCTGGACGCCGTGCCGATCATCGCGCTGCTCACCTTCCTGGTGGGCGCGGTGGTGGCCTTTCTCGGCGCGACCGTGCTCGCCGACTTCGGCGCCAGCATCTTCACCGTCGACCTGATTGCCTACTCCTTTCTGCGTGAGTTTGGCGTGCTGCTCACCGCCATCATCGTCGCCGGCCGCACGGCCAGCGCCTTCACCGCGCAGATCGGCTCGATGCGGGCCAACGAAGAAGTGGACGCGATTCGTGTGCTCGGTCTCGATCCGGTCGAGCTGCTGGTGCTGCCGCGCGTGTTCGCGCTGATGCTGGCGCTGCCGATGCTGACCTTCGTCGCCATGGTGTCGGGCATCGTCGGCGGCATGCTGGTGTCGGCGCTCACGCTCGACATCTCGCCGGTGATGTTCCTGTCCCGGCTCGAAAGCAATGTCGGCCTCATCCACTTCCTGGTCGGCATGTCGAAGGCGCCGATCTTCGCCTTCCTGATCGCCGTCATCGGCTGCCTGGAGGGGCTGCGCGTGCAGGGCAGCGCGCAGTCGGTGGGCGAGCACACCACCTCGGCGGTGGTGCAGTCGATCTTCGTCGTCATCGTGGTCGATGCGATCGCCGCGCTGTTCTGCATGGAGATGGGCTGGTGATGAAGGCGCAGGCGAACGTGGCCGACAACATCATCGAGGTGCGCGATGTGCGCAACCAGTTCGGCAGCCAGGTGGTGCACGATGCACTCGACCTCGACGTGCGCCGCGGCGAGATCCTGAGCATCGTGGGCGGCTCGGGCACCGGCAAGTCGGTGCTGTTGCGCACGATCGTGGGCTTGAACCGACCGCGTGCGGGCAAGGTGCGGGTGTTCGGCGAGGATCTGCTGGCGCTGCCGCCGGCACGGCGCATGGCGGTGGAGCGCCGTTTCGGCGTGTTGTTCCAGAAGGGGGCGCTGTTTTCCTCGCTGACGGTAGCCGAGAACGTGGCACTGCCGCTGATCGAGCATGCCGGCCTGGGCGCGCGCGAGGCGGCGCAGCTGGCGGCGCTCAAGATCGCCCTTGCCGGCCTGCCGGCGCTGGCGGGCGACAAGTACCCGTCGGACCTGTCGGGCGGCATGGTCAAGCGCGCCGCCCTGGCGCGGGCGCTTGCGCTCGACCCGGACATTCTGTTTCTGGATGAGCCCACCGCCGGGCTGGACCCGATCGGTGCGGCAGCCTTCGACCAGCTCATCCTCACCCTGCGCGATGCGCTCGGGCTCACGGTGTTCATCGTCACCCACGACCTGGACACCATCTACACCATCACCGACCGCGTGGCCGTGCTGGCGCAGAAGAAGGTGCTGGTCAATGCCGGCCTCGACGACGTTGCCGCCTTCGACGACGCCTGGATCCGCGAATACTTCCACGGCCCGCGCGGCCGTGCCGCAGCGCAGGCGGTGAGTGCCGCCGCTGTCCGAACGGAGAATGCCTGACATGGAAACACGCGCCCATCACGTCCTGATCGGCCTGTTCACGGTGACCATCATCGGCGCCGCGCTCATCTTTGCGCTATGGCTGGCCAAGGCCGACAGCGACCGCCAGTTCGAGGTCTACGACATCGTCTTCCAGGAGGCCGTCACCGGCCTGTCGCGCGGCAGCACGGTCGAGTTCAACGGCATCCGCATCGGTGATGTCACCGGGTTGCGCCTGGACCCGCAGGATGCCCACCGCGTCATCGCCCGCGTGCGTGTCGACAGCGAGGCGCCGGTGCGCAGCGACACCCGCGCGCGCTTGGTGCCGGCGGGCATCACCGGCATCTCGATCATCCGCCTCACCAGCGGCGACGAGCCGACGAGCACCAAGCTGCAGGGCAGCGACGACGTCGTGCCGCAGATCATCGCGACCCCCTCGCCGATGAGCCGCCTGCTCGCCGATGGCGAGGACGCCGTCTTCAACATCAACGAGCTGCTCATGCAGGCGCGCGCACTGTTGTCCGCTGACAACGTCGCGCTCATCGGCCGCATGCTGCAGCACATGGAGACCACGACCGCCAGCCTGGCCGAGCAGCGCGGCGATGTGGGCGAGGCGCTGCGCCAGCTCACCCTCGCCAGCCAGCAGGCCAATGCCGCGCTGGCCGAGGCGACGCGGGCGATGGGCGCCGCCAACCGCCTGATCGACGTGCAGGGCGCGCGCACCCTGGAGAGCGCCGAGCGCTCGATGATCGCCTTCGAACGCGCCATGGGTACGCTCGACAGCCTCGTCGCCGATAACCGCGATGCACTCGACGGCGGCGTGCGTGCGCTGGCCGAGCTTGGCCCGGCGATCGGCGAACTGCGCACCACGCTCGCTTCGCTGCGCGCGATTACCCGCCAGCTCGAGGACCGCCCTGCCGACTATCTGCTCGGGCTCGAACCGACCAAGGAATTCACGCCATGAAGCTCACCATGAAGCATACCGACCGCGCCCGGCGGGCGTTCGTGCGCCTGCGTGGGGCAACGGCTTCGGCCGCCGCCCTGGCACTGCTCTCGGCCTGCACCATCCTGCCCAAGGCCGAGCCGCTCGACGTCTACTTGCTGCCTGCGGAGCAGGCGTCTGCACAAGGCACGGGTGCGCGCGCCGATGCCGCCTCCATGCCGGTGTCGCTGCGCATTGCGCGCCCTGCAGCGGGTGTGCATCTGGCCGGCCAGCGCATCGTCGTCCTGCCCGAGGACAACCGCGTCAGCATTTACAAGGGGGCCGGCTGGAGCGACCCCGCGCCCATCCTGGTGCGCAACCGCCTGCTCGACGCCTTCCGCGCCGACGGGCGCATCGCCGCACTGAGCACCGACGAGCGCCGCCTGCACGCCGACTTCGAGATCGACAGCGATCTGCGCGCCTTCCAGAGCGAATACCGCGACGGCAGGCCCGAGGTGGTCGTGCGCCTCGATGTGCGCCTGTATCGCCCGGACACCCAGCGCATCGTCGCCAGCCAGCGCTTCGAGTTCCGCCAGGCCGCGACCGACACCGCGGTGCCGGCTGTGGTGCAGGCCTTCGGCCAGGCGTCCGACGCCCTGGCGCTGGCCGTGGTCGAGTGGGCGGTCGCAGCGATGCGCTGACGGCAGCGGCGGCTGCCGTCTAGCGCGCGCCGCCTACCAGGGCCTTGATCCAGGCGCCGATATCGGCCACTTCTTGCAGGCACACCGAGTGGGGCATGTCGTAGGTGTGCCACTCGGGCTCGAGGCCAAGCGTCTGCAGCAGACCCAGGGCCTGGGTACCCAGTTCGAGCGCGACGACGTCATCCTGCGTCCCGTGCGCGGCGAAGACCGGGATCTTCCGGTTTGCCTCGGTCAGCTCATCGACGAGCAGGCGGGCGCTCGGGATGTAGGTCGATAGCGCGACGATGCCCGCCAGTGGCACCGGGTGGGTGAGCGCGCTCAGATAGGCGACCGCGCCGCCCTGCGAGAAGCCTGCGAGGATGATGCGGTCGCTCGTGATGCCGCGCCCGTTCTCGTGTTCGATGAGCTGGCGGACGTAGGCGCGCGATTCGAGCAGGCCGGCTTCGTCGATCTGCCGGCTGGCCGGCGCGAGCGAGATGATGTCGTACCAGGCGCGCATCACGTAGCCGCCATTGCAGGTCACCGGGCGCAAGGGCGCGTGCGGAAAGATGAAGCGTAGGGCTGGTGCGTCGGCAAGGCCGAGCTCGGGCACGACGGGTTCGAAGTCGCTGCCATCGGCGCCCAGGCCGTGCAGCCAGATCACCGACCACTGCGGGTTGGGGCCGGTCTCGACTTCGAGGGGTGTGGTGTCCGGGGTGAAGTGCATGGTTCGATACTCCGGGTGGTGGGGGGGCGGCAACATGGGCGCGCGCCTGTTGCCGGGGTGTGTTCTCGACCATCGGCCGCCTGAGGTTCCGGTGGCGAAGATTGGCTGCCAGCAAGCGGTGGAAGACGAGATAGCCCGCGAACTGGCGTAACTGCGCGGCTACGATAAGGCCTTCGCGCAGCTGGATCCAGAGTTCGATCGGCAGAGCAAGGCGCTGTAAGGAGCTGTCGGCTTTGATCTGCATGGCGCAGTCGAGCCAGGGGCGGCGCTCTGCGAGGCGGCGAGAGCCGTTTTCGATCTGACTGGCGAGGCGCTGGACCTTGCTGAGGAAGGGGCGCGCGAGTCGTTTGCGCCTCATCGCGGGGGAGGGGGCGGAGGCAGGGTAGGTGTGCGTGCCTGTCGACTCGAATGCTGCGAAAGCTCGATGTTGTGAGGACAGTTCGAGCGTTGGAGTGATTTTTTGCGTTCGGCGGGGGCGGCGGGCGGGATACGAAGATCGGGTTGTCGGCCGGAGCCGACATTCGGAAGAACTCCGGCGTCGGTCAGCAATTCGTAGGTCACCTGTCGTTCAGCTGAATTTCGAGTTGAGCGGCAACGCCTCTGTTGTGCGCGTGAGAGCACGCCAGTCCCATGGCCACCAGCCACCGTTACCGAAGTGTCGACTGCGTGTGCATGTGGTGCGCACATTGGTCGATAGGAGCCCAAAGCCAATACGGGCGGCACCGCCGACGCTGGTCTAAGCCGATCCTGTGCGGTCCAATGAAACTTGGGTTACCCTTCGAGGCGGGTCCAAAGTCTATGCAGCGTACATTATGGCGAACTTCTTTGCGCAACACCGCGACGCGTTGAACCTAACTAAGCAGGTCGCAACGCCGAACCAGGGATTTCGAGCAGGGCAGCTTGGCGCGATGCACGCGGTGCTGGCCCACGAGTCGGTACATGACGACCCGGCCATCGTTTGCCTGCCCACCGGATATGGAAAGACATCTCTGATGATGGCACTGCCACTGCTGTTGGCGGCTCAACGTGTCTTGGTGGTGGAGCCTTCTGACGCGCTGCGCAGGCAGGTTTCCTCGCACTTCCGAGAGCTCTCTACGCTTCGCAGCATCGGAGCGATCAGCAACGAAGTTCCGAACCCCAGGGTGCTCAGGTTGGAGGGGCGCCCGGAGGACGCCGCGGCTTGGGAAGCGCTTGCGGGGCAGGACGTGGTAGTGACAACTGCGGCAAGTGCGTCGCCGACACTCGCTCCAGGAGCTCGCGATGACCTCTTCGATCTCATTATTTTCGACGAGGCTCATCACGCGCCCGCGGATACCTGGGCAGCTTTCTTGGCGCATTTCAAGAAGGCCCGTTTTGTGTTCCTCACCGCAACGCCGTTCAGGCGAGATGGACGTGTAATCCCTGGAAAGCTGGTCTATCGATACCCTGTAACCAGGGCAGTGGAGGAAGGAGCCTTCCAGCCCGTGGCCTTTCGGGCAGCGCCAGTGCTCGATCCGCTCAACGACGATGAGATCGACCGGTCCATCGCAGCGACCGCCGTAGCGCAGCTCAACGCGGATAGGGACGCAGGCAAGGACCATCGCCTGTTCGTGCGCGCAGCCAGCATAAAGGCGGCTCGCGAGCTTGTGCCGATTTACCGGAACTTGGGCGTCGAGGTCGAGGCCATCGTCAGCAAGGTGAGCAAACGGACACAGGACGACTGTGAGCGGCGGCTGATCTCTGGTGAACTGCGCGGAATCGTTTGCGTCGACATGTTCGGCGAAGGCTACGATTTCCCTAAATTGAAAGTGGCGGCGCTTCATTCGCCTCACCGCTCCCTTGTTCCAACCATCCAGTTCATCGGGCGATTCGCTCGAAGTGACGCAACTACGGGTAACGCAACCCTTGTCGCACCGCTCGCTCGCGTCCTGGAGGCCCCAAGCTCACTGTTGAAGGAAGGCGTTGATCTTGCCCGCATGATTGACGAAGCGGCACAGCAAGAACTTATCGGAAATGTCGAGAGCCAGGCAGTCCTTGAACGACTCCCCGTGAGTCGACTCGCAGAGTCCGACTACGAGTCGGTATCGCCCTTGGCGCTGGAGTTGTATGCCCACGTTCGCGTCTTCAGGTGTGCCGAGGCCCCAGACTTCTCAAAGATTGGCGACACGGTCGGCAGAGATCTTCGTGCGGTAAAGCAATGGCTGTCCGAGGATGGCACGGTCAGCTTGGTGCTAACCGTCGACGAGAACCCTCCGAGTTGGGCGACCTCTGACGTGCTCGTTAACGTCCGCCACGATGCGTTCCTGCTCATGTACTTCCCGCAATCGAGGCTTTGCTACATCGGTTCGACGCGACGCACTGAGAAGATCTATCAAGGCCTGATGGACGAGGTCTGCGGCAACTTTCGCCTGCTGAGCTATGAGGAGACGAGTAGGGCTCGAGCGGGACTCGACGGTGTCCGGTTCTATAACGTGGGCCTCAAAAACACGACCTTCAACTCCCAAAGCGAGACATATCGGATGCTCACGGGGCCTGCTGCCGAGCGCGCGGTGACTGCCGGTGACGGACGCGCATACGTGCAAGGGCACTTTTTTGGCAGCGGCATGGCGGGGGATAAGAAAGAAACGATTGGCGCGAGCAGCAGTTCGAAGATTTGGAGCAATCAGACTCTGACAGTCCCTGAGTTTCTATCCTGGGTCGAGCATCTCAACGCGCGACTGGTCGGCACCGCGCCATTCGCTCAAACACAGTTCGACATCGTCAAGGCTGCGACGACGCTCCGCCAGCTTCCGGACGTGGTCATCGCGGGAGCATGGGCAAAGGCTGGGTTCAAGGCCAATCCTCGCGTTCGTTTTCGCACCGAGGGTGCTGCGCGGTTCGACTACAAGACCTTGACTGACTGGGAGCTGTGCGCATTCTCACCGCAGCCGGTCAACGGCATCATGGACTTCAAGGTCAGCTTGGACCAGTTCTCGGTGCTGATGCGCTTCTCTCTGGGGCAGGGACCGATGATCACGCAGCTAGACGACACTGTAGTCATCGAGGTGGAATCAGCGACTGATTCCTGGATGCCTCTGTCCGAGTGGCTGGCCGAGCATCCGCCTGTCTTCTATGCTGCCGACAAGTCGTCCTTCGAAGGGATGAACCAGATGTCGGTACCTCAGTTGCAGGTTGCGGCCCTCTCGCATGGCGACGCAGAGTTCATCGATTGGACTGGCTGCGCCATCGGCGTCGAGTTCGTGCCGCACAACGGCGCTGCCAACGCCGCGCAGCTGCGGCAGCGCTTAGCCGGCCAGACAACGGTGCAAGAGCACCTTGAGCGGCACTTGCTTCAGGTTCCTGGCCTTGCTTCCCTCTTTTACGACCACCGCTCGGGCGAAGCCGCCGACTTCATTGCGGTTACCGTGTCTCCCCAGGGCGAGGTAGAGATCGCGCTGTATCACTGTAAGGGCGCTGGCGGGGCACCGAGCGGCGGTCGAGTCGGAGATGTGTACGAGGTTGCTGGCCAGTTGGTGAAATCAGTGTATTACTGCGATGTCACGACCCTCCTGGACCACATGGAGGATCGGATGCACGCCCGGCACATCAATCCCTCTACGTTCATTTCCGGCGATCTTGGCAACCTGAAGCAGCTTTTGCAATCGACGCCTGCAACGAAGGTGACCTTCACGGTTGTCGGCGTCCAGCCCGGCATCAGTCGGCGGCAAGTTGACGCTCACTTGGCGGACTTGATGGTGTTCGGCGTCGACTATGCCAAACGTGGTGGCGCTGCAAGGGCGTATTGGCTCGTCAGCGAATAGCCAATGCTGGTCCCAATACGCCACAACGTGAAGACATGGGCGGTCTGATTCATCAATCTGTCAGCGCCCACGTGGTGGAGTGCAGCCATACCGACCTGCGCGCGAGCATGTGCCCAACGTCGGCCGCCCGGCACCGCACGATCCCATTCGTCTCCGATTTCGACCGCGCCCGGATACCGTCTTAGGGACTTTGCATTCGCCGGACACGAAAGCTGGCCTTCACAGTTGCGCTTCCCTGAAAGTCCGTTGACCGCAGGATACCTGTCGCTCATCTGGCGATGGATTTATGGCGGCTCAGGCCCACGACCGGCGGTCGGCCAGTGCCGCCGGCCCGCCTTGGCCAAATGAGCGGCAGCACTGCTCGCCACAGCCGCCGCATGGCACTCAATGGCACCGAGGGGCACGCCATCACCCCATCGGACTGGTGGTATCAGGTCGTTGCGGACCTTAGCTCAGTCGAACTGGGTGCCAGCTGAGTAGCGGTTCCTGCCTCTCGCATCTCGGCAACGAGTCCTTTCCATCTACCAAGAACTATCGTTCATCATTTAAGGTGTTGGCCTATTCTTGGCTGCTCAACCTATCCGTTTCCGCTCCCCTTTGGAAATGACAGCCTCTTCTCAGTCCACTCAGGTCAAGACGTATCAATAGGATGTTTGACGTTACTCCAGATGACATTGCTCAGCTAAACGATGTGGACCTGAGGGAGCTTGTGGGCCGCCTTTGTGAGGCCGAGCTTGCAAGCCGGGGACTGTCTACAGCTGCGGTAACTTGGGGCGGCAATCAGACTGCTGCGGACGGCGGACTTGATGTGCGTGTCGCGCTGCCGGTGGGCGCTCTGATTGACGGCTATATCCCAAGGTTCTCGGTAGGGTTCCAGGTCAAGACCCCAGACATGCCGAGGGCGGCGATCGTCAAAGAGATGCGCCCAGATGGCATCATCCGACCCGTGATTCAGGAACTCGCCGATGAGGAGGGCGCCTACGTCATCGTCAGTTCCCAGGGTTCCACGGCCGACATCGCCCTGCGCAATCGGCGGAATGCGTTGCGTGAGGCTCTGGCCGGAGTTGTTAACGCGGCTCAACTACACACCGACTTCTACGACCGCACGCGCCTAGCGAGCTGGGTACGCCAGCATACAGGGCTGATCACCTGGGTCAGGGAGAAGGTGGGCCGCGCACTTGTCGGCTGGCGCCCATACGGTCCTTGGAGTGGCGCGACCGAGGGTGCTGACGCTGAGTACTTGGTCGACGAAAAACTCCGTATCCATCTTGGCGGGCACCGCGACATGCCTGCGCAGTCTATCACTGACGCCATTGACGAACTGCGCGACGGGTTGGCCCAACCAGGCAAAATGGTGCGCCTGGTTGGGCTGTCGGGAGTGGGTAAGACTCGCTTTGTCGAGGCTCTCTTCGATGCGCGCATCGGCTCGCGGCCCCTCTCGCCGTCCCTCGCCGTCTACACCAACCTGTCGTACAACCCGGACCCGCAGCCGATAGGCCTCGCTTCCGACCTAATCGCGAGCCGCATGCGCGCGATCTTGATCGTGGACAACTGCCCTCCGGATCTTCACCGCAGGCTCTCAGACCTATGTGCTGCTTCCGGCAGCACGGTCAGTGTCCTGACGGTCGAGTACGACGTGCGTGACGACCAACCTGAAGGCACGCAGGTCGTCACTCTAGACACATCTTCGCTGGAGCTGATTGAAGAGTTGGTCCGACGCCGCTTCTCACACCTGTCCAACGTCGATGCACGCACTATCGCCGAAACGTCTGGCGGCAATGCGCGGATCGCGATCGCTCTCGCCGGGACTATCGAGCGATCCGAGACCGTCGCCAATCTTTCGGACGATGAGCTATTCCAGCGCCTCTTCCGCCAGAGGCACGATCCTAACGACACGCTACTCCTCGCAGCGCACGCATGCTCGCTCGTCTATTCCTTTCAAGGTGAAGCGATGACGGGGGATGAAGCAGAGCTGCCGCACCTGGCGGCACTCGCGAACCAAGCGCCAGGAGAGCTCTATCGGCACATCGCTGAGTTGCTCCGGCGGGACCTAGTCCAGCAACGCAGCGTATGGCGGGCCGTGCTGCCGCACGCCATTGCAAACCGGCTTGCCGCCCGGGCCCTTGAAGACACGCCGTATGACCTCATCGATCAGCAACTCGTAACCGGTGGAACGAATCGACTTGCCCGATCCTTCTCGCGACGGTTGTCATTCCTGCATGACCATCCCCGCGCAGTCGCCATCGTCGATCGATGGCTTGCACCCGGTGGCTTGCTAGGTAATGCGACGGCTTTCAACGACCTCGGCAGAGCGATGTTTGAGAACGTAGCACCCGTCTCGCCTGGGTCTGCCCTCGCGGTTCTAGAGCGGACAGGCTCGAGCGATCCTGAGGCGGCCGTGTCGGTCTTCAACCGACATCGATCGCTGCTGCGTTCTCTGGCCTATGACCCGCCCCTATTCAAACGAAGCATCTCATTGCTGGCGCTGGCGGCAACGCAGAGCTCTAACGAGCGAGAGACCAAAGAAGCCTCGGATACGTTCGCTTCGCTCTTCACGATCTATCTGTCCGGGACCCACGCAACCATTGCGCAGCGTCTTGAGGTAATCGAGGGGCTGCTTCGATCCGACGAGCCGAGGCGGCGCGCGCTTGGCTTGGCAGCTCTGGAGAAGGTTCTAAAGACGACGTACTTTAGCTCGCACCATCGTTTCGAGTTCGGAGCGCGGTCGCGGGATTACGGTTACCGACCTGGAACTGACGACGACGTAACCAGATGGTACGGCGCCGCGCTGGCGCTAATCGAACGGTTAGTGTTTGCCGAAGGAATGCTCGTGCCTGAGTTGCGCGCTCTAGTGGCACGAAATTTACGCGAGCTGTGGGCCTCGGCGAATACCTCCATCCAGTTGGAATGTCTTGCCCGCCGGTTCGCAGCGAACGGGTTCTGGCGTGAAGGCTGGGCCGCGTGCCTGCAGGCCATGCGTTTCGACAAGGACCAGATGGCTCCAGTCAGTTTCTCTTGCCTGTCCGCTTTGGAAGCCGAGCTTAAGCCGACCAATCTCTCGGAACGGGTGCGAGCGGTAGTCCTGGGGGACAGGTGGGGCGGGCTCGACTTAGCAAGCATTGATCTCGAAGGCGACATTGCGAGCCAGTCGGAGAGGCTTGACGCGATCGCCACCGAACTCGGTGCGGTAGTCGCTGCCGATGAAGCGACATTCGCAGCTCTTCTGCCCGAACTTCTGCGTGGCGGGAGCCGGGTGTGGGAGTTCGGCCGTGGGCTCGCTAGCGTAGCGGTAGACGGCCGCGCCACTTGGTCAAAGCTCGTGGAGAGCTTTGGGCAACTTCCGCTAGAGCAGCGCAACGTCCAAGTATTCAGAGGCTACCTTGCCGAGCTCTGGGAGAACGACGGGGATCTCGCGCAATCTCTCCTCGATGCAGCTCTTGAGCAGCCAGCCCTGATCGCCTTTCTTCCCATACTGCACTCGGCGACGCAGCTCGATGCGCGTGGCGCCGAGCGGCTTAAGCGGGCGCTTTGCTCGGGTCAAGTGCCGGTCGGGGCATGCCGACACTTGGCGTATGGGCGAACGACGGACCAACTGGCAGTTAGCGATCTGAGAGAGCTGCTCCTGGTCATTGCCGAACAGCATGACGGACTCGATGTGGCGTTGGAGATCCTGTACATGCGTTCCTTCTCAGACCTCTCGGCACAGAGGCAGCACGAACCCGAACTTCTGGAGGCCGGTCGAGAGCTGCTAGGGCTCGTTAGATTCAAGCGGCGCAGTGAAGGTGACAACCATATTCTGGCGGAAGTCGTGCGAACGTGCTTAGCGGGGCAAGATGCCGCGCCCTTGGCGGCGGAGCTAGCCAATCGGATGAGGCGGGCCATAGCTGCACACGAGATCTACTCGTTCGAGAACGAAGACCTAATGAGAGCCTTGCTAACAGTTCAGCCTGCGATCGTTTTGGATGCCCTTTTCGAGGGAGACGACGGGGAGCAGCAGGAGGACTTGAGAGTACTCGACCACTTGGATGTTTATGGGTCGAATCCAGCGGATGAGATCTCGTGCGAGGAACTGATTGCGTGGTGCAATCGAGATAGCGAGAGACGTTATGTGCTCGCGGCTTCTTTTGTTACGTTCGCACGTCGCGCGGAAGAAAACGGGCTGCAGGTCTGGTCAGAGCACGCAAAGGCTCTCTTTGCTCATGCGCCCGACCCGGGAAGCGTACTGGCCGTATTTGTTGATCGATTCAGACCTATGAGCTGGAGCGGCTCTAGAGCCGCGCTGATGGAAGCGAATGCTCGTTTGCTCGACAGCCTAGTAGAGGAGACTGCGGGAAACCTCGAACTGATCGTGGCTGAGGCGAAGGCCAAACTCGCTCGAGAGATTGAGGAAATGCGTGCACGGGAGACTGCAAAGGATCGAGCTAAAGATGAGCGGTTTGAGTGAAGATCAGGCCCCCGGGCGCAGGATGGCATGCTTCTCGAACGCTACTGGATACCGTATGGGCGCGAGACCGAATGCGATTAGAAAGATCGAAGGCAGCAATTGGCCCGAAGCGGCCTGTCAAGACTTGATGCTGAATGACAGCTGAGGCCAACCCGTCGCCCACCCCTTGTGGAATCTACTGCAGGCTCCAGTTACAGTCTGGCGGCAGATGCGTCGAGGATGTTTTGCTATCGAACGGTAAAGGCTCGATGAAACCTGAGTTGCTTGAACTGCTACTTACCCGTGAGATGCCCTTTGGCAAGTACAAGGGCCGGATCATCGCTGACCTGCCCGGGGGCTATCTGGCGTGGTTCGCACGGCAGGGCTTTCCAGCAGGGGAGCTTGGGCAGTTGCTGGCCTTGATGCATGAGCTCGACCATAACAATCTGGTCGGCCTGCTGGAGCCGCTGCGCAGGCGCGGTAAGGGCGCGAGTGACTAGGTGGGCTGCGCCGCCTGTGTGTTGTGTTGTCCCCAGCAGTCGGGGATAGAGGTGTGGGCAGGCTTGTGGATAAGTGTCGCGATCCGGTGCCAGCCAAGGGAATGCGAACGCTGCCTATTGATGAGGCGGTGGGGCTGTGAGGGGGCAGTCTGGGGGCAATGAGATTGTCCCGACTCCGTCTCGTGGTCCTGTGGTCGTGCTTGGGAGAGGCCGCTTTGGAATGCAAAAAGCCCTGCAAGTCTATGATTTGCAGGGCTTTTTCTGTGTTCTGGCGGACAGGGCGGGATTCGAACCCGCGTTGGGATATTATCCCAAACACGCTTTCCAGGCGTGCGACTTAAACCACTCATCCACCTGTCCAGGAAGTCGGCCATTATAGCTGCAAGCTTGGCTCAGGGAAAGGGGTTTTGGCGGGGGCTCGTGCTGGCGCGTGTTGTCGCGCCGCGACAGCTCAGGTCTTGTGGTGCTCGACATAGGCCTCGATTTCGCTCTTGAGGGCTTCCAGTTCGATGATGAGCGTGTCGATCAACTCGGCGGTGCGTGCGGCGCCGGCCGGGTTGTCGCGGCAGTGCGATTCCAGCGCTCGACCGAGGGCGACGGCCTGGCGGGCGTGGAATTGGGACAGTGCGCCACAGATGGTGTGGGCCAGGCGCCGGGTGGCATCGCTGTCCGTGCCGGCCGCGCTTGCCCGCAGGCGGCTGACGGTGTCCGCGTGCCATGGGCCATAGACCGCGAGGATGCTGGCGAGCACGCCGGCGTTGCCGCGCAGGTCGTCCAGCAGCGGTTCGGGGTCGAAGTGCGCGGGTTTGTCGTATGCCATTGCTCAGCTGTCGGTGCGGATCGTGGGCGGGCCGATGCGGGCCTCGATGGCGGCGAGGCTGACTGGCTTGATCAGGATGTCGTTGAAGCCGCCCTCCAGGTAGCGCTGGTGATCCCCCTCGAGGGCGTGCGCGGTGTAGGCGACGATGCGCGTGTCCTTGAACTCGGCACGCTGGCGGATGATCCTGCAGGCGTCTTCGCCGCCCATGTCGGGCATCGAGATGTCGAGCAGGATGATGCCCGGCTGCGCCGATTCGAGTCGGGCAAGCATGTCGATCGCGCTGGAGAATTCTTCGGTTTTCCATCCCAGCCGCTTGAGGAGCACACTGGCGATGGTGACGTTGACCGGGCTGTCATCGACGATGAAGGCGAGTGTTGTGCTCATGGCTGTTCGCCCTTTTCCATTTGTGGCTGGGCGCGCGGAATGTGGATCGAGAAGGTGGAGCCTGCGCCGGGGCTGGAGTCGAAGCTGATCCGCCCGCCCATGAGGTCGAGCAGCCGTTTTACCAGCGTGAGCCCGAGGCCTGTGCCGCCGTGGTTGCGGTTGAGGAAGGTCTGCCCCTGGTAGAAGGGTTCGAAGATGCGTTCGAGTTCTTCGTTGGTCATGCCGCAGCCGGTATCGGCGACGGTGACGGTGACCTCGCCGGGCTGCTGGGTGAGGCAGAGCTCGATCTGGCCGGACTGGGTGAACTTTACCGCGTTGGACAGCAGGTTTTCGATGAGCTGGCGGACACGCACTGGATCGGCATCGATGTAGCAGGGATGCACGGGCACCTCGGTGAGCAGGGCGACGCCCTTTGCTTCTGCGTTTACGCGGTGCAGCGCGCCGACCGAGGTGACGAGGGCGCCGAGTTCGAAGGTGCGGGGCGACAGGGTGAGGCGGTTCGCCTCCACCTTGGCGAGATCGAGGACGTCGTTGAGCACGGCGAGCAGGTGTTCGCTGCTGTGGTGAATGGTCTTGGCGTAGCTGCGGTGCGCCTCGTCCTCGACCTCGAGGCTGAGCAGTTCCGAGAAGCCGATGATGCCGTTGAGCGGTGTGCGCAGTTCGTGCGACATGTTGGCGAGGAACTCGCTCTTCATCCGGTTCGCTTGCTCGGCGGTGATCCGGGCCTCCTCGATACGCCGGATCGAGGCCTGCATGGCGTCAGCCAGGCTGTTGAAGGAGCGGCCGAGTTCAGCCATCTCGTCCTTGCCCTCGGCCTTGAGGCGATGGTCGAGGTCACCTTGCTGGAAGCGGTGGATGCCACCGATGATGTCGGTGATGCGGCGCGAGAGCAGGTTCGCCATCCACACCGCGATCATCACCACGGCCAGCACCATGAGCAGGGTGGATACGGTAAGGCCGGTGGCGGTCTGGCGCAGGCTCTGGCGGATGCTGTTCACCAGCCCTTCGCGTTCGCGCACGTTCTGCAGGTCGGCCGTTGCGATGATCTCGCCGATCCGGCGCTCGGATTCGGTGGCGGCGCGGTGGAAGTCGTCGACGTTCGCGCCGATCGTCACGTAGCCGAAGCCGCGCGGGCTCAGGGCATACTGCCCGGTGTAGTAGGGGATGGCGGCGACCGTGGTGAGCTTCTTGATGCCGCTGAAGTGGATGGCGAAGGAGCCCGAGCCGCCGTGCTCGGTCATGTCGTGCCAGCCTTGGCACTGAGGCGAGAAGTTCAGGTAGCGGCAGTCGAGGCCGACGAGGCCCGAGGCGGTCGATTGCGGGTGGGGCTTGCGGGTCAGGCGCTGATCCCGGTGGCTGGGCACGGTGGCCGAGAACGCAGGCCAGGGCATGCCGCTGGACTGCCATTCGTCGTATAGCTCGGTGTCGATCCAGGGCGTGGCGGGGTTGCCGGTCGCGGGATCGTAGCCATGGATGAAATAGTCGCGTGCGTGCGAGATGTTGCGCCCTTCGAGGTCCCACATGAAGGCGTAGTTGCCCGAGCCGGGGTCCGCGATCGGCGCGTGGCGCTCGGGCGTGGGGCGCGGTGTGTCGGTGAAGGCCATGATGTGGGCATGGTCCAGCGCCAGCGTGACGTAGCCGATGATGCGGCCGTCACGCACGACGGGCGTGGCCCAGCGCACCAGGCCCTGGAAGCGCTTGCCGACCGGGTTCTCGAGACCTGCATAGCCCGATTCGGCCGGTGAGAAGGGCAGGCCGCGCTTGAGTGCCTCCGCGGGCGTGTATTCGCCGATCCAGTGTGTTGCGACCTGGGCGCCGATCACGCGCGAGACGTAGATCTCGCCGGGCTTGAGCGCTTGCAGGGCAGGCCAGTAGTCCTCTGCGCGCACGAAGGTGTTCTCGCGCCGGCTGATGTCGCGCAGGGCTGGATCGAGCAGCGTGGCGCCGGTCTCGCTGAGGACCTTGATGCGCTCCTGGCCGTTGGTGTCGACGAAGCTCGCTTCGAGGAAGAGCGGCCGCAGCGGGTAGCGGCTGTCCGAGTCCGGTGCGCGGTAGTGGAAGTTGGCGGCGTTGTCGGGCAGCGGTTCGCGCACGCGTGCCGTGTTGCGCGGCTGCGGTGCGTTCTCGACCCAGCGCATGCCGTCGGCGCTGGGTTCGTAAGGGCCATGCTCTTCGAGCCTGCGCAGGTGCGATTCGAGGAAATCGCGGTAGCCGTCGACCGTGGGCTCGAGTCGTGCCGCACGCAGCAGGTCCTGGTCGCGCTCGTAGAGGAAGTCGGCCACGGCGCGCGCCGTGCCGGTGGTGAGGGCTTCGATGGCTTCGCGCGAGCGGTCGTCGAGGGCGTCGATGGCGTCGTCGATTGCAGTGCGGCCGGTGCGCTGCTGGGTTTCGCGCATGACGTCGGACATGCTGACGGCGCGCGTGGTGACGATGTGGCCGAGTTCGTTGGCGGCGTTCCAGGCGAACAGCGCGAGCAGCACCAGGGGAATGACCTTGATCGCGACGAAGATGGCGATCAGCTTCGCGCGCAGGTTCATGTCGCGAAACCAGGTCGGCGTGGCCATGGGAGGCTCCCTCACGGTCGCATCGTGCGCTTCAGGGGCTGTTGCGGCTACGCCGGCGCTGGGCGATCAGGGCCTGCATGTAGCCATGCAGTTCGTGGAAGGGGATGGGTTTCCGATACACCGTGACGTCCTGCGGGAGGCCACCTTCGGCGGCGATCTCCTTGGCGTTGAGTGCGGACACCACGACGATGGCGACGTCGCTCGACAGCGGGTTCTCGCGCAGGCGGCGGATCATCTCGAAACCGTCGATGCCGGGAATGCGCAGGTCGGCAATCAGCAGATCGGGCGGCTCGCGGCCGACTTCGACAAGGGCGTCGAGGCCGTGGTCGATCACGTGCAGCTCGAGCGGCATCTCCCAGTTCGCGAAGGTCTCGCGGTAGATGCCCTGGAGCAGGCGGTCGTCCTCGACGACGAGGACGCGCAGCTTGTCGCTTGCTGCTCGTGCCACGGCCATGGGCGCTTTCGCGCGTGCGAGCAATGCGTCCACGGAGTCCTGGCGGATGCGGCGGTGGCCTCCGGCCGTCTTCCAGCCGGCAAGCGTGCCGCTTTCGACCATCTGCTGCACGGCGCCGAGAGAGAGACCCAGCTGGCGCGCCGCTTGGGCAGTGCTGATGAACTCTCGCCTGGACTCGGAATCATTCGGCATGGTTGTGCGCCAACGAATCGTTTAAAAGGCCAGAAAGTATCAGAAATGATCGCTTGTCGGTGAACTCCGTGATGGGAATGATTGCTCTTCTGTTCTTGGGCTGGAGGTGGCGGTGCGTCTGCCGAAGCCGGCCGCGAGGGCTACAATGTGGGTCCGGGGTTGTGGCCAGGTCGGTATCGGCGCGAGCGTCCATTCGCCGCGCCGGATCCGGCCGCGCTGCTCCGTGGGTGATATATGGCAAGCACTCCACCTTGAAGGACCTGCATGAACGCTTCACGTAATGTTCTGGGCGGGCCGCTGCTCGCCTGCAGCTATGCGCCGCTGACGGGCTTTTATCGGACCGGTTGCTGCGAGACGGGGGCGGACGATCTCGGCCGCCACATCATCTGTGTACGCGTCACGGAAGCCTTCCTGGCGTTTTCGCGCAGGGTGGGCAACGACTTGTCGACGCCGCGCCCGGAGTATCGATTCGCCGGACTCAAGCCCGGCGACCGCTGGTGCCTGTGCGCCTTGCGCTGGAAGGAGGCGCTCGACGCCGGCATGGCGCCCCCGGTGGTACTGGAGGCGACCCACGAGGCGGCGCTGCGCATTGTCGACCTGGACACGCTCAAGGCGCATGCCTTTGGCACCGCCACCGGGCCGCAGGCCTGAGCACGCATGCACGCGACCACCCTCGACCGCGACGGGCTTGTCCGCTTGCTCGAAGTCCTCGAGGTCGGCCTCGTGGAGCGCACACGCGTACTGCGCCTGAGCCTGCTCGCCGCGCTGGCGGGCGAGCACACTTTGCTCATCGGCCCGCCGGGTACGGCCAAGAGCGCACTCGCACGTCGCATCCACCTGGCCTTTAGCGATGCGTGCTACTTCGAGCGCCTGCTCACGCGCTTCACCGTGCCCGAAGAGCTGTTCGGCCCGCTTTCCATCCGCGCGCTCGAAGAAGACCGCTACGAGCGCCACACCGCAGGCTTCCTGCCCGCGGCCGGGGTCGCATTCATCGACGAGGTGTTCAAGGCGAACAGCGCCATCCTCAATGCGCTGCTGACCCTGCTCAACGAGCGCGAGTTCGACAACGGTGCCGGGCGCGTGCGCTGCCCGCTGATCAGCGTGGTCGGCGCCACCAACCATGTGCCCGAAGACGAAGTGGGCGAAGCGTTTTTCGACCGCTTCCTGCTCCGCTTGGCGGTCGAGCCGGTGAGCGCGGACGGCTTCGCGCGTCTGCTCGCCGGCAATGGCCGGAATGCGCTTGCGGCATGCGATGCCGGGGCACCGCCAGCGGTGCCCGAGGACTTGAGACTGCCGGCTGTCGCGTGCGATGCCCTGCGTGAGGCTGCCGCTGCAGTCTGCTTGCCCGCCGATGTGCTCGCCCGGCTTGCCGAACTGCGGGTCTGGCTGGCCGGCCAGCAGTACTACGTGTCGGACCGGCGCTGGGTCAAGATCGCCCACCTGCTGCGCGTAGCGGCGGCGAGCGAGGGCAGGGCCGAAGTCGCGCCCTGGGACCTGGGCCTGCTGCCCAGCTGTATCGCTGCCGACGAGGCGGGACGGCAGGCGGTGGCCGACTGGCTTGCTTGCCGCCTTGGTGTGCGCGAGGCGCTGTCACCGCCACGCCTGACAAGGGTGGTCGAGGCGTTCGAGGCTCAGCTCAAGGCCGAGCGCGAGGCCAACGACCTCGACTACGACGAGTCTGGGCGGTTGCGTTTTTCGGCCATTGCCCATGCCGAGACCCTGGCTGGAGCGTTCAGCAGTGGAATCGGTGGCGGCATGGGCAGCGAGCAGGCCAGCGCCCTTGCCGGGGAGATCGGCGATGCGAAGGGTGGGGCGGGTGCGTTGCGCATGACCTACGCGCGCAAGCGCCGCTACGGTGCATTGCACGTGACGGCGCGCACCACGCAGATCGATGCGCTGTTGCTGCGCATCGCGGCCTACCAGGGCGAGATCGACGCCCAGCGGGGCGCGCTGCGGGCGTGGGCTGCGCAGTCGTTGTGGGCCGACCCCGCTTTTGTCGACGCGGCACAGGTGCAGCTTGCGCACACGGCGACGCAGATCGAGTCCCTGGCGTTGCGTGCGGGTATGGCACGCGCAGGCTTCGAGGCCTTGCCGCGGCTCGATGAGGCCGGCGCGATGCCGGCGCCGGTCGAGCACGAGCCGCTGCCCGACTGAAGAGGCTTCGTGTCCGCGCCGGCAGCCGTTCCGCAGTTGTTCGAAGCGCTCGAGGCGCCGCTGGCAACGCTCGATCGCCTGCCGCGTGCGTTGTGGCTGGGCGGCATGACGCATGCGCAGGGCGAACTGGTCGGCCGCCTCGAGGCGCTCGAAGCCTGGCGGCAGGCGCTGTTGGCCGGCGATGTGCCGGCAGATGCGGGCGCAGCGAACGGCTGGCCGGCCTCGGGCATGCGCGCCGCGTTGCTGGCGTGCGTGGACGGCCTCGGGCTGGCCGCATACTGCCGGGCGCGCGAGGACGTCACCGATACGGTGTTGCAGAGCCTGTTGTTCCATCTCGACCTGGTTGTGGACTACCGCGACCGTGGCGCCAGCGCCGCGGACGCGCAGGCGATGGCGCTCGCGGCTTTCAGTGCGGACTGGGCCGAGCGCTGCGGCGACATGGACGAGCTCATCGCGGCATTCGGCGACCTGGGGGATCTGCTCAAGAACACGCGTTGGGACGCCTTGCGCGGCCTGCTGCGCAGCAGCGAGTGGCGCGAGGTGGTGCGCATCCGCCGGCTCATCGAGCGTTTGCCGGCGCTTGCCCGCATCATCCGCAGCCTGGGCCGGGCGCGCCAGGTGGACGATGCGTTGGCCTCGAGCCGGGCTTTGCAGGAGGTGGTCGAGCCCGCCAGCGTGCTGTGCACCCGCGCGCGCCGGCTGCGCGTGCCCGAACTGCCCGGCGAAACGCGCGGCGTGCATCGCGCGGGGCGCATCGCCCGCATGCTGCCGTCCGAGGCAATGCTGCTGGGCCACCCGCAGCTGCGCTTGATCTGGCATGCCCGCCATGCCGAGCGCAGCCTGCTGTGCTACGAGGATGACGACCACCTGCAGGAGGAATGCCAGCGCCCGGCGCCGGTGCTGCGTCCCAGCCTGCAGCCGGCGACAGCGCACCGGCTGGAGATGGGGCCGATGCTGATCTGTGTCGATACCTCGGGTTCGATGCAGGGCGGTGCCGAGGCCGTCGCCAAGGCGGTGGTGCTGGAGGCGGTGCGCTGTGCCCATGCCCAGCGCCGCGCTTGCCATGTGTTTGCCTTCGGCGGCCCGGATGAGGTGGTGGAGATGGTGCTTGGCGTCGACGCCGTCGGTGTTGCCAAGCTCGCGCGCTTCCTGGGCCAGAGCTTTGGCGGCGGGACAGACATCTGCGCGCCGCTCGAACGCGCGATTGCCCGCCTGGAGGAGGCCGAGTGGCAGCTTGCCGACCTGCTGATTGCATCCGATGGCGAATTCGGCGCCACGCCGGCGCTCGCCGACCGTCTGCATGCAGTGCGGCGCGACCAGGGCCTGCGCGTGCAAGGCATCCTCATCGGCGACCGCGAAACGATCGGCCTGCTCGAACTCGCCGACGACATCCACTGGGTGCGCGACTGGCGCCGCTACGGCCAGGCCGGTGAGGGCCAGCCGACGCGTGGCGAGGGTGCCGAGGCGGGTGGTTCGCCGGTGCACTCCAAGAGCCTGACCGCGAGCTACTTCCCAGGCGCCTTGCGCAACCCCGAGAACCGGAGCCGTACGGTCAGCCCGGAAGCCGCTGCGGCGGCCGTGCGCGCGGGGCGGTCGAGCGCTGCGGACGCGGCTGAGACCAACTCTGCACATCCAATGCCACCGACAAGGACCGACCCATGAGTTTCGCTGCCGACCTCATTGCCGATCTCGAACGCGCGACTGCCGGCAAGCCCGTGCCGCGGGTAAAGGCCCTGCATCTGCCGCCGGCGGCGGCCGCAGCGTCCAAGAATGGAGAGTTCTGCGCACTCGAACTCGACGACGGCGCGCTCGGCATCTCCTATGTGCTGCTCGATGGCGCCTTGACGCGGCTGGCTGCCGCTGACGATCCACACACCATCGTCGGCATGGATGCACTTGCGCTTGCGCGCGAGTACGCTGCTTCGGACGGTGCTGCCGGTCGCACCGAGGCCGCACGCCGCCAGTTGCGCCGTACGCTGGGCTTTGCCGCGGCGAACGCGCTGTCGCGCACGGTGATGGCGCGGATGGGCTTTGCGCCGCCGCGCGCAGCCGATTCAATCGGTGGCATTGCGCCGCAGCCAGGTGACCACGTCGGCATGGTCGGGCTGTTTTCGCCGCTGCTCAAGCAGGTCACCGCCGCCGGGGCACGGCTCACCGTCGTCGAACTCAACCCGGACTACGCCGGAAGCTACGACGCTTACCGCGTCACCCTGGATCCGGCCGCGCTCGCAAGCTGCAACAAGGTGCTGTCGACCAGTACCATCCTGCTCAACCACACGGTCGATGCCATGCTGGCCCACTGCCGCAAGGCCAGCCGCGTCGCCCTCATCGGGCCGAGCGCGGGTTGCCTGCCCGGCCCCTTGTTTGCGCGCGGGGTCGACGTGGTGGGTGGCAGCTGGGTGACCGACCGCGAGGGTTTCATCGACGCCTTGCGCAGGGGTGATTCCTGGAGCGCGTTCGCGTATAAGTTCGCCCTTGCACCGGCCGACTGGCCGGCCACGCCCGCATAGGGCAGGCAGGACGGCGGCAAGACCGTCCGCCCGCGCAGCGCACAACAATAATCGGACCTCTCCCCATGCAGCTCACCCCCAGACTCGTCGCCTTCCTGCTCCTGCCGCCCATCCTGTGGGCGACCAACGCCGTGGTCGGTCGCATTGCCATCGACAGCATCGCACCGCTGTGGCTCAACGCGCTGCGCTGGGTGGTGGCCTTCCTGATCCTGCTGCCACTGGGCTGGCGAGCGGTCGCCACCGCCGAGGCGCGCGCGCAGATCCGCGTCCGCTGGGCCCACCTCGCGGTGCTCGGGCTGATCGGGGTAGGGGCGTACAACGCGCTGCAGTACATGGCGCTACGGACCAGCACGCCGCTCAACGTCACGCTCATCGCCTCCAGCGCGCCGGTGTGGATGATGCTCATCGGCCTGGTGTTCTACCGTGTCGTCCCGCGCCCGGTGCAGGTGTTCGGCGCCATGATGTCGCTCGTCGGCGTCGCCCTGGTGCTGTCGCGCGGCGACCTTGGGGCGCTTGCGCGCATCGAGTTTGTCGAGGGCGACCTGCTGATGCTGCTCGCCATGATCGGGTGGACGGCCTACAGCTGGATGCTGGCCCGCCCGCCGGCGCACATGCGCGGCGACCAGCGCCCGGCCTGGAACTGGGCCGAATTTCTCGTCGCCCAATGCGTGTTCGGGGTGCTGTGGGCCGTTGCCGCGGCCGCCGCGGGCGATGTGCTGATCCCGGCTGGACCCACCCAGTGGTCCTGGGGCCTGGTGGCAGCCATCCTCTATGTCGCCATTGGCCCGTCCATCCTGGCCTATCGCTTCTGGGGTGCGGCGGTGGCAGAGGCCGGGCCGGCCACGGCCGCAATCTTCTACAACTTCACCCCACTCTTCGCCGCAATCCTGTCTGCGGCGGTCATTGGCGAATGGCCCAAGCTTTACCACGGCCTTGCTTTTGCGCTCATCCTGGGCGGCGTGCTGGTGTCGACCCGCGGCGGCAGGGGCTGATCGGTACGACGCATCCGACGCGACCCGCCATGGCTTCGCTTTTCGACATCCTCGCCGAGCAGCGCATCCTCGAAGCCGGGCGCAACGGCGCCTTCGACAACCTGCCCGGCGCGGGCAGGCCGCTGGTGTTCGACGACGAGCTCTTCGTCTCGCCCGAGCAGCGCATGGCCAACAAGGTGCTGCGCAATGCCGGCTTCGCCCCGCCTGAGCTTGCACTGCGCAAGGAGCTGGCCGACCTGCGTCGGCGTATCGCCGAACTGGACGAAGGCGCGGAGCGCAGCCGCCTGCGGCGCCGGCTGGCGGAGCTGATGGTGCAGTTGCAGGAGATGGGGCGCCGGTAAGCGCCCCGCGCCTGTGTGCCTCAGAAGCTCGACTCTAAGGTGCATCTCGATTCCAGCGGTCGGACCGCAACAGTCAAGCCACCGGCTCCGCGCTTCGCTTGCCGGCATTTGGGCTTGAGTGAACGGCGGTAGGCGCGGCGCGAGCTGTGGGGTGTGACTGCACGTGTGAGTCGCCTGGCCGCTCGCGTTGTTTGTGCGAAAGACGTGTGTCCAGGCGGCGCCGTCGGTGAACAGCATCAGCCGCGCGATAGGTGCTCGTCCGTGGGAGCGATTGTTCCGCGCGGAGGGGGCGGGAAAAGAACGTCGCTCAGTGAACGGTTACTGCAGGATGGTGTTGCTGTGTCATAATGCATATTCAAAAAACATATGCCGAAGACATTTTGCACGTCTCTGTTGCCGTTGGCGCCAACTTTTTTGGAAAGAAGATCATGCACCACGAAACCACCAACGCATCCTTCCATCCTCGCTCTGCCTTCCGCCTCAGGCCCCTCGCATTTGCCCTGGCCGCCCTGCCGCTGTTCTTTCCCGCTGTGGCGCAGGCACAGGGCGGTATCACCAACCTCGGCGCCCTGGGTGGGACGAATTCGGGCGCCACCAGCGTCAGTCTCGACGGCGCCGTGGTGGTGGGCGCAAGCACCATCATGGCCGGTGACCAGGCCGATCGGGCCTTCCTCTGGACGCAGGATAGCGGCATGATCAACCTCGGTACCTTGGGCGGGACGCATTCGGAAGCACACGGTGTCTCTGCCGACGGGGCGGTGGTTGTAGGCGGGTCGGATACGACCAACGATGAGGCTTGGCGCGCCTTCCGTTGGACACGGGGCTCGGGCATGGTGGATCTGGGCACCTTGGGTGGAACGAATTCGTATGCCCATGCCATTAGTTCAGACGGAACGGTGGTGGTGGGTTGGGCCGATAAGAGCGACGTGCAGCATCGCGCGTTTCGCTGGACGCAAGACGGCGGCATGGAAGATCTGGGCACACTGGGCGGGCTCTGGTCGGTTTCCGAAGGCGTCTCGGCCGACGGCGCGGTGGTGGTGGGTGGCTCCCTTACGGCCGGCAATGAGGCTTGGCGCGCATTCCGCTGGACGCAGAACACGGGCATGGTAAATCTGGGGGGCATCACGGGCAGGACGCATTCGCAGGCCAACGGCGTCTCCGCCGATGGCGCTGTGGTCGTGGGCGGGGCCTTCGATGTAGGCAGAGTGATAGAGGAGGGGGAGCTTGACTACGAGCTCGGCGTGAGAGAAAACGCCCATGCCTTCCGCTGGACGCAGGACATCGGGATGGTGGATCTGGGGACCCTGGGGGGAGCGGAGGCGAATGCCCATGGCGTCTCCGGCGACGGTGCCGTGGTGGTGGGCTGGGCCTTGACGGCCGGCGGGAGCCAGCGAGCCTTCCGCTGGACGCAGGACGCCAGCATGCAGTCGGTGGAAGACTGGCTGCGCGACGCCGGGGTGGCTGTGCCTGTGGATATCACTCGAGTGGCGAATGCGACGAACGTCGACGGCAGCGTGGTGGTCGGCGTGCTTGCGAGCGGCCAAGCCTTCATCGCCCGCGTGGCCGACAGTGGCAGTGGTGTTAATGGTGGTAATGGTGGTAATGGCGGCAACGGTGGCGGCCTGATTACACTGCAAGATCTGCAGCAAAGTCTCGCCGACACGTCGGTGGGCAGCGGGATGGCGCTTTCCGCCGCCGTCACGGTACTCAACGGTGCCCACAGCCGTCCGTTGTCGCGCCGCGTGGATGAGGGGCAGCGCGCCTTTTGGCTGGCTGGCGACTGGGGGCGGGACGGCCACGGCGCCCGTTCCGGAGATCTCGGCCTTGCTGAAGTCGGTTTCGGCAAGAATTTCGGCGCAGCGCAGGTCAATGTTTCGCTCGGTCAGACCTGGGCAAAGCAGGATCAGGCGCACAACGGCCGGACGAAGACCGCCGGTACCTACGTGCTGGCCCAGGCGCTGATCCCGGTCTCGGGCAATCTGTGGGGAGCCGTCGGCGCGTATGTGCATCGGGGTGAGGCGGACATGAGGCGCGGCTATCTCAACGCTGGGGCGCAGGATTACTCACGAGGCACGCCAAATGTGAACACCTGGGGCCTGCGCGCGCGCCTCGAATGGGACCAGGCTTGGCATGTCGCCAATGCCGATGTATTGCCCTACGTCGATCTGAGCCATGCCAAGGCAAGGCTCGCCGCCTACACCGAAACCAGCGGCGGCTTTCCAGCGCGCTTCGACAGCCGCAAGGAAAAGGCCACTGAACTGCGCCTCGGCGTGAATGCGGCCAAACTACTGGGGAACGGCTTGAATCTCATCGGGATGCTCGAAGCTGCGCACCGCTTCGAGAAAAGCGGCCCGCGCAGCTCGGGTCAGGTGATCGGTCTGTCCGCCTTTGGTCTGGATGGACGGAGGAACGACCGGAACTGGCTGCGCCTTGGCGTGGGGGTGGAAGGTAAGCTGGCCGGTGGCCGCGCATCACTCATGCTCAACGCCACCACCAAGGGCGAAACGTCGAACGCATGGCTGGCGGCGAATTGGCAACACGCGTTCTGAGGAGCGTCGACGCTGATCGCGAAGCAGTTCATGCTTGGAGTTGAGTCTTTCGAACTCGATTGCTCCAGAGGGCATGTAGCGGCTTATTGGCGAATGGTGTCTTGAGTGTCTGCACCAGCAGAGACGGTACTGGCATTGTTCAGTAGTCGGTCTCGATCTTCCTGCCGGTGCGCTTGTCGAGGTACCAGCCTTTGCGTACAGGTTTTCCGTCGAGTATTTTGGCTTCGCGGAAATCTCCTCCTGCGAACGAGTGCACGGGCGCGACATACACGGCCTCGCCATACTCATCGCGCTTCTTCGGGTCAAACCCCGGCCTGCGCTCGATGTCCCAGCCGAACAGCGTGCCCTGTTCGTTCATGCGGAACTTCAGGCGCAGGTTGCCGCGCGGGTCGCGCTTGAGGTCGTCGATCAGCGCCTGCGGGATGCGCGAGCCGACCTCGATGATCTCGTCGCCGATGATGTTGCCGGCGTAGAGCGCTCGACCGTTGGGTACGAACTTGCTGGAGTCGCGCCACACAACGCGCACCCGTTCGGGCACTGGCTGCGAGAGCACCATCTTGGATCGGTTCCTCAGCAGCTGAGCGCTGGATCTGTATATCGAGTACTTCGCATCCTCCGGAAAGAACTCGACGCCGAGAAACTCCTGCCCGTCCATTGCATCGACCACCAGCTCGAAGCCCGGGCGACCGAACCTCTTGAGCATGCGTTCGCGGCTCTCCAGGTAGCGCGCCTGCTCGGGGGTTGTCGGCTTGGGGGCCGGCGGCGGCGAGCTGCGGCAGCCGCTCAGCAGCACGCAAGCGGCCGAACCCAGCACAAGGCGTCGTCTCGTCAAGTTCATCTCGCTGTGTCTCCTTACAATCCATATCCGTTACTGGGATCACGCAGCCACTCCAGGTAGCCCTGCATGTCCACCGTGCCGGTAACGTTGCCGAGCTTCCGCGGGTCGAGCGCCGTGCCCTTGCCCAGCTGTTCGACCTCGCGCGGCAGCCAGGTGATGTAACTCAGCGTGTCGGCATGGACCATGCCGCCGTTGTCGAAGCCCATGGTGCGCTGGCTGCCACCCGAGGTGGCACCGCGGACCTCGCGGTCCTCGGTGAAGACGTAGTCGATCCAGGGGATGTCGCCGTGGGTTACCTCCTTGGGAACCAGGACCCGCGGGTCGCCCACACGGATGACGTTGCTTTGGTCGTGCAGCACGACGGCGTTCATCGGAATCGGTGGTACATCCTTCATGGTCACGCCTGCATTCTTTGCCTGCTGCACCATCCAGTTCAGCGCAACTCGCGACAGTCCCTGTTCGTCGTCCGGGTAGCCGCCGCCTATGTCCGCGTGCGCGCCGATGAAGCCGCGCTCGATACGGATCTGACCCTGGGCGGTGCTGCTCGCCCCGATCGATTGCAGCGGGAATCCGCCCCAGTGCATGCTGTGCGGCTTGGGATTGCGAAGCGAGTACTCCCCGATCGCCCCCGAGCGGTGCTCATTGAGCGCCACCGCTTGCGCGACGTAGGCGAACTCGCCTGGTATGCCGAGGTTGTAACCCGTGCCGCTGAAGTTGGTGGAGAGCACGGTGTCGAAGAGGCCCATGAAGCGGAAGTTGACCCACTGGCAGCCCGGCTTGCCATCCTCGGTGGTGTACTTATAGTAAGTCTTGCCATTGAGCACCACCGAGCCGGCCACGATGCGGTTTGCGAAATCGCGTGCCTGTGCCGCGCCGCGGCTAAAACCCACGATGTCGATGTCCATGACCTTGTTCTTGTCAAACGCGGCAGCCTCGTCCCGTATATACAGCATCATCCGATCGATGCGAGCCGGTCCCGAGTAGTTGCCGCCCATGTCGTTGACGTAGACCGGGTCCCCGGGCGTGAGCCACCAGAGCAGGGTGTGTGTCGCGTAATCTTCCGGTCGGATGTGGCCGTGCTTGTCGTCTCGATGCACCGTGCCGACGCCGCTGACGTAGTTTCTGTTTCCGTCAAGATACGCGTCCCGGAAATGCACCACATTCGTGAACCCGTCGCCCCCCATTGCCGGATCGTTGCGGTCGTCGCTGTTGCCCGTGCCATCGAACGCAAACAGGATCAGCCCGTCCGGATCGATGAACCTGAGCGGGTTGTACGCGACGTAGGCGTAGGGATTGGGGCCGTCCGGAGTGCCGAGCGGGTCGGGGCTGAGGTACTGGCCTTGTTCCGGGTCGTAGTAGCGTGCGCGGTTGTAGTGCAGCCCGGTCTCGGCATCAAGGTACTGGCCGGGCAGGCGCAGGTTGAGGGTGAAGCCGCCCGAGTGGACGTTGGCCGCCCCGAAGGGCGCGTAGTGCGCACGCCACAGCACTTGGCCTTGAGTGTCGGTGGCGAGTTCCGGCGCACCGAGGTGGTTGCCGTGCAGCCAGACGATGCCTTTGGAGCCGGCGAGCCAGCTTTGAACGAGGCGTATCAGGTCGCCGATGATGCGGGCTGCGGTGCCTTGCGCAGCCGGCGTCGGCGCGGCGCCTTGGGGCCGGTCGATGACGGCCACGGGCAGATCGGCCAGCCACACGTACTGGCGCAGGATGCGCCCGTGGGCGTCGAACTCGGCCAGCGGCTGGCGCGCTTCGTCGTAGAGGGTGTAGCGGGTCTGGCCGTTTGCATGCTTGACGTTGCGCAGGCCACGGTGGTCGTAACCGTAGCGTGCCAGCGTCTTGCCGTGCTCGCGTACCTCGACCAGGCGGCCGCGGGCGTCCCAGTCGTATTCGCGGCTGCCCAGTTGCTCGGGTTGGCCGCTGGCGCTGTAGCGGGCGGGGGGGCGGTCCGCATCGATGCGTCGGTGGCTGCCGGGCTCGAAGGCGCTACGGCGCGTGCCTGCGCGCAGCTCGGCTTGTGAGCCGACGTCCTGCTGGCTGAGCACGCGGCGCTGGGCCGGGTCGTATGCGTAGCGCCACACGGCCTGTTCGGCCAGCGCCTTGTCTTGCGCCTGCCACTCGACCGAGACCAACAGCTGGTTGTGCCGGTCGTAGGCGTGGCTATGCCAGGTGGGCTGCGCACCGGCGTGGGCTGCCTGCTGGCGGCTATGCAGCAGGTTGCCGCGCGCGTCCCAGACGTAGCGGTGGTCCAGCAGTGCCGAGGGATCTTCGGGAAGGCCCAGGGCGCCCGGCAAGAGGGCCGCATCGGGGTTTGCCTTGGCGGAGGAGTTTGCCGCCATGGGTGCGTGACTTTGCGTGCCGTTCGGGGATTGAGCGCGGGCGGGTGCAATGCCGAGCAGCCTTTCGATTACCTCCTGTCGGCTGAGCCCAAGCTGCACGGGATCCGACGGGTAACCGGCCAGGCGCACCCGCTCGGGTGTGCGGTGGCGATGTACCACCCGTGCCAGCACGCCTTCGCGGCTGCGCTGGTAGAGGGTCTGGATACCGTTGCCGGCGGTGTGAGCGCGCAGGCCCGCGAGGTCGCGCTCGAAGTCGCTCGCGATGAGTTGCTCGCGTTCGAGCTGGCGCAGCCACGGCGTCTGGACGCTGCCAAGCATGAGTGCGACGACCTGGCCCTGGCCGTTGCGCTCGTAGCGCAGGCGGCTGCCGTCGGGCAGGGTGGTGGCGACGAGCCGGCCGACCTCGTCGTGCTCGTAGCGGGTGACTGAGGTCAGCTCGCCCTGTTCGGTGGCGAGTCGCACGATCCGCGCGCTGCGCAGGCCGCGCGCGTCGTATTCGTAGCGTTCGCTCTGAGTGGGATGAACAAGCTCGATCAGACGCCTGCCGGCGTAGCGCCAGTGGGTCGTTTCCGCCTTGCTCGACGCAGCGTCGGTGATGACCTGGCGCAGGATGCGGCCTTGCGCGTCGTATTCGTAGCGGGCGAGGTTGCCGCGCGCATCACGCATCGCGGCGATGCGATCGGCGGCGTCGAGCTCGCGCAGCACGGTCCCGGTGTCGGGGCTGCGCCGCCATACCAGGCGGCCGAAGTCGTCGCGCAGCGCTTGCACCTGGGTGGCCTGGGCGAGCTCATGCGGAAGTGGGGATATGCGCGCCGGCACCGCGTGTTCGAACCCGAGGGCGTCGATCACGCGTTCGAGTTGTCCGTGCTCGTCGTAGCGCCATTTCAAGCTGCGCCCGGCGTTGTCCCAGGCGTGTGCGAGCCGGCCCCGGTCGTCGTAGCGACGGTGCCGTGACTGCGTGAGGCTCGCGCTCTGGAGCGTGTGCTCGGTCAGGCGGCTTTCGGTGTCGTAGGTGTAGCTGCTCAGCACTCCGAGGGCGCTGGCATGCCACAGCAGGCGGCCCTGGGTGTCCCACTGCCGGCGCCAGCTCGCGGCAGCTTGGCCGAGGTGCGCTTCCTCGGTCGGGTTGCCGAGTTCGTCGTAGTGGATTCGCTGCTCGAGGGGTATTGACCAGCCCGGCCCCCGGCTGCGTACGCTCGTGATTTGCTGGCGTGCGTTGTAGGTGAATGTGGTCTCGAAGCCCTCGTCATTGACCACACGTCGCAGCAATCCGGTCTGGGGGTGATGCTGCAGCGCGCTTTGCAGCCCGCCGGGCTGCGTGAGCCTGATCACGAAGCTACCGTGAGCATCCCAGTCGAAGCGTGTGACATCCGAATCACCTGGATCTCCATTGGGCCCATTGGGCAGCGGCCCGTCGATCTGGGCGAGCAGGCTGCGGCCGTTGATCGCGGTGTAGGCGTAGGTGGTGGTGCGGCTGATCGGCGTGGCCGCCTCGGCGGAGGCAGCGGGCTCGCCGGCGGCGTCCAGTGGGCTGAAGCCGGACTCGGTCACTTCGATCCGCTGGCCGCGATCGTTGTAGGAGAAGCGGATCTGGTGTTCCTTGCCAGGGATTACGCTGGGCCGGGCGACGAGGGCAGGGCGGGGGCTTGCGTCGGCGTACTCGTAGCGGGCGATGAGCCGTTCCGGCAGGGGGCGGCCATTGGCGTAATCGACGCGGCTCTCGCGCACCACGCGCCCTAGTGCATCGCGCTCGATCTTCGTGGCGGCAAGCGGGCGGGCGCCCGGATCGAGGCGGGTGATCTCGGTCAGGGCGCCGTAGCGGTCGTATGCGTAGCGTACGTTCGTCTCGCCACAGCGCGCGCAGCCTGGGCCGATGGCTTCGAGCAGGCGCGGTTCGCCGTTGATGCGCGTGTGGCGGTAGCGGGTGGTCTCGCCCAGGCTGTTGGTGAGCTCGGTGCGGTCCGGGGCGCTGAAGCGCAGGTCCACCTGTTCGATTCCGCTGCCACGCAGCAGTTGGCCTGATGCGTCGAGCTGTCGCGGGGTACCGCGCACGCTCATTACCGCGCGGCCGGCGGCGTCGTAGGCATAGGTCGACAGGCGTTGGGCGTCGGCGGCGGTGCCATCAGGGCGCTTGCCGACGATGGTGATCCCCGTGAGATGGTGGGGCCACCCGGGTGCGGACTCGCCGATGTCGGCGCCGTAGTGATAGCGCCGGGTTGTGCCGTCGGGCAGCGTCGCGGCGACCAGGTTGCTCAGGCCGGGCAGGGTGCGCTCGTTCTGGTGCGAATAGGTAAAGCGCCCGAGCGGGCTGGTGATGGCCACGACGCCACGGAAGCCGCGGCTCCTGCGTGGGGCGTACTCGAAGTTCAGGCTGCGTCCCCGCGGGTCGGTGACTTTCATCAGTTCGCCGTCGAGACCGCGTGTGAGACTGAGGAATTCGCCGCTTGGCAGACGGATCTGCACGAGCTTGCCGCGCGCATCGAAGTCGAGCTCGCGACCGTCTGGCCAGGTCCAGCGATGACCTTGCCTGCCCGGGGATTGGGGGGAGCGCAGGGCAATGACCGTCCCGCGCGCCGGGTCGGCGTGGGAGTACCGGCGCCCGCCCGCGTCCGTTGCGGCAAAGCTCAGGTGCTTGCCGTCGGCCTGGATGATGAGCAACTGGTCGCCATTGGCGTGGAGGTCGGTCTCGTACGACAGCCGCCAGCCGCGACCGAGCAGCCCGAGCTGCGAGTCTGTGCCGGCCTGAGTGCTGTTGTAGTGGCGCACGATCTCGAGACCGAGGGGGCCGGGTAGCGCGGGCAGGTCGGTCTCGTTCTGGTACTTGTTGCCGGTGATGACGTCGATCGGGTTGCCGGCAGCCCGTCCGACGCCGTCCGGTTCGTCCTGGCTGGCGGGGGCCGCTTCAGCGCATGCCTGCGCACCGCCTGGGTTTCCGCCATCGGAGGGGGCGCAGCTCGTATCGCTCGGGCGCGATTGGGGCAAGGACGAGCCACCACCGTCCGTAGACAGTTGCGCACCGCTGATCAGGGGCATCGCCAGCAGTAGCGCCAGCAGGGCACGGGCGACTGCGGTACGTACGGCGGCAGGGGAGGCGGGCTTGAGGGCGCGATTCATTCGTGTTGATGCGTCGTCATGGTGTCTGAGGGGATGCAGGCCTGCTTCGCAGCCAGTCCGAGGGGGCATCGCAAGAGGGAGGTGATCCACAGCCCGGGTCGGTCAGCGGGTTGCAGTCGTCCGGAAGCGGCTCCTCGTCGGGATCCTCATCCGGCTCGGCTTCAGGTGGCGGCACGCTGGTGCAGGCCGGGTCCGTCACCGGGCACAGGGGCAGCGTCGGTCCGTCTGGCGGTGGTCCGGGGTCGGAGGGTCTGCCGGCATTGCCCGGGCCGGGGATGGAGGCGTTGCCGGCCTCGATGGCGGGCGATTGCATGCGCATGACGGTGTGGGCGACGACCGGGATGCGGCCCTGGGCGAGGAGGCTGGTGCGGAAGGTGTCGCGGTCGGCGGGGTCGAGCAGCGCGCTGGCACGGGCCATGAACGGGCCGGCGAGCGGGATCTGCTTCTCGCGCGGGATGCCGTAGGTGATGCGCAGCTTGAGCAGGTTGGCGTCGTGCAGGCTCTGGCCGCTGGCGTTGGTGGCAGGGTTGCGGCTGCAACTGGGGCGGTCGGCCGGACACTCGAGGTGGGCGATGTGGGTGTTGGGGATGACGCGCGCGGACAGGCCCAGGCGCGTGGCCAGGGCGGGGCTGTGGTAGTCGTCGAAGCTCTCCTTGGTCGGCGAGAGGATCTCGATGCGGGCGAAGGGCGATTCGGCCAGCGCGCGGGCGCGCGACGCAGCAAGCTGGGCGGTGGTGGTGCCGCCGCCGTGGTAGCCCGTCATGGCACGATCGAAGGCGGTCCGTATGGCCGCGGGGCGGGCGCTGTCGACGGTGCCGGCGCGTGCGGCCTCGAAGGTGGCGTAGTTGAGCTGGCTCTTGGCATGAAAGAGCAGCGCGTATTGCATGAGTACGAGCAGGATGAAGAGCAGCAGCGGGCCGACGACGACGAACTCCACCAGGGTGGCGCCGCGCTCGCGCCTGCCGTGGGGCGCGGCGTGTCCAGGCCGTGCGCCCGCGGCGAGGTCGAGGCGCATGCCGGCGACGAGCCCCAGCCGGCGCGCCTCGCCCGCGCCCAGTTCGAGCGTGTGGCGGGCGCTGGCGCAGGCGGTGGCACGCCAAGGGGGGAGCGCCTCGACCACTTTGGCGATGCGCTCGTCCGCGTCGATGAAGACCACGTCGATCGGGTAGCGCATGAATGCGGTGTGGACCGCAGCGCAGGGGGTGATGAGCAAGGCATGGCCAGGCGCTAGGGCGGCGGTGCCGAGGAGGCCGCGCAGGCGCGCAAGGAAGTGCCCGGCGCGGCGGATGTTCAGCGGCTCGACGCTCAAAGCCCGGCCCCGATGAACTTCATCACGATCGGAAACATCAGGATCGCGAACACGCAGGGGAAGATGAAGAACAGCAGCGGGAAGAGCAGCTTCACGGGGGCCTGCATGGCCAATTTTTCGGCTTGCGCGAAGCGTTCGGTGCGGCGTTGTTCGGCCTGGGCGCGCAGGATGGGGCCCAGGCTCATGCCGGTGGCCTCGGCCTGGATCAAGGTGGTGACGAAGTTGGACACCGCGGGCAGGTCGAGGCGGCTGGCGAGCTCGCGCAAGGCTTCGCTGCGCGCCTTGCCGGCGCGCACGTCGCGCAGCAGGCGGGCAAACTCATCGCGCAGCGGCCCGGCGGGCCCCTTGGCGACGGCCTGAGCGATGGCACTATTGAGGTTGAGCCCGGACTCGACGCACAGCGTGATGAGATCGAGCATGAAGGGCAGACCCTTGAAGGTCTGCCGGCGGCGGCGCTGGATGCGGTCGCGCAGCCAGGCGAGTGGGAGGAAGGCGCCGAGCGCGAGCCCGGCCAGTGCCGGCCACTGCGGTGCGAGTGCAAAGCCGCCGGCGAGCCAGCCGCCGAACCCTGCGCACAGCAGCCCCCAGATGACGCGTCCGGCCATGAACTGCGCGGGGTCGAGCGCGTAGTCCAGGCCGGCCAGGCGCAGCTGGCCCAGGCAGGCCTGCTGCTGGCGCTCGGGCAGTAGCGCGCGCAGATAGTGCGCTACCCACTGGATCGGCCACCAGACGATGCGGTAGGCCGGCGGAGGCGCATCGAGCCACAGCCTGTCCTGGCGCGGCACGGCCGCGGCGGCGCGCGACAGCAGCCAGGCGACGAGCGCCACTGACAGGCCCATGGCGAATGCCAGGCCACCCACGACCCAGCGCGGCTCGAGCGCGGACAACAGGGGCGTTGCAGACGGACTCATATGTCGATGCTCACGATGCGACGGATGAGGAGCACGCCGGTGAGCTCCATGACCAGCACCACGGCCAGCACGGCCCAGCCCATGCGCGTTGTCCACAGCAAGGCCATGGCCTCCGGCTCCATGTGGGTGAGCACCCAGAGCAGGAACACCGGCAGCAGCCCCACGACCCAGGCCTGCAGCTTGCCCTGGGCCGTGAGGGCGCGGATCTTGAGCTCCATGGCATGCTGGCTGCGCAGCGTGGTGGCGGTACGTTCGAGTGTCTCGGCCAGGCCTCCGCCGGTCTCCGAGGCGATGCGCATGGCCGACACCATGAGCTTTACCGGCTGTGCAGGCACCCGCAGGGCGAGGTTCTCGAGTGCGTCGTCCAGGCTGACGCCCAAGCGTTGTTCGTGCTGCAGCAACAGCAGTTCCTGCTGCAGCGGTGGCGCCAGCTCGCTGCCGACCTGGCGGATCGCTGCCGGCAGCGACAGGCCCGCGCGTGCGGTGCCGGCCAGCATCTGCAGGGCATCGGGCAGTTGTTGCTCGATGCGTTCGAGCCGGCGCGCGCGCAGCCAGCGAAAGATCGCGCCGGGCGAGATCGCGAGCAGCAGGGCGACGATGAAGGCCAGCGCGAGGCTGCCGCTGGCCAGCCAGGCCGCGCCTGCGGCGAGTACGGTGAGGGCCAGGTTGAGCGCATAGAGCCGGGCCGGATCGATGAACAGGAATAGCTCGCGCAGGTGGAAGCCGGTCTCGCGGGTGAAGCGGTTGCGCCAGGCATGCAGCAAGCGTGGGACCAGATCGGCCAGTGCCCACACGAGCAAGGCCACGGTAAGGGCGACGATGAGCAGGACGAGGTCGAGCTTCATGCGTCGCGCGGTCCGTCGAAGAGCGACAGGTCGAGTGCAGCCCCGGCGCCGGCCAGCGTCTCGTAGAAGGCCGGCACTGCATTGCAGGCGCAGAAGCGGCCCTGTACGCGCCCGTCGCCGTCGCGTCCAAGCTGGTCGTAGCGGAAGAGCTCCTGGATCTGGATGCGCCCCGATTCGGTGCCGGCGACTTCGACGATGCCGGTGACCACGCGCCGGCCGTCGGGCAGGCGCGCCTGCTGCACGACGATGTCGATCGCCGAGGCGATCTGTTCGCGGATGGCTGACAGCGGCAGATCCATGCCGGCCATCAGCACCAGGGTTTCGAGGCGGGCGAGGGCGTCGCGCGGGCTGTTGGCGTGCAGGGTGGTGAGCGAGCCGTCGTGCCCGGTGTTCATGGCTTGCAGCATGTCCAGCGCCTCGCCACCACGGCACTCGCCGACCACGATGCGGTCGGGACGCATGCGCAGCGCGTTCTTGACGAGGTCGCGGATGGCCACCTGGCCGCGGCCTTCGGCGTTGGGTGGGCGGGCCTCCAGGCTGATCAGGTTGGCGTGGGCGAGGCGCAGCTCGGCGGCGTCCTCGATGGTGATGATGCGTTCGCCGTCGGGGATGAAGTTCGATAGCACGTTGAGCAGCGTGGTCTTGCCCGAGCCGGTGCCGCCCGAGATCAGCACGTTCCTGCGTTGTTGCACGCAGACGCGCAGGAACTCGGCCATCTGCGCGCTCATCGCACCGATCGCGACGAGGTCGGCGTGCGAGAAGAGCTTGCGGCCGAACTTGCGGATGGTGAGCGCCGGTCCCTTGATGGCAAGCGGCGGGATGATGGCGTTGACGCGCGAGCCGTCCTTGAGGCGGGCGTCGACCATCGGTGACGCCTCGTCGATGCGCCGGCCGATGGGGGTGACGATGCGCTCGATGATGCCCATTACCGCGCGCTCGCTGGTGAAGCTGCCGGGGTGGCGTTCGAGCCGGCCGTGGCGCTCGAGAAAGATCTCGTCGTGGCGGTTGACCATGATCTCGCTGATGGTTTCGTCGGCGAGCAGCTCATCCAGTGGTCCGAGGCCGACGGCCTCGTTGAGCACGTCGCGGCGCAGGCTGTCGCGGTCAATGCCGTCGGGCAGGGCGGTTTCCTTGTCGATCAGCTCGACGAGCAGGGACTCGGCTTCGGCGCGCAGTTCGTCGTCGCTCATGCGTACGAGGTCGCGGCGGCGCAGGTCGATGGCGTCGAGCAGGGCTTCGTGGATACGACGGCGCCAGTACTGGTCGGGCGTTGCGGCGGTACGTGTACCGGGGCCCGCGGCTGCGGCCATCGGCTGGGGCGCGTGTACTTGCGTTGTGTCCGCCGCATGCGTTGCGGGGGCGCCGGCGGGTGTGGGCTGTAGCTGGTCGGCGACGATGAGGGTGAAGGGGCCGACCACGATGCGGTCGTCGGCGGCGAGCGGGCCGTGCTGATGTACGCGCACGCCATTCACGCTGGTGCCGAAGAACTGGCCGAGATCCTGGATGAACAGCCCGGACTTGGTGCGGTATATGCGTGCATGCTCGCGCCCGACCTTCCAGCCGGGAAGCTGCAGCCGGCATTCGCGCCCCTTGCCGATGACCGCGGAGGTCTCGCTGATCGACTCGACGCGAGGGGCGCCTTCGGGCTGGAGAATGGTGACCTGGAACATGGCGTCGGCCCCGCTCAGTTGTGGAGCGGGTCGTGCGCGCCCGGAATCGGTCGGTCCTCGACCGGGGCGGCGGGCCACGGGATGGCCGACAGGTCGGGTTCGGGTGCGCGCGGAGCGTCTTCCAGGCGCTGACGCGCGCGCAGCATGCTCTCGGCCTGCTGCAGAGTGTGCCTATCCACGGCGTAGGGCGTGACGAAGACGACGAGCTCGGTCTCGTTGTTCTGGAAGCGGCGCGAACGGAACAGGGCGCCAAGCACCGGGATGTCGCCGAGCAGGGGCACCTTGTCGATGGAGGCATTGACGTCGCGGCTGAGCAGCCCGCTGAGCACGATGGTGCCGCCGTCCATGACGTTGAACTCGGTTTCGGTCTTGCGCGTGCGCAGCGCGGGGCCGGCAGCGCTCATGACGGAGGGGTCGAGGTCGCTGACCTCGCTCATGATGCGGGCGCGGATCACGCCGTTGTGATCGACGGTGGGCGAGATCTCGAGGCGGATGCCATAAGGCTTGAACTGGATGGTGGTGCCGTTGATGTTGCTGACGCTGTAGGGGAACTCGCCGCCAGCGAGGAAGCTCGCCTCGGCGCCGCTGCGGGTGGACAGGATGGGCTGGGCGAGGATGCTGGCCGAACCGTTCTGCTCCATGAGGCGCAACTGGGCGTTGAGTCCGGCATTGAGCGCGGACAGCACGTTGAGGCTCGAGCCCAGTGGCACCGGGTTGCCGCTGCCGTCGGGACTGACGATGGGCGGGGCGTTCTCGGCGCCGGTGCGAAGGTCGATCTGCAAGGGGGTGTTGCCGCGCCGGCCGGGCATCCAGATGCCGCCGATGGCTGCGCCGCCGGTGGCGGTCCAGGCCAGCCCGACCTCGCGCAGCATGTTGACCGGGAACTCGGCGATCTGCACTTCCATGACGATCATCTTTTCCCAGCCGACCGGGTTGGCGAAGTTGAGGATCTGCGGGTAGTGCTTGGCGAGCGCTTCGATGCGGGCCTGGTCGCGGTTGCTCAGGTTGTCGCCCTCGATGACGATCCGGTCGCCGATGACGGTGCTGCGTGCGTTTGGAATGTCGGCGAGGAAAGCCGCGATCTCGCGATTCACGCGTGGTGTCTCGGCGGCGACGACCGTGACCTTGAGCCGGCGGTTGCGCCCGTTGGCTGTCCAGATGTGCAGGGATGAGGTGCCGATCTCGTTGGCGATGAGCAGGATCTCGCGCTCGTCGAGCACCGCCGCCGACAAGGCCTTGCCGTTGCCTACGGCCAGGCGACCGACGTTGGGTTCGGTGATGACCCGCGTCTCGCCCTGGAAGAGGGTGAGCTCGGGCATTTCGGCGCTGCGGCTGGCCGATGCGTTAACCGGCGCGGCGCTTGCCGCCGCGGTGGTCAGGCAGCAGAGCGCGAACAGGCGAAGCAGGGTGTGGGTGAGGAAGTGCATCGGGTCGCTCGGCGCGTGGCGAAGGTGGAGGGGGATCGGTAGCGGACGGATCGCGGGGGGCGTCAGTCGAGGGGGGCTTCCCGGTGTGGTGTGAGTTGCAGGCCGTTGGTGATCGGGCCGCCGCCATAGATGACGGGGACGCTGCTCACGCTCCGGCTGTCGCCCTTGGGGAGGCCAAGCAGGGCATGGGTGTCGGTGATGAGCGAGGACACCGGCGAGAGGTCGCCGGGCGCTCGCAGCAGCGCCGTGACACGGCCGATCTCGCGCGCGGCGATGACGCGTTTGGCGTCTTCGGGGCTGGTGTCGAGGGTGATGGTGGTATAGCCGCCGTGGCGTCCGTCGGCCCTGGCGCTCTCGGCGTCGGCCTGGCTGCCGGTGGCGAGCACCGCTACGCTCTGCAGCAGAGTGAAGGTGTAGTTGCGATGGGCGTCGCGTATCGAGACCACGATGTCGATACGGTCCCCCGGTTCGACCATGCCCGACAGTGAGCTGATCTCGTCGACCGGCACGGTGACCGCGCGTTGCCCGGTTTGCAGACGGGCCGAGAAGCTGGGGGCACGGTTGCCCTCCAGTTGCGCCCACAGGATGGGTTCGCCGATCGCCGCGGGGTGGGCGAGTGCCGAGCCCTCTGCGCGACTGAACTGCTCGGGCGTGATCGCGCCGGAATGCGCCCAGGCGCGCGGGATCTCGCGCACGGCAACGGTTTCGGGCGTGATGAGCGCGCCGCCTGACAGGTTGGATTTGGCGACGATCAGGTGGACAGTGTCAGCGTCGCGATCGCGCGCTTCGATCTCGGCCATGCGGCTGGACAGGTAGTTGCTTGCGGCAAAGGCGGCGATACCGCCCAGTGCGAGGGCGAAGGCGAGCACCACCCAGTGCTTGCGGGCGCGCGGCGGCGTGCTGGTTGGCGTCATAGCGGCAGTGAGATGAAGGCGCTCAGGCGGTTGAAGGCGGTGTGGATGGCAGTGAGCAGGGTGTCGACCACCGAGCTGTCTCCCGCCCTGCCAAAGCCGATCAGCATCGCCAGTACGAGAAGCGCGACGAGGTACTCGGTAAGGGCCTGGCCGCGTGTGCAGGAAGCTGGGGGGCGAGTCATGGCTGGCGTGAGAGCAGGGTGAGGACGGCGTGGGTTTGGTTCTCGTGCCGCATCAGGACGAGCTGCGCCTGGCCGGAGGTGCCACCGAAGTGCTGCAGCAATGCGCCGTCCTTGCCCGTGACGGGCGGGCTCTCGGGATGGAGGCCGCGGCGGGCGAGTGTTGCGGACAGCCGATCTAGGTTGACCCGCGGGCTATGGGCATTGGCCAGCACGAACTGGCGCGAGGCGATCCCGCCGTCGGTTGATTCCATGTCCGAGAGCAGGGTCGTACCTGCCGGTATGTCGAGGCCGAGAGGCCTGCCTGCAGCCGCGCGTGCGCCGTGGCTGTCCGCCACTGCCACCAGCGCCTCGCTGCCGCCATCGGGCAACTGCTGCAACGTGACGGTGATGAAGAAGTTGCTGCGGCCTTGTGCCAGCACTTGGGCGCCACCAGCTCGCGATTCGGCATGCGGCTGGCCGAGCACCTGCCGGTAGTGGCTGGCGAGTGCGTCGACGGGGAGCGTGGCCTGTACGCGTACGATACGCATCGGCGTGCCATTGATGCGTATCTGCCCACCGACTTCGTCGATGCGTGACTCTCGCGGGTGTGCGAGCGTCGGCCAGGCTGCTGCCAGCTCGCCCGCCTGTGACGGGACTGGGCTGGCAAGGAAAAGGCAGACGGAAAGGAGGCAGGCGAGGAGCAGGCGTTTCACGCCCAGCGGCTGGATGCAGGCCCGGTCGGCCGGCATCTGCGCGGGTGATGCGACGGCAATGGACGTGACGGCTGCAGGCAGGGTGCGCGGGGCCTTCATCGGATGCGGTCTGCGGGGACGATGTCAGGGTTGATGCGGCCGATGTCGGGCAGCTGGCTACCCTCGAGCACGGCGGCGAAGGGACGAAGCGCCGAGACGAGCGTATCGAGCGGGCCGAACGGGAAGGGGCCGACGGGATTCCAGGGTTCCCGGCGCAGGGCGCTGCGCACGGCTGCCGGGCCAGCGGCCGACCATGGGTCGACCAGCACCGTGGCATGACGCTCGATTGACAGACCGAGTGCGTCGAAAGGCGCAAGGCCGGCAACGTTCGCGACACCCACCCGCAGCCTGGCTGTATGCAGGTTGCTCTTGTCCAGGCCCATGCCCGCCGCGAACACTGCACCCACCGGTTGTGACAGTGCCTGGCGCCGGCTTTCTACGCCGACGTGGGTGGAGAACACAGGCAGCAGTGCGCCACCGCGGTGGTCGGACCACAGCGGATTGCGGTCGGCGCTGACGTCGCCAGCCACGTCGCCGGTCTTGATGGCAGCCGCACTGGTGCTGAAGAATCGCCGTCGCAGCTCGTCTGCCAGCACGGCGTCGGATTTCCATGGCTGGAGGCTGCCGCCGTGGCGGACCGTCCCCTCGAAGGCGGCATAGCGGGCGGCGGTCGCTGCCGCCTGCGCGATGTCGAGCTGTTTGCCGATCAAGGGCACGATCAGGAGCAGGGGCAGCAACACCAGCGCCAGTGCCAGGAACTCGACGCTGGACTGGCCGCGTATGCGGGCGCGATCAGCGGGATTGGGCAGCATCGCCCGCATCCTCCTGTGGCTCGAACACGTTTGCCGGCAGATCGAACGGTCCTTCGAAGCGCACCACCCGGACCTCCAGGACGCGCTCCGTGCCGTCGCTGCCGGTGCTGAACACCTCGGTACTGAGGCTGTCGTCGATGGGCATGCCGATGCCCTCGGGGAGTACGCAGCTGCGCACCTCGACCGGCGGTGGGCTTTGCACCCAGCGGCACGATCGGCCGGCGATGCGATCCTCGCGCTGTCCGGCAGCGGGCTTCAGTGCCGCCTCGCCTGCGGTCGACACGGCAGGTGCCAGGCTGTCGAGGGACAGGGCATCACGCAGCAGGGCGGCCGTGTCGTGCTCGAGATGCGGCATGGCTCTGCGGCGCCACGGCTGGGGTCCGCGTACGGGGTCGATCTCGCGGCTCAGCACCGTGCGCTGCCGGGGGCCGTAGTGGCTGATCCTGGTGGTTTCGCGCACGCGTACCTCGTAATGGCAGCGCGAGATTGCGACGAGTTCATGGTGGCGCTTGACGACCGAGGACTTGCGCATGCCCGGGTGGTGGTGCTCGATGACCTGATAGGTGCCGACCTTGTCGAGATCGCCGCCGAACCGGAACGCGGCACCTTCGCGTTCGCAGGCGGCGCGCAAGCCGGGGAGAACGGCCTGCGCGGCCTTGCGCGCAGGAGGAACGCTGGCCTCGCGATGAATCACGTAGCCCCCTGGAAGCGTGCCGATGGCCATGGCATTGCCTGCAAGAAGAATTGTCGCCGCGACGATGCTCGCCGCTGCGATCGGATGGTTCGGGACGGGAAGGCGGCAGGTTGCGGCCAGCAGCAGGTGGATCCAGGCCATCGAGGACAGTTGGGGCGAGAATGACATGGCGGTGGGGCTCACGGGAGCTGGACGCTGCCTTGGCGCAGTTGGGCCTGGGCGCGTTCGGCTGCGGACACGGGCGCAAGGCGAGCCTGCCAGTAGGGGTTGAACAGGCTGCCACGCTCGATGCGGCCGGGATGGCGGGGGTTGCCGGTGTCCGGACGCTCGAAGAAGACTTCCACGCTTGAGATTGCCGCGCTCGTGCCGGCAAGCATTGCGCCGTCGAAAAGCTGAAGCCGCCCAGCGGGCTTGACGCTGCTTGTGCCGCCGGAGAAGCGCTGGGTCGAGCCGGGCTTGGTGACGCGGATGCTGAGGCGGGTACGCGGACTGTCCGCAGCCAGGGCCCGGTCCGAGAGTTCGCGGAAGGTCGGTACGGCGCCGCCGCCCAAGGTGCTGGCGGGGAAGCCCCGGGCCACGCCCGAGGGTGAGTCGGCCTGCCTGCTCGCCCGGGGATTGGTGGGGCGCGACCCAGCATAGTCGTATGCGCGGTCTGCCAAGCTGTCGGCGGATGCGGCCGTGCTATAGCCGATCGGCTGTTCGCTGCGTCGGCAGCGCCAGCGGCGGATGCGATGGTGGTGAGCGGAGAAGGTGTCCATCGACTTCCAGCCGTCGACCAGGCCGATCAGTTCGGTGCTGCCGCGCTTGCGCAACTCGATGCCATGGCAGAGCACGACGACACCGAAGTTCCAGTTGCGAGTGCGCAGGAAGGCCTCTCGGTCGTCGTTGACCAGCCTGCCCATGCGCTGCCTTTCGGCGCGCGAGGCGTAGTTGCGGGTGAAGCCGAGAAAATCGTCGGTGAGCGGGATCGGGTCGACGACGGCCTGCGGGTCGTTTTCCTGGGCGATGCGCCGCATCAGCACGAGGCGTCCGGCAAGGGCAAGGCTGTCGCCCGGGCCGTGCATGAGCTGCTGCGACAGCGCCAGCGCCTGGATGGCTGCGTCATGGTTGGCAACGGTGACCGCAAGGGCGGGCGTCAGGGTGTCCATGATGTCCTCGAAACGCTCCATGGCGCGGGCGAGCGCAGTGCCGACGCCAGGGATGAGGTGCATGTAGGGGCCGATCGTGGCTGCTGATGTCCCCATGTACCTGGCCCACGACGCCACGGCGACCGCCTGCCCGATCGCGGTCTGGTTGGCGATGATGGCGCGGTTGGCGTAGGCGTCGTAGTTGAGCATGCGTGCCTCGAACACGCCGGCGCTGTAGGCAACCGCGTCGGCCGTATTGGTGAGGCGGAGCTTTTCCTGCACAAGCTGCCCGCTGTTGAAGAGGAAGAGTGCGGTGGCCGCGACGGCAAGGACCAGCAGCAGCCCGATCGGGAGTGCCTGTCCGCGCTGCCTGGGCGTCATGGGGGGATGCGGTTCTGTCCGCCTGCCCTTGTGCATGTCCGCTCGGCGTCCGCGCTGTGCGCCGGGTTACTTGCCGACCTGATTCACATACGTGTCCAGGGTGTGCTTCTGGTTGCCGACTGTCTGCGCCTGACCGGCCGCCGTCTGGGCCGCGCTCTTGGCGGTGCTGCCGTCCTTGCCGGACAGCTCCTGTGCGATGGCCGCCGTCTGGTTGCGCACCGTCTGGCCGAAGTACTGATACACGGCAATGGCGGCGATGGCGATCATGGCGACGATGATGATGTATTCGGTCATGCCCTGGCCGTGTTGAGCGGGTTTGCGCACGAGGCGGGGCGTGTTCTGGAGAGATTGATGCGCAGGTGCTGACATGAGTTTGCCGTCCGGTGATGACTCTGTAATGATGATGTCAAATGAGAAATGCATAGTCAATATGTCATAAGGATTTTTGGCGTGAGATCTTCGTTGGCTCGCTATCCCTGCGAGGACCAAGAAACGGGTGGGCGGTCGAGGTCGCACGGCATTGAAAGGTGTCGGTTTTTTTTACACATATTGACTTCGATTCTGGTGGCTGATCCTCAAGTGACTGATCGCTATACGGTGGAACGGATATTGCTGTGTCGTGCCGCGACACGTATTGAAAATGGATGAGTCATTTATGATGAAGGCGCTTTCGAAATTCGCTGTGCTCGCGGGTTGCAGCATTGCGTTCAATGCCAGTGCAGCCCTGATCGATCGTGGCAATGGGCTGATCTATGACGACGTGCTTGATGTGACGTGGCTGGCTGACGCCAATTACGCGCGCACATCGGGTTTCAGCGCAGACGGCCGGATGAGCTGGAATGCTGCGACGGAGTGGGTCGAGAACCTCAGCTACCAGGGCTATGCCGACTGGCGCCTGCCGCGTACGCTGCAGCCCGATCCTTCCTGCGAGTTCAACGATGCGCTGGGCGGCATGAACCTGAGTTACGGCTTCGGGTGCCTGGGGAGCGAACTGGGGCATATGTTCCACGTCAACCTGGGCGGGCAGCCCGGTGGCGGGCTCGACAGTGCGACCAATGCCGACGCGCTTGCCCTGTTGGTCAATGTGGCACCCGCTGCGTATTGGTCCTCGACGGTTCTGGAGGCCTATCAGGACTACGCGTGGCTGTTCCTGCTCTGGAACGGTGATCAGGATTACAACGCGGTCGAGGAGTCCGAGCACTGGTATCTGGCCCTTCAGCCCGACGGTAGTTATGACTACCTCGATTTCGGACTTTTTGCCTGGGCGGTGCGGGACGGGGATGTGACGACCCCGCCAGGCGGGGGGAGCGTGCCGCTGCCGTCGTCGTTGCTGTTGCTGGGGAGCGCGGTCGCGGGGCTGATGACTTGCCGGCGCCGATCGAGCGCCGTGGCGCTCTCCCGTCCGGCCTGAACGCCGGTTGGCCCTTGTGTTGCGCCTGAGCGGGGCGCTGGATACATGTTCAGCGTTTCGCTCCGTGTGCGCGCAGCAGGACCTGCTGCCGAGGTTTCCCCTTATGAAATGTGTTCGCGCGGCGCTGGCCTCGGTCTTTCTGGCCGGAGTGTCGCTTGAGGCGTATTCCGCCCAGTCTGCGGTTTGTCTGCTGGAGCCGCGCCAAACGGTCGAACTGGCGAGCCCCGTTACGGGGCTGCTCGCCCAGGTCAACGTTGCCAGGGGCGAGGCGATCCGCAAGGGGCAGGTACTTGCGGCGCTGGATGTGCGGGCAGAGCAGGCCGCAGCAGAGCTTGCCCGCTTCCGTGCGCAGCAGCGCGGACCCGTCGAGTTGGCCGAGCGCAAGGTGGCATTCTCCCGCCAGCGCTTCGAGCGTCGTCAGGCGATGGCTGCAGAGCGGCTGATTCCCGAGCAGGAGCGCGACGACGCCGAGGCCGAGCTGCGGCTCGCGGAGTCCGAACTCAGGGTTGCCAACGAAGAGCGCCAGAGTGCGCGTCTCGAGCTGGCGCAGCATGATGCCCAGTTGGCCTTGCGCACACTGCGTAGTCCCTTCGATGGCGTGGTGGTTGCGCAGCTTGCTTACCCGGGCGAGGTGGTCGAACCCGGCTCGACAGGCAAGGGCATCCTGAAGATCGCGCAACTCGATCCGCTGCGCGTTCATGTCGTGCTTCAGAAAGAGGCTTTCGGCACCATCAATGCCGGTGATGTCATCGACGTGGTCCCCGAGATCCCGGCGGGGGCTCGCTACTCGGCACGCGCAGTGAGTGTCGATCGCCTGATCGACGCTGCAAGCGGCACGTTCGTGGTGCTGCTCGAACTACCCAACCCTCAGCTTGCTATTCCGGCTGGGGTGAAATGTCGGGCGGTGCTCTCGCCACCTTCCGCTCCGGCACAGTGAGCCGATGCCTTTCCATCTTCCATTGCTTGTCCCGCGCTGCTTACAGCGGTGCCGTGCTTCGCATGTGCTCCGCGCGGGCTTGCAGAAACGCCATTAACCGAACCCCGGAGTCGCCATGCGCAAATCCGTCGTCGTGAATGACCGCCCCGATCGCAAGAACGCCTTCGCTCTCTCGCCCTTGCTTGCGACCATGCTCAGCGGCTTCTCCGCCGCACGGCGTGGCGACAGCAACGCGAGGCGGCCGCAAGCGGCTTCGGCCGACGCCGCGGCAATCCGTTTCGAGGCGATGGAGCCGCGCATCCTGCTGTCCGGGGACATCAATCCGGCCGCCTTGTCGATCAGCGGTGAGATCGAGCTGCCCGGCGAGGTCAGAACCTACGAGTTCACGCTCGAGGAAACACGCCGCGTCGTGTTCGACAGCCTGACCAATCGCAGCGACCTGGTCTGGCGCCTGGATGGGCCCGAAGGGCAGCTCAGCAACCGCAGCTTTGCGAGCACCGACTACAATGCCGCTTCGCCAGCCTTCGAGCTCGCCGCTGGCACCTACACCATCTCTGTCACCGGTAACGGCGATGCGCGTGGCCAGTATGAGCTTCGCATCATCGATGCCGATGCTGCAGCCGACATGGCCATCGACGCCCCGGTGAGCGGGGTGCTCGATAGTGGCATCAAGAGCGCGGTCTACCGTTTCAGCGGAGAGGCCGGCCAGAAGCTGTTCTTCAGCGCTGCCAGCCTTTCGGGTGGACAGGCCAACTGGCGCCTTATCGACCCCTACGGCCGTCCCGAGGGCGGCGTCTTCAATGCCGGCAGCAACCGCGACGTGTTCACGTTGGCGCGTACCGGCGAGTACCTGCTCCTGGTCGAGGGGCGAATAAGCAACACGGCGCCGGTGAACTACGCCTTCACGCTGAGTTCGGTTACGGACAGCACCGCGCCGCTGCAACTTGGCGAGGCCCTCGTCGCCGATATCGACCATGCCGGCAAGACGGCTCACTTCACCTTCACGCTCAACGAGTCGACCTACGTCGCCTTCGATCGCCTCAGCAACGACACTTTCTACTGGCGTCTGCAGGGGCCTGAAGGGCTCAAGGTTTCGCGCACGGCGGCGAGCACCGCTGCAAGTTCGTATGCGGGTGGACGCGGCGCGCTGTTGCTCGTGGCCGGGGACTACGTGTTGTCGGTTGATCGCGATGTCGCGGCAACGGGCACCATGCCTTTCAGACTGCTCGACGTGCGCAGTGGCGGTGCGCTCGCGCTGGATCAGCGTCATGAGGGCGTGCTCGACCATGCGCGCGGCAGTGTGGTCCATACGCTTACGCTCGCTGCGGGCGAGCGTGTGTTCGTCCACGGCCAGGCGCTCAGCGGTGGCAGCCTGTCCTGGCAGTTGCTGGACCCATACGGCAGCATCGTCGGCAGCGCCAGTGCGTTGATGACTGCGGCGGGGGCAATCGAGGTCGCCGAGAGCGGACAGTACGCCTTGGTCCTTGCGGGCAGCGACAGCAACACGGTGGGTGCAAGCGTTGGCTACGCCTTCTCGATCAACCGGGTTCCCGCGCGTTCGGCGGCGCTTGAGGTCGGGGTGCGTGTGGACGGCGAGATTCTCGTTGCCGGGCAGCAGACCGTGCACGAGTTCGAGTTGGCTGCGGATGCGCGGCTGTTCTTCGACGCACTCACCAATCGCTCCGATCTGTTGTGGACCTTGCATGGCCCTCGTGGTGTCGAGGTCGATGCGCGTCGATTCGATCGCAGCGATGCAGCCCAGGCGCTTGGCGCGCTGGCGCTGCCTGCAGGCAGTTACCGTCTCGTCGTTCATGGCTCGGGTGCGGCGACCGGGGCCTACGCTTTCCGCCTGATCGATCTCGCCGCCGCCGCCGTGGCGCTTGAGGTTGGTGAGGAGATCAACGGGTCTTTGCTGCCGGGCAATGGTGCGCAGGTGTATCGCCTGTTGGCCTCTGCCGGCGACCGACTGGCCTTTACCAGCCTGGGAGTCAGCGGTGGCAACGCCAGTTGGCGCCTGGTCGATGCCTATGGGCGCGACCTTGCCGGCTCGGCCAACCTTGCGACGAATCGTGCCCATGTCACGCTCCCATTGACTGGCGAGTACTTCATGGTGGTCGAGGGGCGTATCGATAATGCAGCCGAATTGAGCTATCGCTTCCGTTTCAATGCCGGAGATCCGGTTGTCGTGGCTCCGCTGCCCGAAGGCAGCGCCTACCAGTTGGGCAGCGTTCTTGCGGGCAGCTTCACGGCGGCGAGCCAGACCCACGTCCATCGCTTCACCCTCGCTGCACCGACGGTGGTGTTTATGGACACGCAGTCCACCAGCACGAGTAGCGCCGTGTGGTCGCTGATCGGGCCGCGCGGCACCGAGGTGAGCGAGGAGGATCTGTGGAGTTCGGACGCCAACTATCGCTATTCCGGGCGCTTGCTGGAAGCGGGGGAGTACGCGCTGGTCGTCAAGGGCGGTCGCTCCAGCCTTTCCGGCAGTGGGGCGTACAGCTTCGCGCTCCATGATGCGGGGCTGTTGCCGGCGCTGACGCTGGGCGAGCAGACCAGTGTGGTACGCAATCCTGCGAGCGCTACGGTCGGCTTCAAGGTGTCGGCCATGGCGGGCGATGTTCTCGTGCTCAACGCCACCGACAGTCACGGCCATGGCAGCATCTGGCGCCTTGTCGATCGCTATGGACGCCAGGTCAGCAGTTCGACCACTGCCAGCTCCGGAACCAGTTTTGCAGTCGCAAGCAGTGGGACCTATTACCTCATCAACGAGGGCTATTACTACTCGACTGGCACGAGCAACGTTGCGCTGACGCTTGCGGTCCAGCAGGTCAGGGCATCCGCGCTTGCCTTCAATGCCCTGGCCGTTGGCAGCTTGCAGGGCCGGCACGATGTGGCGCGGTACGATTTCACCGTCACCGACCCGACGACGATTGTCTTCGATGCGCTGCAGACCAACGTCAGCGGTGCGAGCAATCTGCAATGGCGACTTATCGGTCCGCTGGGGGCGGTGAGCGGCTGGCGTGGCTTTACCGATGACCAGTCGTCGAACTCCTTTGCACTGCCGCCTGGTGCGTATGTGCTGGAGTTGCGCAACACCACTGATATCGCCAGGGATTACAGCTTCCGCGTGCTCGATCGCGATGCCGCACAGACGCTGGTGCCTGGGGCATTGATCAACGATAGCGTGCCGGCGGGCGAGACGCGCCTGTATCGGTTCGATGCCGAGGCCGGCGCGCGGTACTACTTCCATGGCCAGGGCAGCACCGCGTCGACCGTGCGAGGTCAGTGGCAACTGCTTGATCCGTTCGGCAAGTTTGTGACCAGTGGCGTCACATCTTCGAGCTACAACATCGAGTTGCCTTTGGCAGGGGAGTACCTGCTTGTCGTTGCGCCTCTGGCGACGGCCACATCGGACGCCAACTTCCGTTTCAACCTGATCGAGCGAACCACCGTCGGCGCCGCACTGGCCATCGGTCAGGACGTACGCGGCAGCATCGCCAGCGCCGGCCAGGTCGTCGAGCATGGCTTCACGCTGACCGCACCGACGCGTGTCCTGGTTGACGCATGGTCCGGTGTCAGCGGCATGCAATGGGCCTTGAGCGGGCCACGGGGAAGCGAGGCCAGCGCCAATGCGTTCGGCGAGACGCCGCGCTACTTCGAACTCCCGGCGGGGGATTACCGCTTTACGGTCCAGGCCAGCAACCAGAATACGGGTGATTATCACGTCGTGTTCCACGCCCTTGCCGACGCGCCGACCCTGGCCTTGGATACGCCGCTCAGCCTGACCGTCAATGCGGCGGCCCGAAGCCAGGCCCTGCATCGCATCCAGCTTGCCGAAGCGACCACGTTGCGTTTCGATGCACTTGGCACCCTCAATCCGTCCACGGCCTGGCGTCTTTACAGCGCCGCAGGTGTGCAGCTTGCCAGCGGCAACGCCAACGGTGATTCGGGTGAGATCACCCTTGCCGCGGGTGAGTACTTCCTGCGCTTCCAGTCGCCTGTCGGGCAGGCACAGAGCTACAGCTTTGCCATGCGTCAGCAGGTGCTGACATCCCAGGCGCTGGTGTTCGATACGCGTCTCGAAGCTAGTCTGGTGGAAGCCCAAACCCTGCGCTACACCTTTGAGCTGGCTGAGCCCGCACGCGTCCTGGTGGAGTCGCTCGTCAATAGTTCCGACCTGGTGTGGACCCTGCGCGGGCCGAGTGGCGTGGTGGCAAGCCAGCGCAGCTTCAATGCTCATGGCGAGTTGCTCGCGCTCGATCGTGCCGGCAGCTATGTGCTGGAGGTGAGCTCACGCACCCTTGTAGCGGCCGATGTCGCGCTGCGTGTTCGGGACGTCGGTGCGATGGCTGCCGTTGCCGAGGTCTCGGCCCTGCCTTTGCGCGCCAACGTCACGGTGGATGCCGACCAGCGCACTCAGGTGCTGGCCTTCGACAACGAGTCTGCGGGCGTCAACCACGTGTTCGCTCTCACCGGCATGGCCGGACAGAGCGTTCGGGTGATGGTGCTTGACGGCAACGGCAATCAGCTCACCGCATACACGGTCGCCTCGGGTACCAGTTTCAGCCTGCGTCTCGACAGCCCTGGGCGACACTATCTGCTTGCCCACGCCCATGTCGGCAACACGGAGGCCGTCGCGCTGGGGGTGTCGGTACAGGTGCTGCGCGATACGCATCGTGCCTTGGAACTGGGTATGGGCCAGCGTGGGCAGATCGGTAGTTCGGCAGCCAGTGATTACTGGCATTTCTCGCTGGAGCAGGCAAGCACCCTGGTGTTTCAGGGCACCAGCGATCAGTCGCTGAGCTGGGTGTTGAGCGAGGCCCAGGGTGGCAGCTTGTTCAGCGGGTCAATGGGCGCACGGGTGCTCAGCCTTGCCGCGGGCGACTACAGCCTGCGTGTCCATGGCTGGCCGTCGGGTGTCAGCCAATATGCGCTTGCCGTCTCCAGTCTTGCCGAGGCAACCGTCCTCGACGCCGGGCAAGTGGTCGCTGCGGAGATCGCCGCGGGGCAGGCAGGGGCGGTGTTCATGCTTCCGGTCGCGGCCGGTGAGGCGTGGTATCTGGGCGCGCAGTCCGCGCAGCCGGGAAGTCGTGTGGCCGTGTTCAATGCGCAGGGTAGCCAGATCCTCAACAGCGTAATCGGTGGTGCTGCGCTGCAGTTGCCTGTTGCCGCGCGCAGTGGTCACTACACGGTGGTGGTGTCGGCGGACGCTCCCGAGCAGGCGTCAGCCTTCAGCCTGCAGGCTCATCGGCGCACCGAGACGGTTGGCGCGGCAGTGCTCGGCGAGGCGATCGCGGGTGAGCTGGCGGGCGGGCATGAGTTCCATTCGTTCCGCTTGACGCTGGATGCGCCGGGTCGCCTGGTCATGGCTGATGGTGGCAGCGCCGAGTCGATTCGCTGGCGCCTCGTCCCGGCGGGGCAGACCAGTGGTGGGACGGGATGGTTGAGCGGCACGCAGGCGCCGACGGTGGCTGCTGGCGACTACGTGCTGACCTTGTCGACGAACGCGGCTTCCGCGGCGGCCTATCGCTTCGAACTGCTCGACACGAGGGGGGGCGTGTCGCTGGGCACAGCGCCGCTGGAGGCGGTGTTTTCGGCCGGGCGCAGTGCGCAGGCATACTTGATCGACGACGTGCGCGAGTTGCGCCGCATCATTTCGCTCAGCGCCGCCGAGCCGGCCGAGCTGACGTGGACGCTGTTTCAGTCCTCGTGGTCCGGGTGGTCGTGGCTGGCCGACGGACAGGGTGGCGAAAGCACGCAGACGCCGCAGCTGGGACAAGGGGGGCGTTATCTGCTGGTGGTCACGCGCAACGGTGAGTCCGCGCAGCCGCTGCCCTACAGTGTTGCGATGACGCCCCTGGTCGCAGCGCCATTGAGCATGGGGGCGGTGCAGACGCCTACCTTCGCCCCTGCGCAGTTCCAGCACGACTACGCGTTTTCGCTCGAGGCGCCGACCGCCGTGTTGTTTGATGCGCTCGCCGGTCAGACGTCCCTGCAGTGGCGTCTGACCGACAGCCAGGGCGGATGGGTGGCAAACGGCACGTTCGATGAGTCGACGAGCTGGACGCAGCGCCGATTCGAGCTGGCTGGCGGTGACTATCGCCTCAGCGTGTTCCGCAGTTCGGCATCCACCGAGTTGGCGTACGCCTTCCGTGTGGCGCCGTTCTCGGCCGCGCCCGCGGTCCTGGAGAACGGGCAGGGGACCCTCAGCGGCACCCTGGATCCCGGGGCGGGTGCGGTCGCGTATCGCCTCGACGTGGCGGCCGGCGAACGCCTTTCGGTCAACCTGAACAGTCTTTCTGCAGGGAACCTGCGTTGGCGTCTGCTCTCGTCCAATGGCGGACAGCTCGCGAATGGGGCGGGAGTCGGTTCGGGTCTTGCCGATCTTCGTCTCGTGGAGGCTGGGTCCTACTTCCTGCTGCTCGATGGCTACCTGACGAACACGGAGGCCCTCGACTACGAACTCGTCGTTTCATTGGCTGCCCCTCGCGACAACCGTCCGGAAGGGCCGGAGATCCTTCCTGGCGATGCCCCCATCGTCGTCGAGTTGCCCCGTTGGCAGAGCGCGGCGTACCGCTTCACCCTTGCCGAGGCGGGTTGGGTGACGTTGGGTGGGACCTTCGAAGCAGGGGCCTACCTGTCGTGGGAGCTACGCGACCTGGAGTGGGGCCTGTATTCCGGTGGCCTCTCGTCCTCGAACAGTGCTGCAGAGGCGGTCTGGCTGGATGCAGGTGACTATGCGCTGGTGTTTTCGAATCCTGGCTGGTATGGCGATGAGAGCGCACGAGTCTCGTTCAGGCTCGAGCGCGAGGCTCAGTTCGCTCGTGCCGAGCTCGGGCAGGTGATCGAAGGGTACGGCCCGTACCTGATGGCGCTCGAAGCCGGACAGACGGTGTACTTCCGCTCGCCCGGTGCTGCCGAATGGCAGGTTCGCTCACCCCAGGGTGGCTGGGCTGCCTGGGTGCCGGCGGGGGGGCAGGAGTTCGTCGCCTATCGTGCCGAGGTGAGCGGCGACTATCTCGTTGGCGTCAGCTACTTCGATACGCAAGAGACCGAGGCGCCGCGATTCGAGTCGCGCGTGCAGACCGAACGCGTTCGTGAGATTGCGCTCGACGAGCTCGTCAGTGTCGTGGTGGACGAGACCAACGTCGAGCATCTTGATTTCGTCTTGAGCGGGCCTGGCGTGTTCATGCTCGATGCCTCATTCATGACGGCAGAGCAGGTCTGGTGGTCGCTCTCTCGTGACGGGCAAATCGTATCGGATGGCTTCTGGCTTGGAGACGTCTCTGTCAGTGCTGGAGGTTACTTCGGGGTCTGGTATGAGCAGGGTGACCCTGTACTGGCGTTGGAGGCAGGCAGTTACCGGCTGAGCGTGTACAAGCAGCACGACGCCTATGGCGATCTGCGCCAGTCGGGCGAGTTCTCCCTTCGCATCGGCGGGCTTGAGCAGTCAGCGTCGTTGAGCCCCGACGTGGTGAACAGCGTCGAGATGCTCACCGGGACGTCGGCCGTGTGGCGCATCGATGTCGACGGTACGAAGTCGCTTTTGCTTGCTGATTGGTCCTTCACGGAGCGGGCAATGCTCCGTCTGTTCGACGCTCAAGGGGCGCTTCTGCACGATGACGCCTGGTGGGATGGTCACGAGGTATTGACGCTTCCGCAGGCTGGCACCTATTTCCTCGTGTTGGATACCGGTAACCGCCCCGCTGAGGATCCGGTGACGCTTGCCTTCACGCCCTTGCTGGTGGCCCCCACGGTGTTGGCGTTGCCCGGTGTGAATACACGCGTTGACCTGACGGTGCCGATGGATGGCCGCGTAACGTATCAATTCGATCTCGCGGAGGCCGGCCTCTTCCAGATGGAAGCGAATGGTGGGCTGCTCGATGGCTGGACGCTCTTCGATGAACTCGGCCAGGCCGTGCCCAGCAACAATGGTCTTCTCAGTCTGGCCGCGGGACACTATTCGCTCGTCGTGACGAGTGCGGCCGCGCCGGGCAGCACCGCGTATTTCCGCCTCGTCGATGTCGCGCAGGCGGCCGTTGCCGTCGATCCGTCCGGTGCGTCCAGCGTCGATCTGGGCGCGGGCGATACAGCGTTCGTGCGCGTCGAGGTCGCGGAGGGGCAGGTACTCAACCTTGCATGGGTGGCTTCGGCGGGTGCCCAAGGGCAGAGTCGAGTGGTCAACGCGCTTGGCGAGACCTTGTACTGGCTCGATTCGATCTTTGACGGGGGGGCTGCCAGCCTGCAGATCGACGAGTCCGGCGTCGTGTATTGGGTCATCGAGCGCTATGACGATGGCGCGCCCGGGCTGGTGACACTCGAACTCGATGTCGATCTGCTCACCCCACCGGCGATTGCGCAGATCGCGTTGGGTGAAACGCACGCGCATACGCTGGGGGGCCTGGGCACGCGCAGCTACGTCTTCGATGTTGCCGAGGGTGGGCTTCTCTGGCTCGACCTGCTCGAAGGTTTCGAGGGCGAGTGGGTGCTGCGCAGCGCCAATGGCGGCTGGGTCAACAGCGGCTACGCGGGTACCGGCCAGGGCGCTCTGCTCACGATCGGCGCGCCGGGCCGTTACACGCTGCAGCTCAGCGCCTATGGCTCGACCGCCGAGGAACGCGATGCCGCTTACCGTTTCCGTATCAGCGACCTGCTTGCGGCGGCAGTGCAGTTGCCCGGCGGGCAGGCCGTCGATGTGCCCTTCAGCGCAGATACGCGCGCCCTTGCCTATCGTTTCGATGGCGCCTTCAACAGCGCGATGCTGTTCGAAGTGCTCGAGGGGTTTCCGGCGAGCTGGTATCTATTCGATGGCGCTCTGAGTGTCCGTTCGAGCGGGCGAACCTATGACGGGCTCGTCCAGGCGCTCAGCCTCGGCGCGCTTGGCACTCACACCCTGGTTGTTGCTGCCGATGCATTGCCGCTGGCGGGCGAGGCACTCAGATTCAGGCTCGCCGACCTGCGTGCAACGGCGCAGCCCGTGCCGGCCAACACCGCGGTAGAGGGCGTGCTCGGCAGTGGCCAGACGCTGGCGGTGTATAGCTTCACCAGTATCCACATGGACGGCTTCCGCTTCCTTGCAAGTGGCGCCGAAGCCGGGACGCTCGGCTGGCGTCTGCTCGGCCCGTCCCTGGCTCAGGTTGCGAGCGGCGACGTGGCGTTCGACGGCGACGGACTCAGCCTGAACCACGGCAGCGGGCGCTATTACCTGCTCATCGATCGGCTGGGCGCCGACGCTGCGCAAGCGATCGACTATGCCTTCACCGTATCGCGCAACGAGATCGCCGTTGGCGAGACTCGTGAGGGCAGCGCTTCGACGACTGGCGTGTCTTACCGTATGGTGGTCAGCGAGCCGGGCTGGTATCTCTTCGACGCCTTCAAGGGCAGTTCCGGCGGCACGGCCGACAGCTACCTGTACTGGACGCTCACCGGCGCGAACGGTCAGGTCTTCTCCGACCGCCCGTACCTGTCCGGCAACCGTGATCGTCTGCAGTTCCTCGATGCGGGTGAGTACAGCCTGCGTTTCCACAGTTCGACCTCCAGCTACACGGGAAGCTACCAGTTCAGGATCCTGGACGCTGCCGCGGCCGAAGCCCTCGAGCTCGGTGCGCCAACGAATGCAGCGCTCGTGCCGGGTAATGCCTCGCGGATCTACCGTGTCAGCGGAGCGCTTGGCGAGGAGCTCGGCTTTGTCAGCCAGGGCAGTGCCTCCGGGCGTTGGTACCTGGTCGATTCGACCGGTCAGCAACTGTTCTCCACGGCACTTGGCAGCTCTACGGCGGGGGTGCGCCTGCCTGCCGATGGCGACTACTGGCTGGTGATCGAGGGCGCTGCGACGGCTTTCGCCGACCAGTCCTTCCCCTTTGTCGTCAACCGCGCGGTCGCGCAGGGCGCGCTTGCGCTCAACGAGCTTGTTGGCGGAAGCCTGGCGGCCTACCAGAGCATCAGCTACAGGCTCGATCTCGACCAGGCCAGCCTGCTGATGTTCGACAGCCTGGGGGCCGACGCCCAGGTGCGCTGGCGTCTTCAGGGGCCAGGGGGACAGGTTTTCGATAGCGCCCTGGCGGGCGACAGCCTCGATACGGTGCGCGTGCTCGAGCGCGGCACGTACACCCTTACGCTGAGCAACGCGACCGCGATCGATCGCAGCTTTGCGATGCGCGTGCTCGATCGTGCAGGCGCGACGCCGATTACCCCGGGAGCGCCGCTCAGTGTCGAACTGAGCCCCCGCAACGGGGCGGTGCTGTACACCTTCGACGCTCAGCAAGGCGAGCGCTACTACTTCGACGTCGTGCAGTCCTTGCTTGTTGCTGCGGAAGCGCAGGGAAAGACCTTTCCGGTCTGGGCTCTCTACGATCCGCAAGGTGCCGTGGTGTTCGGCGCCGCCGAAATGGGGTACTGGTGGAGCGGATGGTCCGGTTACACGCCCGAAGGCTATGACCGGGAGCCTGCAGCCTTTGCGTCAAGTGGCACCTACACGCTGGTGCTTCAGGGCTACAACAGCGCCACCAGCGCTGCACGGGTGAGCTTCAACGTCGTGCCGGTGCCCGTTCACCCGCCCCAGGTTCTCGATACGCTGGTGGTGCGCCCAGCGCCCGACCTCACTGTGAACGAGGTCGTGCTCGCGCCCGCCACGGACCTGTACACCGGTCAGGCGGTGGAGGTGCGCTGGACGGTGGAGAACCGGGGCGTGCTGGAGACCGACACGCACTGGAACGACCGTATCGTCGTACGCAACCTCGATACCGGCGCGCTCGTGGCCAGCCTTACCGTGCCGTACGCGAGCACGCTCGAGGGCGACCTCGGCGCCGGAGAGAGCCGACAGCGCAGCGCTGTGGTGGTGCTGCCCGAGGGGGCATCGGCTGCCGGGCGCTTGAGCTTCACGGTGATGACCGACGCCGACAACCGCATCCGCGAGGGCAATGCCTCCGGCAACGGCGAGAGCAACAACGCCTTGTCGACGACGGTTCAGGTGGCGCTGGCCGCTTACGCCGACCTTCGGGTCGAAGCCCTGCGCCTGAGCCCCGACAGCGCCTTCCAGCCGGGCCAGACCGTCGATGTCGGCTGGACGACCATCAATGCTGGCAACAAGGCCGTGGACGCTGCCTGGAGCGAGCGCGTGGAGGTGCGCAACCGCAGCACCAACGAGCTCGTCGCCGTTGTCGCCATCCGTGACGACTTGACCGCGGGAGCGCTCGAAGCGGGGCAGTCGCGCCTGCGCGCCGCGCAGTTCACCTGGCCTGCAGGCTTTGCGGCGGCGGGCGAGTTCGTCATCCGTGTCGTCGCCGACAGCGCTGAGGAGATTGTCGAAGCCAACGCATCCGGTACCGGTGAGACCAACAACAGCGCACAACTTGTGCGCATGGTCGGGCCCGACATGCAGGTGCGCAACCTGCGCGTGTTGTCCGGCGCCGTGCAGTCGGGTGGCGAGGTGAGCATTGCCTGGGAGGACTGGAACCTCGGCGCGAGTGCCGCAGCCACGGGTTTCCACGACCGCATCGTGGTGCGCAATGTAGCCACCAACCAGGTGTTGGTCGATACCAGCCTGTATTACGACCCGCTCAGGGTCGTCGATGGCGCGCAACTCGGACTGGTCGAAGCGGGCCAGATGCGTGAGCGTGCGCTCACCTTCCGCCTGCCCCCCGGCCTGGCGTCCGTCGGCCAGATCCGTATCACCGTTACCACCGACCAGAACAGCGCCGGCCTTGGCGTGCTGTACGAGACCAACCTGAGCAACGACGCCGAGCTCAACAACAGCGCCCAGGTGGTGACCACCTCAGTCGCCGTGCCCTACGCCGACTTGCGCGTTGACAGCGTCAGTGTGCCCGTCAGTGGGGTTGGCGGCGAGTACGTGTTGGTGAGCTGGACGGTCAGCAACCGTGGCGAGGCGCCGGCGGAAGGGGAGTGGACCGATCGCGTGGTGTTCAGCAACAACGCCACCATCGGTGACAGCGATGACGTGGTGGTGGGCAGCCTGCGCTTCAGCGGCACTCTGCAACCTGGAGAACACTATACCCAGACTGCATTGGTGCGCCTGCCGATGCGCGGGGAGGGGCGTTACTACCTGGCCGTGCGTGCCGATGCCGGTGCCGAGGTGCTCGAGCCCGACACGCGCGCAGACAACGTCAGTGCGGCGCAGGCCATCAACCTGGCCTCGCCATATAGCGACCTCAACCTCATTGCGCTTCAGGTGCCGGCGCATGCGCTCAGCGGCGAGACCGTCCTCGTGACCTGGGAGGTGCGCAATGACGGCAATGCCACCACCAACCTGGCACTATGGAACGATCGTGTGGTGCTGTCGCTGGATGCGGTACTGGGTGGCAGCGACGACATCGTACTGGCGGGTGCGGTGACCCATGCGGGGCTGCTCGCGCCTGGCGAAAGCTATGTCGGACGCGCCGAGATCACCCTGCCGCGCGACCTCAACGGCGAGTACCACGTCATCGTCGTGACCGATGTCAACCAATCGGTGAACGAGGAGGGGCGGCGCACGAACAACACCCTCGCAAGTACCGGGAAGATCTCGGTGCAACTCGCGGCCGTGCCCGATCTCACGGTGTCTGCGGTCGAAGGGCCGGCGGTGCTGCGCCCCGGTGATGCCGCAACGCTGCGTTATACCGTAAGCAACGTAGGTGGCGCGGATGCGAACACCGCCTGGCGCGACCGCATCTACATCGACCGCGGCGCCGCCGGTCTGTACCAGGTGGCGACCGTGCTCGTCAGTGAGCCGCTGGCGGCAGGACAGAGTGCGGAGCGCCAGGTGAGCTTCACCCTGCCGGCGAACTTCGCCGAGGGGGAATACCGCTGGGTAGTGCGCACCGACACCGAGAACACGGTCTACGAGCGCGATGGCGAAGGCAACAACGAGCTGCGTTCGGCTGCCGCACTCCAGGTCGCAAGGCCCGATCTGCGCCTGCTCGGTGTCGAAGGCCCGGCACTGGTGCAGTCCGGCTCCACCGTGACCGTGAGCTGGACGGTCGTCAACAATGGCGCCATCGCGACCGGAGGTTGGGTCGATGCCGTCTATCTGGCGCGCGACGGCGTGCTGACCAAGTACGGCGAGGTACAACGCCCAGGTGCGCTGGCCAGCGGCGAACAGTACACGGCCAGCCTGGCAATCGCGCTGCCCCTCGGCCTCGATGGCGAGTACGAGATCGTGGTAGTGAGCGACGTGCTGCACGCCATCGACGATCGCAACCGTGCCGACAATCGTGCCACTCAGGCAATGGATGTGACCTTGGCTCCTTACGCCGACCTGGTGGTGACCACGGTCAGTGCGCCCGAACGCATCATCCAGGACCCCGCACGCCTCGACGTGAGCTGGACGGTCAGCAACCAGGGGACCGGAGCCGGCGTGACCGACAGTTGGGTGGATCGCGTCATCCTGTCCCGTGACGATTTGCTCGGCAATGCCGACGATATCGTCCTGGGCGAGTTCGTACGCGATGGCGCGCTTGCCGCCGGTGCCGAGTACACCCGTAGCGAGCGCTTTGTGCTGCCGCCCGCGACCTCTGCACGCTACAAGATCTACGTCGTCACCGATGCGCGCAACACCGTCTTCGAGAACGGGCGCGAAGGCAACAACGTGGGACGTGTCACGCACGACGTGGACATCATGCCCATTCCATACGCCGACCTGCGTGTCGAGTCGGTCAGCGTCGAGGGGGCTGCCGCCAGCGGCCAGGGCGTGCGTGTGAGTTGGGAGGTGGTCAACCAGGGCATCGGCCTGACCAGCGTGGCGCAGTGGTCCGACACGATCTGGCTCAGCCGCAATGCGGACGGCAGCGGAGTGGTGCAGACCTTCAGCGCGGCCAGTCATCTCGGCCATCTGGCCCCGGGTGAGCGCTACACCCGCAGCGTGGACGTGCTGCTGCCCCAAGGGCTGGAGGGCGAGTACTACTTCAACGTGCGCGTGGCCGGGAGCTCTGGCGTCGTGCCCTACGAGTTCATCTACGCCGACAACAACCGCGCGACCTCGGTGGCGGTGCCGGTTCTGCTGTCCGATACGCCTGACCTGGTCGTCGAGGCCGTGAGCGCGGCGCCGACGGCGCAGGAAGGCAGCTTGCTCGAGCTGTCATGGACGGTGCTCAACCAGGGCCTCGCCACTGCCGGTGGCAACTGGGTCGACGCCGTGTGGCTGGTTCCGGCCAGCGGCACGGGTAACGCCGTGCTGTTGGGCAACTTCACCTACGATCGCGGTCTCGAGTCCGGTATCCGCTACACGCGCACCGAGCAGGTCCGCCTGCCAGGCAAGATCGAGGGCCTGTATCGCATCAAGGTGGTCACCAACACCCATCTCGGCGGCAACGGGATGCAGGTCTATGAGCACGGCCCGGCGCGGAGCAACAACGAACTCGTCTCCGCCGGCATGACCCAGGTCAGCCTGCTTGATCGCCCGGACCTGCGGGTGTCCGCGGTGGAGGTTCCGGAGAGCGTGACCTCAGGCACCGCTGCAGGCATTCGCTACACCATTACCAACATGGGGTCGGTGAGTACCTCGGGGCAGTGGACCGACAAGGTATTCCTGTCACTCGATGGCACGCTCAGCGCCGACGACGTGCTGGTCGGGCAGTTCAGCAGCGTGTCCGCGCTGGCGCCCGGCGAGTCCTATGTGTTTGAAAGCGGCATGGTGAACATTCCCATCCGCTTCCGTGGCGACGCTTTCCTGATCGTCGTCGCCGACGGCAACAACAATGTCGACGAGTACCCCAACGAACACAACAACCGCCGTGCGGCACAGCTCTATATTGACCCGGTGCCCTTCGGCGATCTGGTGACGAGCAATGTGGTCGCACCCGATCAGGCCGTTCATGGCAGCCAGATCGAGGTCCGCTACAAGGTTTCCAACCTGGGCGTGGCCACGACCCGGGGTGAGAGCGCGGCGCTGGAGCGGTGGACGGACACGGTGTGGCTGGCCAAGGATCCGCGCCGCCCGGGCGCAAACAAGGGCGACATCCTGCTGGGGTCCTTCACCCACATTGGCCACCTCCAGCCGGGCGAGGACTATCTCGGCACTGCTCAGGTCCGCGTGCCGGCCAATCTGGCCTCGGGCCAGTACTACATCACGGTGTGGACCGACACCTACAACGTGATCCTCGAAGACACCCTGGCCATCAACATCAACCCGGACGACCCCTCTCAGGTCGACAACAACAACTACAAGGCCCGCCCGATCAGCATCATCGGCATTACCCCGCCGGATCTGGTGGTTGCCACGGTCAATGCGCCGGAGGCGGCCGTTGCCGGCTCGCACTACACCTTCAGCTATACGGTGGAGAACCGCGGCGATGTGTTCTCGGGTAGCTGGCACGACCGCATCGTGCTGGCGAACGACCCCGACCTGTCCAAGGCCACCCGCGTGTGGGAACTGGGCCTGCTTGCGCAGAGCAGGGAGCTGGCGCATGGCGACAGCTACACCGTCACCCAGACCGTCGAGCTCGCGCCTTCGGTCACCGGGCAATACCTGTTCGTGGTCACCGATCATTACAACCGCGTTGCCGAGCTCAACGAGGGCAATAACCGCGGCACTGCACTGTCAGACGTCGTGAGCGCCCCCGCCGACCTGCGCGTCACCGACATCGTCACCCAGCCCCACAACTTCTCGGGCGAACAGACAACCATCAGCTGGACGGTGACCAACTTTGGCGCCGCGGTATGGGAAGGCACCCGCAGTTGGGTCGATGCCGTGTACATCAGCCCCGATCCGACCTATATCCGCGAACGGGCGACCCTGCTTGGCGCCGTCACGCGCGCCAACCTTGGCGGCCTGGGGGCGGGCGAGAGCTACACCGTGTCGGGCAGTTTTACCCTCCCGGCTGGTACCGATGGCCCGTACTACATCTACGTGGTCACCGACAGCGGCTACACCGAGGTTTCCGACGGGCGTGACCTCGCCCAGCGTGCTCGCTCCGAGATGATCGGCGGCGGTAGCAACGAGGGCGCGTTGCGCCACTACCGCGGCGTGGATCGGGCCGGTACCGTGTTCGAGGGGGCGCGCAACGACAACAACTTCGGTCGTGCCGAACTCGACATCACCTATCGTGAACCTGATCTCCAGATCAGCAATGTGGTGGTGTCCAACCCGTCGCCGAACTCGGGCGACATGCTCACGGTGACCTGGACGGTCACCAACCAGGGCGAACGCGCGACCCGGGTCAGCGATTGGTTCGACGGCATCTACCTGTCCCATGATGCCTCGCTCGATGTGCGCGACCACCCGCTGCCGGACGGCACCGGTACGCAGTCGTTGTTCGCCCGCATGGCAAAGGTGCATCCGATCTCCCTGCGCGAGGACGGCCTGCCGGCCTACCTGAAGCCTGGTGAGTCCTATACCGCGACGGCGACTTTCCGTCTGCCCGAGTCCATCGGGGGCGACTACCACCTGATCGTATACGCCGATACGGCTTTCCTGGCTGACGGCCGCACGCCCAGCGACATTCGTGATGGCCTGGTCGGCGTGCAGCTCGACAGGGACCGACCCGCCGGTCGTGTGCTGGAGTTCCAGCACGAGGGCAACAACAGCGCTTCGCTCGCCCTGCGCATCAACCAGGTTCAACCGCCGGACCTTCAGGTCAGCGTCGTGACGGCACCGGAACGCGTGTATGCCGGCCAGGAGATCACGGTGAGCTACCGGGTGGACAACCTCGGCGGCAATACGCCCGATCACCAGTCGTCGTGGGTGGATATGGTCTATCTGTCCCGCGACCGCTTCCTCGATCTCGGCAAGGACCATTACCTCGGCTTTGCCCAATACAGCGGCGGCCTGGCTGCAGGCAACGGCTACGAGCGCACGCTGACACTGACCGCGCCAGCCAGCCTCGAAGGCCCCTATTACGTGTTCGTGGTCACCGATCCGGTACGCCCCGGAAGCGGGTCGGCGTATGGCGGGGTCAACGAGTTCGGTCTGGATTACAACAACGCCACGGCTGCCGCGCAGCCACTGCTGATCGAGACCCCGCCGCCTGCCGATCTGGTGGTCACCAACGTGGTGATGCCGGCAACGGCCGAGGTCGGCCAGCAGATCCGCATCGAGTACACGGTCAGCAACGAGTCCATCAACCCGGCCTACGGGCGCTGGACCGATGCGCTCTACCTGTCGCTCGACAACGAATGGGACCTTGGCGACATCCTCATCGGCAGGGTCGCCCACCATGGCGGACTTGCTGCCAACGGTAGCTACAGCGCCAGCCTGGTCGCCAGCCTGCCGCCGCTCAAGGATGGCAACTGGCGCATCATCGTGCGTCCGGACATCTACAACGAGGTCTTCGAAGGCGAGATCCGCTACACCGCAGAAGGGCTGGTCCTACCCCCCGGCGAGGCCAACAACCGCATGGCGTCTGGCGGCACCTTGCAGGTTGCGGTGCCCACGCTCGTGCTGGGCAATGCCATCGACGAGACGCTGCGCCAGGCTGCGGATCGCCTGTACAAGGTCACCGTGCCTGCCGGGCAGACGCTGCGGGTCACGCTCGATGCGCTCAACGAGCGCGGCAACAACCAGGTCTTCGTACGTCATGGCGATGTACCGACCAGCTACGCATTCGACGCCGCCTACAGCAACCCCATGGCGGCCGATCAGGAGGTGCTCATCGCCGGCACCGTGGCGGGCGATTACTACATCCTGGTGCGCTCGATGTCCGGCACTCAGCCGGTCACGCTGCGCGCCGATCTGATGCCGCTGTCGATCACCCGCGTCACGCCTGATCATGGCGGGGTCGGCAATGACGAGCATCGCTGGGTCACGCTCGACATCCATGGTGCGCAGTTCAAGCCCGGTGCGCTGGTCAAGCTCTCGCGCCCCGGCGTGCATGAGGCCGAACCGGTGCGCTGGCAGGTGCTCGACTCCACGCACATCCGTGCCATTTTCGACACCCGCGACTTCCCCTTCGGCTTATACGACGTGGTGGTCATCAACCCCGACGGCCAGCGCGTCGTGGAGGCGCAGCGCTACCTCGTCGAGCGCGCCATAGAGGTCGAGGTGACCATTGGTGTCGGCGGCGACCGCTCGCTCGAGCCCGGTGACAGAGGGCTCTACAGCGTGGCGCTGCAAAGCCTGACAAACCTCGACACGCCTTATGTACGCTTCGATTTCGGTGCGCCGGAGATGGGCTACAACGAGTATTTGCTCGAGGGGCTCAACCTGCCCTTCATCGTCTTCGGCAGCAACGTCGGAGGCCAGCCCGATGGCCGCACGACCGACGCCGCCGGTAACACGCAGCACTACGGGGCTACGCCGACCGATGGTACGCCGCGCCAGGATATTCCCTGGGCTTACCTCGACGGCACGCAGAACCTGCTGGGCTTCAACCTCGCCCCGGGCTATGCCTTTGATCTGCCTGCCGGCGGCTTTGCCGGCATGAGCTTCAATATCCAGACCTATCCCGGCCTCAAGGCCTGGATGGACTACGACTTCGAGGCCCTGCGCGACGCGCTCTATGCGCTGCGTCCCGAGTGGCGTGAAGCCGGCTTGCTGGACGAGGGCATCTCGGGCTTGAACAAGATCTCTGCCGGGCTGTCGGCGAAGTTCGTCTCCGAAGATCCCGAGATTCATCTCACCGACCTGGAATGGCTGGCGATGCCGTTCCGGTTCAATGTGGTGGCCAGCGCCACTGCGATCACCCGCGACGAGTTCATCTTTGACCAGACCGCCCGCGCGTTGGCCTTGCGCAGTGCGATCATCGCCGACGAGAACGCGCCGTTGGCGCTGCAGACCCTCGCGGCCGACGAGGGGCAGTGGGTCAACGGCTGGCTGGCGGCACTCGAGGCCGCTGGCCTGTTGCGCCCGGTGGATGAGGCACCGCCGATCCGCGAGCGCATCGAGGTGTTGAGCCTCAATGCCACGCTCGCCGGCGGCATCCTGCTCGGCAAGGGCGGCGAGACCTATCGCACGCAGGCCGATCTGGTGTCCTTCTTCAGCCAGGTGCAGGCCTGGTACGGTGATACCGCCAGGCATGCGGGCGATCCCGAGGCGCGCAAGGCGGCGATCGAGTACATCGAGGTCCGCTATACGGAGAAGGGCGCTTACGTCCTGAGTCCGGTGCCCGCCAAGGCCGACCCTGCCGCCCACGGCGTGGGCGAGGGTGGCCGCACGCACTTCCTGAATTTCGACATCTTTGTCGGCGGCCGCAGCGAACTCGAGTATCTGCGCCACATCGGCGTGCTCGACGAGGATTTCCAGCCTGTGCCCGGGCAGCCGCTCGATCTGGCGCGCTATCTGGTGCAGATGGGCGCCAGCGAGGCGACCGAAGCGGTGCAGGTGCGCGGTCCGCAGGCATTGCCTGGCGCCGATGGCAACAGCTACGTACCGGCTGCCACGGCCTTGCCTTATACCGTTGCCTTCAGCAACCCCAGCGTGACGCCCGCTGGCGAGGTGCGGATCGTTACCCAACTCGATGCCGCGCTTGATCCGCGCTCGGTACGGCTCGGCGACATCAAGGTCGGCGACCTCAACGTGCGCATTCCGGGCGAGCGCGCCAACTTCCAGGGCGACTTCGACTTCAGCGGCAGCAAGGGCTTCATCCTGCGGGTATCGGCCGGTGTGGATGCCGAGACCGGCATCGCCACCTGGTTGCTGCAGGCCATCGACCCGAACACCGGCGAGGTCATGCGCAATGCCACGCGTGGCCTGCTCGAGGCGGTTGGCGGCGAGTCCGGAAAGGGCTTCGTCAGCTACACCGTGCGCACCGCAGGTGGGGTTGAAACCGGCAGCGTGATCGTTGCTGCGGCTCGCGTGCTGATCGACGAGATGCCGGCGCTCGACAGTGCAAGCCACGCGGTGAGCGTGGATGCCGGCGCACCGCGCACTGCGCTGGCAGTGACTGCGTTGGGCGACAACCTGCAGGGCGAGCCCACCTACGAATTGCACTGGGAGGCGCGCGATGACGCCAGCGGCGTGCGTTCGGTGACCTTGTACGTGGCCGAGAACGGAGGCGATTTCCGTATCTGGCAGCGTCAGCTGGGCCCCGAGCAGACTCAGGCGATCTTCACCGGCGAACGCGGCAAGCAGTACGAGTTCCTTGCCGTCGCCACCGACCGCGCAGGCAATCGCGAGGCCGCATCGGTCCTCAATGCCGTCCTCCCCGACGACGGCGCACGCCAGGCCGTGCTCAACAGCCTGGGCGTGCTGGAGTCGCTGAACCAGACTCCCGAGCTGCCGCTTCCCAGCGAGTTGCGCGCCTATCCGCCCAGCAACGTGTTTGCCCAGGCCGCGCAACTCCTGCCCGGGGCCGTGGCTACCGTGCAGCGCAGCGAGCTTGGCACCGTGCTGGCGCCCTTCACGCTGCGTGGTTTTGCCGAAGGCTATCGCGCCAGCGCGGGGGACATCGGTGCCCAAGGGCTGGTCGAGCTGTCTGACGGACGCTTCCTGGCGAGCGCGGGCGTGTTGCGCAACCAGGTCTTCGTCTTCGACAAGGACGGCGGGCGCAGCGTCACGCCTTTGTTCGAGCTTGACGCACCGATCGTGGACATGGCGGTAGACGCCTATGGCCAGCTTTGGGTGATGACCGGTAACGAGTTGCTGCTGGTCGATGCCGGCAGCGGCGCGATCATCGAGCGCATGCAGGGGCCGGGCGGCATCCCGCTCACCCATGCACTGGCCGTCGAGCCGGAGAGCGGGCGAATCTTCCTCACCTCGGGGGCCGGCATCCTGGTCTTCGACCCGGCCGAGGACAACCGCGCGCGCGCGTGGTCTCAGTTCAGTAACTTCCGCGCGGGTGATCTCGCTTTCGGACCGGACGGGCGGCTGTGGGCGGTGCGCTGGAGCGGCAGCACGATCACAGCCGCAGCCAGCAAGCCGCAGACCGAGATCGTCAGTTTCCCGATGAGCGGACGCTACGCCGGGCGTGCCGAACTGGAGTTCCGCCTCGACGGGGTGGTCGATTCGATCGCCTTCGGGCAGCCTGGCAGTGCGCTCGAAGGCCTGTTGTTCGCGTCTTGCAACTTGCCACAACGGGCCGTGCTCGGCAGCGCTAGCGCCGTCCCGCGCACTGCGGGGGTGTGGATGATGGAACTGGGCAGCAAGCGCATCGTCCAGCTTGCGTCCGGCGGGACCCGTGGCGAGTCGGTGGTGACCACCGCCGATGGACGTATTCTGGTTGCGCAGACCGGACGCATCGACGAGATCGCGCTGGCGCGGGCCCCCGAGGTTGTGGCGGTCACCGTTCCCGATGGTGCCTTGATGCCCTTGCCGATGAACCGTATCGGTGTGGTCTTCGATCAGGCCATGTTCGTGGGCCAGGGCAGGGAGGCGGGCAGCGTGCTCAACGCCGCCAACTTCACCCTTACCGCACTGGGCCAGCATGCCGGAGCGGTGTTCACGCCGACGGCGGTGCATTGGGACGCTGCGACTCGCACGGCCTGGCTGGACGTGACCGGGCTGGGGGCGGGGCAGTACCAGCTCGAGGTTCGTCACACCTTGAGGAGCGACCTCGAGCTTGCCCTCGGTCAGAGTTACCTGAGCACCTTCACCGCGCTCAACGACATGAGCGCGCAAGTGCAGATGAACTTTACCGGGACCCGCAGCGATCGCGGTTCCGGTACCGTGAGCTACGATGTCAGCATCACCAATATCGGTGCTGACGATCTGCTCGGCCCCCTGATGCTGCTCCTTGATCCGGGCGCCTATTTTGGCGGCAGCATCGAGGCGGGCGCGGGTGGTGGCGGCGATCAGTCCGAACTGTGGGTGCTGGACCTCACGACGGCGCTGCAGGGCCTTGGCGGCAAGCTGGCCGTCGGCGCCACGCTCGCGGGTGTCACCGTAAGCATCGTGCCTGCCGGCAATCTGGCGCCGCGCGGCGGTATTGCAGACCTGGTCAAGGCAAACCTGGGCCACGGCATCTATGCCTATCCGCACCCCAACCTGCCGCCGCAGCTGACGGTCGCGGGTGTCGATGATGTCAGCAGCCGGTTCGCCTACATCCTGCCTGGTGCCGTGGTCGGAGAAGTCTGGAGTGGCGAGATCGAAGCCATCGATGCGGACGGGACGCGCTTCTACTGGCAACTGGTGCAGGCGCCGGCCGGGATGACGCTCACCCCGGCGCCCGAGGTACGCTCGGCAGACGGCCTGTACCGCAATGGCGCCACACTGAGCTGGACGCCTGGCGCGGGCGCAGATGTCGCGACCGAAGTGCTGGTGCGGGTTCAGGATAGCCGCGGCGGCCTTACCTATCGCTACTTCCATATCGCGGTGGAGGGTGGCAACAATGCGCCGACCATCTCCGTGCCTGGCAACATCACGCTCACCGAAGGCGAATCGCTCAACATCCCGGTCGCGGTGGCCGATGTCGATGGCGACCCGCTGACCGTCACCGTGCGCAACCTGCCTCCCGGCGCCGTGTTCGACGCCGCCAGCGGCATGCTGCGCTGGACGCCGGGCTACGATCAGGGCGGCGTGTATGAGAACGTCACGATCATCGCCAGCGATGGCAAGCGCACCGTCGAGCGCACGTTCACGCTGACGGTGCGCCAGGGCCTGCCGCTGCCGCAGCTGCTCACCGGCGGAGCCCATGCGCTGCGCGAGGGCGACCGCTTTGCCCTGCAGTTGCTGGGCAGCGTGGATGGCGGCTTGCGCCAGCCTGACGGATCGGTCATCGAGTTGCAGTACCTTGCGCAGTGGCTGCCCTCGGGTGCCACCCTGAACCGTGAAACGGGCTGGTTCGAATGGACGCCCGACTACAACCAGAATGGCATCTACAAGGTGCCCCTCAAGCTGCTGGCGAAGTGGACCGATCCGCAGGGCGTGGTGCGTACCAGTGCGGTCAGCGCCGAACTGGTGCTCGCGGTGGCCAACGCCAACGGCGCGCCGGTGTTCGCTCCGGCTGAAACCTGGCAGGTCCTCGAAGGGCAGCCGCTACGTATCAGCGTGTTTGCCTTCGACCCCGACAATCCCGCTTTCCAGCCTGCGGTGCAGCTCAGCGAGGGTGGGGCAGCGGCGGAGGTCGACAGCACGCCGCCCACGGTGAGCTACGCGCTCAGCGGGCTGCCCGAGGGCGCACACTTCAACCCCGATACGCTGGAGATCGTGTGGACGCCGGGCTACCACCAGGCGGGCAGCTACACCGTACTGGTCACCGCCACCGACGACGGTGACGGCACCGGTGCTCCAGCAGTTGCGCACCTCGTCGTGCCGATCGTGGTGCATAACGCCAATCGTGCGCCCCAGTTGGGTGACATCTCCAACGCTTTCGTCGATCGCGGCGCGGTCATCGAGATCCCAGTCAGCGCAAGCGATGCGGACGGCAATCCGGTCGAGTTGAGCTTTGCCGGGTTGCCGCGCTTCGCCACGTATACCAGCAATCCGTCTGCCGATCCGAGTGCGCCTGGCGGCGTCCTGCGCTTCGCGCCGGGTGCCGGCGACCGCGGCGACTACGTAATTACCGTGACTGCGCGTGACGACGGCGATGGAGACGCGAGGCAGGCGCTGACCGAGAGCAGGGCCTTCGTGCTGACCGTGCGCAGCACCAGCGAAGCGCCGGTGATTACGGCGCCGGCGCAGGTCGTGGCCATTGCCGGCCAGCCCTTGTCGGTGGCCTTGCTGGCGACCGACCTCGATCAGGATGCCTTGGTCTGGAGTGCCGATGGTCTGCCGCCGGGCGCCACGCTGACGCTGGGGGGAAGCTACGGACATGCGGTTCTGAACTGGACGCCGTCGGCTGCCGCGAGCGGTGTGTACGACCTGACCGTTGCGGTGACCGACCAAGGGCTGCCGCCGCGCGATGCGGGCTACGCCGTGCCGGCCGATCCTGAGCCCAATGTCACCTGGCACAACCTTCGCATCGTGGTACGCGCTGCCAACGCGGCACCCGGGGTGCTGGGCATCGAACTCGACGGCCAGCAGATCGAGGATGCTGGCGAAGGCGAGGTGCTGCGCCTCCAGGCCAGCGAGGGCGTGCCGCTGCGGCTCGGTGTGTATGGCTTCGATGCCGATGGCGACCGCCTGCATTGGCAGGTTTCCGGCTTGCCAAGAGGGATGCAGTTCGTTCCCGCTGCCGATGGCAGTCGCGCCGAACTGGTCTGGGTGCCGGACCAGTTCTCGGCCCAGGACAGCAATGCCGGCAGCGCAGGTGTGTGGCGCTTCGAGCTGCGCGCCAGTGACGGCGTGGCGAGTTTCGTTCGCAACGTCGAGATCGCTGTGGCCAACGTCAACCAGGCGCCGCGCATCCTGCCGCTGCCGCTGCAGCTGGTGCAGGAGGGGATGACGGTGGGCTTCACCGTGCGTGCCATCGATCCAGACAACGACGCCTTGCGCCTGTCACTCGTACGCGACGGCAGCACGCCGGAAGGCGTCCATTTCGATGCGGCCTCCGGGTACTTCGAATGGACCCCGGGGCTCGGCACCGTTGACAATGCCACCGCGACCCAGCGTGCCTTCGTCTTCACCTTCCAGGCCAGCGACGGTATCGACACCGTTACCCAGCAGGTGCAGGTGCGTGTCTTCGATGTCAATCGTCCGCCTGTGCTGCAGGTCAGCAATCATGCGGTCTTGCTGGGCAACACGCTGACCGTGCCGGTCGTGCTCGGTAGCGGGGCAAGCGGCGGCATCGTGGCGCATGACCCTGATGGCGAGGCGCAGAGCGCTGCCTTGGCGATCAGCTTCCACGGCCTGCCCGAGGGGGCGGTCTTTGACAGCGCCAGCGGCCTGCTCAGCTGGACGCCTGGCCCTGGCCAGATTGGCGACAGCGTCGTTGGTGTGACCGTGTCCGATGGCTACAACACCCGCTCGGCCACTTTCGTGTTGCGCGTCGTGGCCGACGCCCAGGCACAGGCCCCCCGGATCGTGGTGTCGACGACGCCCAGTCTGCCGGCGCTGCCCGGACAGACGGTGATCGCCACCGTGCGCGCCGACGCCTGGAGCGCACTGGCCAGCATCGAAGCGCAAGTGCGCGACGCCGTCAGCGGCGAATGGCATGCCGTGCAGGTCGATGGCGCCGGGCGTGTGCGCCTGGTGCCCGAAGCCCCTGGATTGATCGAGCTGCGGGTCATCGCCACCGACGTCAATGGCTTCACCAGCACGCATACGCATACTATCCTGATCAAGGATCCCGCCGATACGGCGGCCCCGGTGCTCAGCTGGGGCGGGGTGCTCAATGGTGCCGGTGCGTTTGGCGAGCCCCGCGCGCTCAATGGCGCGACGACGCTCACCGCACGCATCGGCGACGCCCAGTTGATGGGTTGGCAACTCGAGATGGCGCGCGCGGGCAGTGGACAGTGGCAGGTCGTGGCTGCCGCCGAGCTTGGCGCTGCGGCCGTGAGCGGAGAGCAGGGCTTGTACACCCTTGATCCGTCCTTGCTGCGCAACGGCGTCTATGAACTTCGCCTCAGCGCGTGGGATCTGGCCGGGCGTGTGAGTGAGATCGAGGCGCGCTTCATCATCGACAGCGCCGACAAGCAGGCTGCGGCCCATACCGCCACCGATGTCGTCATCAACGTCGGTGGGCACGCGTTGGCGCTGAACCGGCAATGGCTTGCCGACGGCGGTGCGGGCGACCTTGGCAACTGGGAGCTGCCTTTCCTGCACACCGGCCTGAGCAGCGACCAACCGGCACGCCTGCCCTCCGGCGCCGCAGCCGCGTGGCGCGATGGGGCGCGAGTGTGGCTGAGCGTGCCTGCCAGTGTCGACGGCAGCGTGGTCGGACAGCAGCACCTGCGCTTCGTGTTGCAGCCGGTGGCCGAGCGCTTGAGTGCAGAGCCGGGTGCGCCGCTGATCTGGCTGCCGACCTTTGCGAGCGATCAGGGCTGGCAGCTGCGGGCCCTGAGCGACGACTTTGGCGTGTCCGAGACGCTCGAGACGGTTGAGGCACTGACGCGTGTCGGCGACCGCCTCTATGTCCAGGCGACCGGCATGCCGTGGATTCCGACCGCGTACCAGTTGACCGCGCCTGATGGCACGGTCTATCGACTCGACGCTGAAGGCGCGGTCACGCGCATCGATTTCGTCGATGGCCAGGCCTGGTTGGTGAGCGACGCCGGCGTGGTGGCCCTTGCCGGCGACGACCGCGTGAGCTTCGAACGTGATAGTGATGGCCGCATCGTGCGTGTGACCTATCCCGATGCAAGCGGCCGTACCAACGCGATCGCCTACCGCTACGCAAGTAGCGGCGAGCTGATGCTGGTGCGGGCGCTGTACGACAACGGCCTGGGTACGGCGATCGCCTACTCCGCTCAAGGAGAGCCGCTCCGTGACCTTGCGCTGGCCAACTTCGGCACCATGGTCGGTTGGCATGATCCGGCGGCGCGCAGCTGGGAGGGCGTGCTGACCGGCAGTGGCAGTTTCGCCTTCACCGTGCGTGACAGCGAACTGGCTTCCACGGTACGTATCCCCGGTGCGGCTGGTGCAGTGCTGCTTGCGCTGCAGGCGGAGTTGCCGGAGGGCGCCGCACTCGACGTCCTCGGTGCCCAGATCATCGGCATCAACCGCGTTGGCGGCGTGCTCACCTACCTGCTGCGTGTCACCGAACCGGGCGTGAAGATGATCCGGGTGAGCGCAACGGGCGATGCTCGCCTGAGCCTGGGCATTGTCGGCGACCTCAATGGCGATGGCCGGGTCGACGCCCTGGACGCTTCGGCGTGGGAGGTGAGTGCGGCGGTGCAGGACGGGCTGGGTGACCTCGATGGCAACGGTATCGTGGATGCCAGCGACCGGCAGCTGCTCTACGCCAACAACGGCCTGCGCGCCAATCTCGCTCCGGTTGCAGGGCAGGCAGCGGCGTTGAGGACGCATGCCGACCTGACCATGCGCACTGCGCTGGGTGACATCGCCCGTGATCTGGAAGGTGATGTGATCTTCTGGCGCGTGCTCGACAGTACCCACGGCGCGGCGACCATCAATGCCGATGGCCGCAGTCTGAGCTTTGCGCCCGAGGCCGGGTTCAGCGGCACGGCGCGCATCGTCCTGCAGGCCGATGATGGTTTTGCCGCAGGTGCGCCGATCGAACTGACGGTCAACGTGAGCGACGCCAAGCTGCTTCGCATCAATATCGAACGCCTGCCATTCATGGCCGTCGGGGAAGTGGTCAAGCTCCGCATCACCGGCGACTTCGAGGACGCCAGCGGTGTGGAACTGGACAGCGACTATGTCCGGATCACCTCGACCGACGACGCAGTGCTCACCCATGCCGGCGAAGGCCTGGTGAGGGCGAAGGCCGAAGGCTTTGCGATCCTGGAGCTGAGCGCACGTGGCACCACAGCGGTCAATGTGGTCGAGGTCGAGCGCAACCCGTTCTGGTTCTCTGCCCTTACGGACGCCAACGGTTTCGAGGTCGACGTCTATCCGCGTGCCATCGTGCTGCCGGTCAGCGGCGGGGAGCGCCAGCTGAAGATCACCTCGATCCTGGACGGCAGCAACATCAGCGCCGCCGCCGCAGGGACGCGCTACTACATCAGCGACCCTAGCATCGCCGCAGTGTCCGCCGATGGCCTCATCACCGCACGCGCCGAGGGCGTGGCCGTCCTTACCGTCATCAACGGCGGCCAGCAGCAGAGCATCGAACTGCGCGTGCAGGCCGTGCGCACGGGCGCCATCGAGGTGGATGCGGCCTTGGGGGCCGTCATTGCCGACGAGCATGGCAATACCGTGATGGTCGCACCCGGTAGCCTGAGCGCGGATGCAACCGTGTCGATCCGCAAGCTCGACCTCGCCGAGATCACGGCGCCGCTCCCGGCGCCCGAGTTCCTTGACGTGCTCGGGGCGGTGCATATCGATGTCGGCGGTACGCCGCTCGACCTGCCGCTGCAATTGGCCATACCGGTGAGTGGTGGGCTGGAGGCCGGCACGGAGGTGTTGTTCCTGCGCCAGGGCTTCATCGATGACGAAAACGGCAACCTGGTGGAAACCTGGTGGGTGATGGACAACGGTTATGTCGGTGCCGATGGTGTGGCGCGGACCGCCAGCCCGCCATACGGCGGCGTCACGTCCGGTGGCAGCATCATGGTGGTGGGCGGCAAGGCAAGCGTCGACAAGAAGACCGGCAAGATCGAAGGCACGCAGGTGCTGTTCAACTGGGACGTGTTCTGGATGCAGCAGATGAACATGGCCATGGCGGGCTCCATGGGGCTCGCCGGCATCTCGGTGTTCAGCGCATACGCCATGCTGAGCCCGATTTCGGTCATGCGCTACACCATGAACGGAACCTACCGGACCACGCTGGACGTCGCGGTGTCGTCGGACGGCGATGTCAGCATCAAGGTGGTGCCGCCGACGACGAGCATTCACGCCGCCGAGCCGGTGATCACCAGTTTCGAACTCAACGTCTCGGGGACCTCTGCGCACCTGAGGGTGCAGGGCAGTTACGGAGCGCTGAACCCGCCCGAGACGGCGCTCTACCGCCTGTGGATCGTGCCGGCGGCGTCCGTGCCTGCGGCCGGCCAACCGATCGAGGTTGTCGACATGCCGTCGCGCGGCATGGTCAGCAAGGTGCTGGCCGAGGTCGAAGGTACCTACCTGTTCGACTTCGATGTCGCCCTTCCGGCCGGGATCGCACTCTCTCAACATGTGCTGGTCGTGGAGCGGCTGAACCGGACGGTGTCGCCCAGTGGTGCGCTCCAGTACGCCGAGATCGGGCTCAGGAGCGAGCCGATCGGGCCGAACACGAGTTCGCAGAACAGTACCGGGCGGACGCTGGTCACCAACATGAACGCGATTCATGTCTACAGCAATGTGTCCAACACCGGCAGTGACGGTGGTGCGCAGCTTGGGCTGATCCGCTCCATTGACCGCGACGAGAAAGGCAACCCGATCACGCTCTGGGGGTTCAGGACCGAGCATATCGTGATGGCTGAGAATGGCCGGATTGCCTACGTCGCCGGTTCGGGTGGAAAGATCTACATGGTCGATCTGCTGGTGAATGCGGTTGTGCATACGGTGCATCTCGCGGGCGGCGGCAACATCTCGTCGATGGGGCTCTCTGGCGGCTGGCTGTACATCGCCGAAGGCGGCAACAGTGGCGCCGGTTCCCGCTTCATGCGCATCAACGCCAACATGGCCGACCCGCTGTTCCTCTTCCAGCAACAGCAGATTCACGGTGTGCCTTCCGGTCCGCTCGGCTATGCCGGCATGGCGATCAGTCACGACCGCTACGTGGCCCTGGCCGCGCCGGTGGAAGGACTCGGCGTGGGCTTCTACCCCGGCGGGGCAGGAGAGTCGGGCAACGTGTATGTGATCGACCTGCATGCCATCAATGACACCTCGGGCGTGGCCACGCTCGATGGCGCCGGATTGAAGACGGTGGTCTTCGATGCAAACCGTGGCAAGGGGCCGCATTTCATCGCGGCGGGGAGCAAACCCGCCGAGTTCCTGATCGGTGCTGCGCGCTCGTGGGGCAACGGCCTGACGGCGGTCAGGTTCGACGTCGCATCGTCGACCGGAGCCCTGGGTAGCCAGGTCGTCACCAACCAGATCAGCCTGACGCCCAGTGTTCCGGCCAACGTGTGGCTGAACCAGAGAAAGCACCAGCAGAACATCCAGAGCGTCCGTGACGTGGTCTTCGTCACCTATCAGGGTGTCGAGTACGCGCTCGTCGCCGACGAGGCGTTCTGGTTCCATAACGCGCATTACTCCAGCGGCGGGAACTGGCAGCTCAAGCAGATTGGCGGCAAGATCGGGATCATCCGCGACCCGTTCGGCAAGGCCCAGTACCTGGGGGCGACCACGCCGATCGTGGGCGGCACCTTGCGGCACCTGTCGCTGTCGGCCGACGGTAGCCAGTTGATGGCCGGGCTCTGGGAGGATGAGTTCCCGCGCGGCACGGGTTGGGAGATGTACCACTCGCTGCTCGTCTGGGATCTCAACGCGCTGTTGGCGGTGGCTGCCAACCACAGCGATAACTCCAGGCCGGTCGATCTGGACAATCCGCTTGTGCAACCGGTGCGCTTCGAGAAGATCAACGGGGGCGGCTGGCTCTACGGCGTGATTGCCGGGGACGACGTGTTGCAGTTGAAATCACCGGGCATCGGCTATGGTGCCAGCGGTGCGACCACCACCACGCCAAACTTCGTGTTTACCCTGGCGCAGGACAAGGAGGTTCGTGAGCTCAGCATCTACGTCAGCACGCGACCGCCCGGTGCGGGCTTGTGGCCCGACGATGCACTGCCGGGCACGCAGGACGACACGTACTGGAAGATCCAGAAGAGCGTGGATGACGTCCTGGATGGTGATTTCAACCGCAACAGGATCCTCACGCTCGATGTCTCGGACATCAACGCGTTGCCGCCTGGGCTGACTTTCGACGCTGCGACCAACACGTTCACGCTCGACTCCTCGAAGCTCGAGGCATTCCGGCTCACCGCGGCCCAGGAGTACTTCTGGGGGGTCGAGGTCAAGACCAACGACAACAAGACCTTCCGCAAGTACCAGCCTTTCAAGGTTGCACCGGTGACCGTTGCAGCCGGGCTGTTCCCGGCCGTCACGGTGGTCACCCATGGCTTCCAGCCGCCCCTGTACGTCACGCCGGATGTTCAGAGCACCGACTCGATGGCCATCGCCCGATCCATCGTCGAGCGCTCGGGCGGGACGATCATGGTGCTCAACAAGCAGAAGGGCGAGTTCGAGCGCGTTGAAGGCCACCTCAAGGGTGTGCCGCCGACGCTCGGACAGCCCCTGGTGCTGGTCATGGACTGGGTTCTGGAGTCGGGGATCTCCGATTCGGGCTTCTCCGAGGCTGCCGCAGACGCCTTGTTTGCGGCGCTGGTGCGCCTCGACCAGGCACTGCTGGGCGCCGTGCTTGAATCGCCCATGCACTTCATCGGCCATAGTCGCGGCACGTCGGTCAATAGCGAGGTCATCCAGCGCCTGGGCGTGAGCTTCCCTGAGGTGCGCAACATCCATATGACGACGCTCGATCCGCATGAGTTCGTGCAGCCTGCGCTCGACATTCCGATTGCCGGAGCGTTGTCGAAGGTGTCGACGTGGGCGCAGATCGCCTCGATCGCCTCTGCCGCCAGTAGCCTCGCGGTGGGGCCGGCCGGCGTCGCCCTGGCGCTCAAGCTCAAGGCGTTCTCGGACTCGCTGACCAGCATGTCGAACTGGGCGAACCTGCTCGGCCTGGGCACGGTGGGCTATGCCGACTTCCGCGACCCGATGGTGCAGGTGTGGAGCAACGTCGGATTCGCCGACAACTACTATCAGACCCTGGGCCTTCGCGAAGGCTTCACGATGACGCCCAACGGTCGCTATATCGACGGCGCACACAACCTGCTGCTCGATGGCAGGGCCTTGTTCGAGATCGATGCCAGCCTGTTCGGGGGGGGCCTGTCGCTGCCGCACAGCCGCGTGCAGAACTGGTACCACGGAACGGCGAATCTCTCGCTGGACAAGGGCAATGACCTGCTCGGCATCTTTGCGAACCCGGTATGGCGGACGATTGCCAACTGGCGTGACGAGATCGAGGGCGACCTGGTTGCCAAGAAGGGGGTGGTCAGCCTCAGCCTTGATGGCAAGACGGATTACGCCGGCCAGCCCGGCATGGCCTGGTACCGCTGGGGTGAGCTGGACAATGTCGGCGGGGCGTCGTCGTCACCGTCGGTGACGCCTTTCGAGAGCGACCGGATGTCTTGGGAGGGGGTCGGTACCGGATGGGCGTGGTCTGTGCTCGGTGGTGCCGACGATGCGCTCTGGAGCGAAGCGGGCAGGCCCAGCGCAACCAGGAATCCCAACCTGACGGACGGTATCGCCTCGTACAGCTACATCGGCCAGTTGGTGCCCACGGTGTTCAACGGCTCCTTCGATCAAAGCCGCAATCCGATCTATGGACGCTTCCCGGTCATCCTGCCCACGGGCACCTGGACCGAGATTCCCGGCTGGTCCTTCCACGGCGGTAGCGGTGGTGCGCTGCAAGGCGTCAACCTTGGCTATCGGCTGTCGGATGGCTGGATCAACAAGGTCGAGATCCAGATTGCCGAGGGATTGATCAGTCTTGGACAGAACGGGCTGAACGACATCGCAGCCTTTACCAGCGCGTTCCTCGAAAAGCTGGCACTGGAGGCCGGTTCGGCGCTCGGCGGCGGGCTGGGTGCCGCGGTTGTCCTCAAGGATCTGCCGCAGACGGCTGCGGCGGTCGTTCTCGCGCTGGCACTCGATGCGGAGGGAACCATCGCCGAGTTTCTCAAGATGGCTGGTATCAGCGCGGCGAAGAGCATCTCCGTGGCCAAGGCCAGTGAGTGGCTGCCCAAGCTTGCGCAGTACATCTTCGACGAGGTCGTCGATTATTCGGCGAAGATCCACGAGGAGACGCCGCTGACCCACAACTGGATGTATTTCGGTGCGGACTATGACCGCCTGCAGCTTGACGTCAAGATCGCGCGCTACACCAATGGCTCGTCTTCGCTCAAGGCCGTGTTCGAGGATGTGAACAACGTCTTCCACGAAGTCATGGCGTTCCAGTTCCCGCCCGCGATGAGCTCGGCGCATGGCGACTTCTTCACCGTCGCGGTGGACATTCCGGCTGCGTTGCGCGGCTCGGTCGGTCGTTTCACCCTGATGACCCATAACCCCGACAAGGACCCGGAACTGCCCTATGCGGCCAACAACCCGCTGGTGGAGGTCGACAATATCCGCTTGATCGGTACGCATCCCTTGCACGCAGGCGCGTCCGGCGACGCCGAGGTGGATGTGCTTAGCCTGGATGATGCCGCGCTCGAACCCCTGGTGCAGGCGGCAATCCTCAAGTGGGGGCACGCGGGGTTCGACGCCGCCACGCTTGCGCTGCTGGGCAAGCTGAGCATGCGCTTTGACGCGCTGCCAGCCGGCGTGCTGGGCAAGACCTACTTCCACAATGACGGTGGGGTCGAGATCGTGCTCAGCCTGGATGGTGCCGGACGCGGCTGGTTCGTGGATCCGACACCTTTCGACAGCGACGAGTATGCGCGTCAGGACGATGGCCGATGGCTGTACGAGGGGGACGATGCCCACGCCGGCCGCTACGACCTGCTGACGGTGCTGATGCACGAGATGGGGCATGCGCTGGGCCTGCGCGACATGGCAGGCGGCGGCTATGCGCATGACCTGATGTCGTCCACGCTGGTGCCCGATGTCCGGCGCTTCCCGGCCGGTTACTCGCCCCTGGGCACTGCCGGGCAGGGTGCGGCTGAGGCTGCGACAGCGACAGCGCCTGCCATCCAGTACGTGTTGATGAACACCATCGCACGCAGCGAGCAAGCCACCGCTGCGGCACCCGCCGCGCAGTTTGCGTTTGCCGCGCATCCCACCCTGACCAACGCCGACTTTGGCAGTGGCGAGGCGTGGGCTGTGAATGGACGCGTGCAGATGCAAGCTGGCGCTGCCACGTTGCACGAGACCGCAACTTCCCACACACGCCTCAACCAGGCGTTCGTGATCGGCGAGAACGATCGCTATCTCAGCTTCACTCTTGCCGATATTGCGCTGGACGACGTCGATCATGGCCCGGACGATGCCTTCGAGGTCGCGTTGATCGACGCCGACACCGGACTGTCACTGCTCGGCAATACAGGCCTTGGTCGCAGCGATGCGGCGCTCAACCTGCAGGCCGATGGCACCGAGCATCGCGCCCAGGAGGTGACGACGGTGCGCAATGGCGATGGCAGCATCACCGTACTCGTCGATCTGAGCGGGGTGGCAGCCGGTACCGTGGTCCACCTGTCCTTCGACCTGATCGGTTTCGGCCGCGGTGCGGCGGCCGAGAGCAGCCGTGTCACCGTGCGTGATCTGGTCCTTGGGCTGCCGACCGAGTTGCAGGCGCTCGACGACGTCGCGACCGTGGCGATGGGGGCGTCGATCGACATCGACGTGCTGGCCAACGACCCTGGCGCGCAGCGTCCGGGGGTGGTGCCGGTGCTTGTCAGCGGACCCGCACAAGGGCAGGTGGAGATCACGGCCGAAGGTGGCTTCCGTTACCAGGCGCCTGACGACTGGCACGGTGAGGCAAGCTTCAGCTACCGCCTCACCGATGGTGGGCAGGTATCGAACATTGCGATCGTGCGTATCGCAGTGACGGCCCTCAACAGCGCACCCGTCGCCAATTCGCTCAGCCTCAGTCTGCAGCAGGATGCTACGGTGGTGATCGATCTCGCAGCCAATGCCACCGATGCCGACGGCGACAGCCTTCAGATCACTGTTGGTTCGCCGATGCACGGCGATCTGGTCGACAACGGCGACGGCAGCTGGACCTACCGGCCGCACGCAGGCTTCCATGGGGTGGACCGCTTCGACTGGTTCGTCAGTGACGGACGGGTGAGTACGGCCGCGACGGTGAGCCTGGAGGTCATCGCCACCCAGGTCGAGCCCCGCCCGCCGGTGGCGATCGACGACGACGTGGAACTCGATGAAGACCGCAGCATCGTCATTCGGCCGCTCGACAACGACCTCAACGTTTCTGGCGAACTCCGGCAGCTGACCCTGGTCCGCCTGCCTGAGCATGGCGTGCTGGTCGACAACGGCGACTTCACCTTCACTTACACACCAGTCGCCAACTGGAGCGGAGAGGACGGGTTCGCTTACGTGATCAGTGTCGATGGCCTGCAGTCCGGGCAGGCGCAGGTGCGGCTGCAGGTGAATGCCGTGGCCGATGCGCCGGTGCTGGTCGTGACGGACGAGTACGGCCCCGCGCGCGAGGTCTTCGTGACCGGCTGGGAGAGTGCCCCCAACCCCGACCGTAACGCCAGCGTGGTCCGGCAACCGGAGCTCGAGGGCTGGCGACCGGTCACTGGCGCGGGCGCGGCAGGCGCGCAGGCGGGCTTCGTGGTCTGGAGCACGCTCGACCGTGCGCCGGGTGCCGATGGGCGCCTGCGTGCCCTGGCGGCGAAGAGTGGCAATGGCGCGAACTGGGTCGAGCTCAGCAACCGTGGCGGTACCCAGTACCCCTCGTCCGGCATCGAGCGCAGCGTCCATACGGTGGAGGGCGCGCGCTACGTGCTGACGCTCGATCTGGCGGGCGCGCTGGGCTTCACCGGTGCGCAGAACCAGATCGGCATCTATGTGGACGGGGTCCGCATCGGCGGTCACGACGGTGTGAGTTCGCTCATGAGCCTGAACTGGCAGTCGGCCGAGTTTGCATTCGTTGGCAGCGGTGGCGTCCAGACCGTGCGCATCGTTGCCGAGGGCAGCCTGGGCGGCATGATGGTCGACAACCTGCGCCTGTCCGAGGCACTGCCGCCCAATACCGGGCATGAAGATGGCGAGATTCGTCTCAGCGCGCTTCACGCCGGATTGGTGGATGTCGATGGGTCGGAGACCCTGCGCCTGCGCTTGGCGGGGCTGCCCGCCGGGGCGACGGTGAGCGACGGCGCGCACAGCCTTGTCGTTGGCGAGGACGGTGAAGCGCTCGATATCACCGGATGGGCGCGCGATGCACTGCGCGTGTTGCCGCCGGCCGATTTCCATGGCCGTTTCGAAGTGCTGGTGCAGGCAGTAGCCACCGAGATCGGCAACGGTTCGACGGCGATCACGGAGGCGCGCATCGCGGTGACGGTACTGCCGCTGAACGATGCACCGATCGTGCGCAGCGTGACACTGCACATTGGCCAGGACGGGCGCGCGCTGATCGACTTTGCCGCGCTTGCCACCGATGTCGATGGCGACATGCTTGTCCTGAGCATCGGGCAGCCAGCGGCGGGTACGCTGAGCCGCAATGCCGATGGCACCTACACCTACGTGCCTGTGTCGGGCTTCAGTGGCGAGGATGTGGTGAGCTTCACGGTGAGCGATGGTCGCCAGTGTGTGAGCGGGCGCGTGACGCTGGTGGTTGCGGCAGGTGGTGCGGCCAGCGCTGAAGTGACCGTCAGTTCGGGTTTCGCCACCAATCCGATGCTGGCGCGGGACGCCGCTGACTGGATCGTCATCAACCAGGGCAAGCCGCGTGGCGAGGAACCCGCAGCGATCGACTGGAACGGGGCGTCGGTCCATCTGGGCGACGTGTATGATGCCCAATGGATCGCGCAGTACTTCCTCGCCGATTCCGAGGATGCGCTGACGCTGGCCGACATCACCGGCCTGCGTTGCGCGTCCGGGGAGGGTTGAACGGCGTCACCGCGAGGTGCGAACGGCGCAGCAGCCGGCTGTTGATGGCCGGCTGCTGCGTGTTTGCGTCCCTAGTTCCATGCTTTCCGACTGCAGACCCTGCTACATGTTCCTGTCGTTGTACGCGATGCCTTCAGATTCCGCTCCCAGCCGTTCCCTGTTCCTCGTCGTTGCCATCGCGGTGCTGCTTGCTTCTCCGGGTGCCAGCGGGCAAGGTTTGGTCGATCTGCTCGATCGCGCGCGCACTGGGGAGCCGGCTTTCCTGAGTGCGGGGGCCGATGTGGACATAGCGCGCGCGCGCAAGGACCTGGCACATGCGGCGCTGTTGCCGCAGGTGAGCGTGTCGGCGGCGGCGAGCAAGTACGATCGCAACTATCACACCCGCCTGCCGGGCTTCCCGGACGCAGACGATCGTTATCGCAGCGCGTCGCAGCAGCTCAATGTGACGCAGGCGCTCATCCGTGTCCCCGAGCTCATGGCAGTACGCCAGTCCGATCACGTGCTGGCCCAGGCGCGGCATCAGCACGATGGCGCCGAGCAGGCGCTCAAGCTTCGTCTGCTGACGGTGTGGTTCGATCTGCTTGCCGCGCGCGATAACGAGACCTTCACCACTCGGCAACTGCTCACACTCGAGCGGCAGTGGGACATCGTGCTGCGCGGCAATGCCCTGGGCTTGTACTCGGGCGTTCAGCTGCAGGATGCGCGGGCGCGGCTGGAGCAGGGGCGTGCCGACGCCGCCACGGCCCGGGCGGAGCTGGCGGTGCAGCGCAGCCAGCTTGAGTTGCTGACCGGGCCGCTGACGCTCGAGCGCCTGCCGGTGCTTGTTGAGGACGCCGAGCTCGATGGTCTGCTGACAGACAATCTCGATCATTGGCTGGAGCTCAGCGCCAGCGGCAATCCCGCCCTGCAGGCGGCCTTGAGTGCCTTCGAGGCTGCCACGGCAGAGGTGGCCAAACAGAGGGCGGGACATCTGCCCACGCTGGAGCTGGTTGCCAGTTACAGCAATAACGGTCAGGGCGCCGGTGGTTTTCCGGGACAGGCCGGCTATGACATCCGTCAGGGCTCGGTGGGCTTGCAGCTGTCCATGCCCTTGTATACGGGCGGAGGACAGTCGGCACGGGTGCACGAAGCCGTTGCGCAGCGCGAGCGCGCACGCCATGACATCGAGTTGTCGCGACGCCAGGCGGTTGCCGAGGTCAGTCAGGCCTGGTTGGGGTGGGAGTCGGCGCGCGCGCGCGTCGCAGCCGGTCGCCAGACCTTCGATGCTGCCCGTGCGGCGCTGCTGCAGGCACAGCGCGGACTCGCGCGCGGTGTCGCATCCGATTTCGAGGTCCTGCAGGCCGAGCAACAGGTGCTGGCGGCACAGCGCGACTACCACAAGGGCCGCTATGACCAGGTGGTGGCGACGATGCGCATGAGGGCCAGTGCGGGTCTGTTGCGCGATGTCGATTTTTCCGCGCTCGATGCACTGCTGGCTGAGCAGTCGGCGCCCACCGCAGTGGCTGTCCGCGCGACGGCAATGGAGACTGTGCGATGAGTGCGACCGTGCTTGAGCGCACTGGCGTGCAGGACGTGCCCGCTGCGTGGGGACGTTTCGTTGCATCGACGACCGCCGACGAGCGTGCGCGTGCATGGCTGGAACTGGTCTGTACCGAGATTGCCGGTGCCCGCGCGGCGGCCGTGCTGATCGACAGCCCTGCCGACGGGCACTTTCTGCCTCTGGCCGTATGGCCGAAAGCCAGCCCTGACCTGGGCAAGCTCGGTGCCGTGGTGGAGGCAGCCTTGCGCGAGCGTCGCGGCATGGCCAAGGCGCAGGAGGGCGTGGGTGTCTGGCATCTCGCCTACCCGGTGTTCCAGGGCGAACTCATTGCCGCAGTGGTGGCCATCGAGGTGCATAACCCGGCGCTGGATGCAGGCGATGCGTTTCGTCGCCTGCATTGGGGGGCAGGGTGGTTGAATACGCTGCTCGCTGCCCGTGGCCTGGCCGAAGCGACCGAGGGGCGGGATCGGCTGCGCCAGGTGCTCGATTGTCTCGCGGTGGCGCTGCGCCACGGTGAGCTGCGCCAGGCGCTGTTCGAGCTCTGCAATGACCTGCGCCGTCAGCTCGATTGCGCGCGCGTTGCCATCGGCTTGCCGCATGGCCAGGGCGTGAAGCTATGGGCCTTGTCCGAGGCCGCCAGCTTCGATCGTCATGCGGCCTACACCAAGGCCTGCGCAGCCGCCATGAACGAGGCCTTCGATACGTCCGTGCCGCTTGTCGTGCCGCGTGGGGAGTCCGAAACGGCCGCCGCAACGCCAAAGCTCTCGGCGCTGCAGGGCATTACGGGTGCTTCGGCGGCGCTTGCCTATCCCATGATGCTGGGTGGCGAGTGCCGCGCCGTTCTGGTGCTGGAGCGCGAGAATGGCACGTTCGGGCGCTCCGAGCTTGCGTGGGTGGATGCGTTGGCGGCGCTGCTTGCGCCCGTCGTCGAGCAGCGGCGCAAGGCCGAGCAGGGCAGCCTGCGCCATGTCCGCGATGACATCGGGCGCGTCCTCGGCAAGCTCTTCGGGCCACGTCATCTGACCTGGAAGGCGGGGGCAATCGCCTTGTCGGTGGTGCTGGCCGTGCTCGTCCTGCTGCCGGTCGAGCACCGCATCTCGGCACGGACGGTGATCGAGGGCGAGGTGCAGCGCGTGGTTGCGGCGCCGTTCCAGGGCTTCCTGACTGCCGCCTATGTCAGGGCTGGTGACCAGGTCGAGCAGGGAGCGCTGGTCGCGCAGCTCGACGATCGCGAGCTGCTGATCGAGCAGGCCCGCTGGTCGAGCGAACGAGACCAGCATGCAGGCAAGTTGCGCGAGGCCTTTGCCGGCCATGACCTGGCTTCGATGCAGGTGCTTGGTGCGCAGTTGCAGCAGGCCGAGTCGCAGCTCGCCTTGATCGAGGAGCGCATCGTGCGTGCGCGGCTGCTGGCGCCCTTTGACGGTGTCGTCATCAGTGGCGATCTGTCGCAGCAGATCGGCGCGCCGCTCGAGACCGGACAGAAGCTGTTCGAGATTGCGCCGCTGAGCAGCTACCGGATCGTGCTCGAAGTCGATGAGCGCGATATCCGCTTCGTCACCGAGGGCCAGGCGGGTCGCCTGGTGATGACCGGTATTGCCGGCGAGCCCATTCCGTTCGAGATCGGGCGCCTGACGCCGGTGGCCACAACCCAGGACGGCCGCAACTTCTTCCGTGTCGAGGCCTTGTTGAGTGACGCATCGCCGCGACTGAGACCGGGCATGGAGGGGGTTGGCAAGATCGATACCGGGCGTGCCGCGCTGGGCTGGGTGCTCACGCGCAGGTTCAATGACTGGCTGACGCTCACCCTGTGGTCCTGGCTGCCCTGAAGCACCATGGCGAGAAGTCTGTTCAGCTCATCGTGGCACTCGGTGGCCGACCTGCGGCCTCGCTTGATTCCGCTCGCACGCGTGGAGCGCCACGTCTATCGAGACAAGGTGTGGTACGTGGTTCAGGATCAGTCGGGTGGGCGCTACCACCGCCTGACTCCTGCCGCCTACCGGCTGGTGCAGGGAATGGACGGCAAGCGGACGGTGCAGGCACTGTGGGAGCACGCCAACCTCTCCGGCCATGGTGACGAATGCACCCAGAACGAGGTGGTCGATCTGCTCGTTCAACTGCATTCGGCCGACCTGCTGCTGGTGGATACGAACTCGGATTCGGCCGCGCTCTTTGCGCGTTACCGCAAGAAGCGTCGTGCCACATTGAAGCAGTACCTGCTCAATCCGATGAGCCTGAAGTTCCCGCTCGTCGATCCCGATGCCTTCCTGCAGCGTATCGTGCCTTTCACCGGATGGTGGTTCTCCACCCTGGGGGCGGTGATCTGGATGCTCGTCGTCGTTCCGGCGCTGGTGCTCGCGGTCATGCATTGGTCCGATCTGACGCACAATTTCTCGGATCAGATACTGTCCAGCAGCAACCTGCTGGTGATGTTCTGCGTCTATCCGGTGGTCAAGCTGTTGCACGAGCTCGGTCATGGCATCGCCGCACGCAAGTGGGGCGCGCCTGTCCATGAGATGGGGCTGATGTTCCTCGTCTTTGCTCCGGTGCCCTACGTCAACGCGTCGGCGACGGCCATCTTCCCGTCCCGCGTGCAGCGCAGCGTGGTGGCGGCAGCGGGCATGCTGGTCGAAGTCTTCGTCGCTGCCATCGCACTCTACGTGTGGCTGCTGATCGAGCCCGGGGTCAGTCGCGCGGTGGCCTACAACGTCATCGTGGTGGCGGGTGTGTCGACCCTCATCGTCAATGGCAATCCCTTGCTGCGCTTCGATGCGTACTACATCTTCACCGACCTGATCGAGATGCCGAACCTCGCCCAGCGCGGACAGAAGTACTACACCTACCTGTGGGATCGCCATATCTGCGGGGCGCACGACGCAGACCAGCCCGTGGAGACCCCGGCCGAGAAGCGCTGGTTGCTTGCCTACACACCGCTGGCCTGGTGCTACCGGATGTTCCTGACCGTCACGATCGTCATGTTCGTCTCCAGCGCCTTCTTCATCTTCGGCGTACTGCTTGCCATCTGGGTGTGTATCACTGCCTTCGGCATGCCTCTGTGGAAGTCCTACAGGCATGTTGTCAATAGTGCCAGCCTGCAGCGCGTGCGCCGGCGTGCGCTACGGGTGTCGCTGGCCATCGTGCTGGTCGTGCTCAGTCTCCTGTTCATCGTGCCGGCGCCGCTGCGTACACAGGCCGAGGGCGTGGTGTGGCTGCCCGAGCGCGCCATCGTGCGCGCGGGTGGCGACGGCTTCTTCCGCTCGTGGCTCGATACGCCGGGCGGCGGCGTGGAGGCTGGGCAGGCCTTGTTCGTGCTCGAGGACATCGGCCTGAGTGCGGAGATCGAGCTTGCACGCGCCCGCTTGCACGAAGCCGAGTCCCGATTGCGTGCCGAGCAGTTTTCCGATCCGGTCAAGGCGGTTCTGCTCGAGCGCCAGCGACGCATGGAGGCCGAGCTGCTTGCCAGACTTGAGGAGCGCGCAAGCCTGCTGGTTGCGCACGCGGGCGCGTCGGGCCGGCTGATCGTGCCCAGGGCGCAGGATTTGGCTGGCGCTTTCCTGCGCAAGGGCGATCTCGTCGGTTACGTGCTCGATCGCGATGACCTGATCGCCCGGGTAGTGGTCCGCCAGGATGATATCGACCTTGTCCGCGAGCGGATGCGCGCCGCGGAGTTGCGGTTTGCCGACTGGATCGGGCGCGCCCACGTCACGCAGGTGGTGCGGCCGGCGGCCGGCGGTGTGGACACCTTGCCGTCACCGGCGCTGGGGATTCATGGCGGCGGCAGCGTGCCTACTGCTGTGGATGATCCGGAGGGGCTCAGGACCCTCGAGCGGGTGTTCTTGATCGATATGGCCTTGCCGGCGCGTGACGAGGCGATCGGGTTTGGCGAACGCGTGTTCGTGCGTTTCGACCTTGGCTGGGAACCGATCGGTGTCCAGGGCCTGCGGCGCTTGCGTCAGCTCTTCCTGAGCAAGTTCGGTGTCTGACGTCCGGGCCTTGCTGAAGGGGCGAGCCGTCAAGGTCGGCGATGCGGCCTACCTCGAGCGGCTCGAGGAACCGCCTCATGTCGTCGAGGAGTGGCTGCGTGCGTTGGTCGCGCGTTTTGCCGTCGGCAAGGGGCGGCGGGATGGTGCGCTCGTGGCCGCGGTGAACGCTATCGAGCCCGAGCTGTTGGTGCTCGACGACGATCAGTTGCGGGTCCGCATCCACGCCGTGGCGTGCCGCATGCAGCGCGAGGGCTTGCTCGATGCGCTCATTGCCGAAGCCTTTGCGATCATCAGGGAGGCATCGCGCCGGGTTCTGGGCAAGCGCCACCACGATGTCCAGCTGCTTGCCGGCGAGGCCTTGCTGCGCGGACGGATTGCCGAGATGGCAACCGGTGAAGGCAAGACGCTGGCGGCGACCTTGGGCGTGTGCGTGGCTGCGCTTTGCGGTGCCGCAGTGCATGTGGTGACCGTGAACGACTATCTCGCCGAGCGTGACGCCGAGGAGAACCAGCCCCTGTACGCGTTCTTCGGCCTCGCCGTGGGGGTGGTGTTGCAGGACATGGATGTCGACAAGCGCAGGGCCGAGTACGCCAAGCCCGTCGTCTATGTCTCCAACAAGGAGCTCACCTTCGACTACCTGAAGGACCGCATCGCACTGGGTGCGACACCGCTTGCCCAGTTGCGTCTGCGCCGGCTGCTCGGCGCACGCAGCAGCGCACTCCCCATCCTGCGCGGCTTGCATGTAGCAATCGTCGATGAGGCCGACAGCGTGCTCATCGACGAGGCCAGAACGCCGCTGATCATCTCTGAGACGCTCCCGGACGAGCTCGATCCGGCCATTTACCACCGTGCGATCGCCTTCGCGGCGACGCTCTCCGCTGGCGAGCACTACGTACTCGGCCGGGAACGCGACATCTGGCTGACGTCTGCCGGCGAGGCCCATGCGGAGCACGTGCTGCGCGATGAGGGGGGGGTTTGGGTTTCGGCACTGTGGCGTCGTGAGTTGATCAACAAGGCGCTTTCTGCACGCGAGCTCTTTCATCGCGACCAGCACTACATCGTCGCCGATGAGAAGGTACAGATCGTCGATGAGTTCACTGGCCGGGTGATGCCCGACCGAACCTGGGAGCGTGGGCTGCATCAGATGATCGAGGCAAAGGAAGGATGCGAGATCTCCGGCCAGCGCCGGACCTTGTCGCAGATCACCTACCAGCGCTTCTTCGGACGCTATCTGTTGCTGGCCGGGATGACCGGGACTGCGGCCGAGGTCGGCGGTGAGCTGCGCCGGGTATACGATCTCAGCATCACGCGCATTCCGACCAACAAGGCCCTGCGTCGCGTGCGCTTGCCTGACCGTGTCTTTCGCAATTCGGACGCACGCTGGGATGCGGTTGCAGTTCGGGCGGCCGCTGTCGCGGCCGAGGGCAGGGCCGTGCTGGTCGGCACGCGCTCGGTAGAAGCCTCGGAGCTGCTCAGTGCCGCGCTGAGCGCACAAGGCGTGGAGCATACGGTGCTCAATGCACGCCAGGATGCCGCCGAGGCGGATGCGGTGGCGGCAGCCGGTCAGCCAGGACGGATAACCGTTGCGACCAACATGGCGGGACGGGGGACCGACATCAAGCTCGCGCCCGAAGTGGAGCAGCGCGGTGGGTTGCATGTGATCCTCACCGAGTTCCACGAAAGCGCCCGGGTGGACAGACAGCTCTTCGGGCGCTCGGCGCGCCAGGGCAACCCGGGGTCCGTCGAGGCCATCGTGAGTCTCGATGACGAACTCTTCGTCCGCTATTGCCCGGTGCTCGTGCGTACGCTGGGACCGCTCTGTCGGCGCCGCTTCGCGTGGTCAGGACACGTGTTCAGGGCCTTGGTGTGGTTCGCCCAGAGCACGGCCGAGCGCCGCAACCGCGCCGTGCGCCTGGATACGATCAAGCGGGACCGGAAATGGTTGAAGGCGCTGAGCTTTGTCGGCGTCGACAAGAAGTGATCGGCGTGGTGGAAACCGTGCAGTGAAGCCTGCGAGCGGGTTTTCTGGCGGGTGTGGCTTGGTGTTGATATTATTTTGTCATTTTCAGGGCGTGGTGCGCATCCAGGGGGCGGGCAGATGACTGAAGCGGTTCATTCGGTGGTGTTCCAGGATGCGGTGCTGGAAGGGCTAGCGCGCGAACAGGCTGCACGGCGGCGGGTGGCGTTCGAGTTTGCCGGCGAGGGCTTCGAGTTCTTCCGCATCTGGATCGTCAACCTTCTGCTCACCATCGTCACGCTGGGTATCTATTCGGCCTGGGCCAAGGTGCGCACGCAGCGCTACTTCTACGGCAGCACCCGTCTGGACGGCGCCAGTTTCGACTATCTCGCCAGCCCGCTGAGCATCCTCAAGGGGCGCCTGGTCGCCTTCGCCATGCTGCTGGTGTACGTACTCGCCAGCGAGTTCGTGCCCCTGCTCGGGGCGGTGTTGATGCTGTTCTTCATCGCGATCATGCCGTGGGTCATCGTCCGCGGCCTTGCCTTTCGCAACCATTACTCGGCCTGGCGTGGGCTGCGCTTCGGCTTTGATGGGCGCGTCGGCGAGGCCTACGTGGTATTCCTGCTGTGGCCGCTGCTGAGCGTGCTGACGCTGGGCCTGCTGTTCCCGTATGCCTTTTTCCGCCAGCAGCGCTTCATCATCGACAATACGCGCTATGGCGTCACGCACTTCAGTTTCGCTGCCGGCGCCGGCAAGTTCTATACGCTCTTCCTGATCGTTCTTGGTGTCTTCCTGGCCGGAGCGATCGTCGCCGGGGTGCTGGGCACGGTCTTCCCGCCGCTCTCCATCCTGCTCATGGTGGCCATGTACCTGCTGGCGATGGCATTGTTCGCGGTCAGGCTCACCAATCTGCGCTTCAACAACACCACCATCGATCGCCACGCGACCGCCGCCGATTACCGCCTCGGCTCCTACGCTGCGCTCATGTTCACCAACACGCTGGCGATCGTGCTCACCCTGGGTTTGTTCTACCCGTGGGCGAAGGTACGCAGCGCCCGTTACGCGGCTGCACACATCGCCCTCGATGCCGATGGCGACCTCGATCGCTTTGTCGCCGACCAGGGCGCTGCCTTGAGTGCCGTGGGCGGTGAGATCGGCGATGTCTTCGACGTCGACCTGGGCTTCTGATGCAGGTCGCCGGGCATTTTCAGGGTGGTAGCAGCTCTCGCCGCGTGGCGGCGACCTTGCGGTGCGAGCGCGGGCAGGTGAGGGTGGTGGCGGAGGGGGGCGATCTGCTCGCGGCGGCGGAACGCGACGAGGTCGAGGTGTCGTCGCGGCTGGGCAACACGCCGCGCTTCATCCGCTTCAAAGGGGGAGAGGCCTTCGAGACGGCGGACAACGACGGTGTCGATCGGTTGTTGCCGGCAGCAGGTGCGGGATTGCTCCATCACCTCGAGTCGCGCCTGCGCTATGTGCTGCTCGGCGTGTTGGTGACGGTGGCCTTTGTGTGGGCGAGCGTGCAGTGGGGTGTGCCGATGGCTGCGCGTGCCATTGCTGCATCATTACCGCAGAGCGTGCATGCGCACGCGGACAGCTTGGTGCTGGAGCTGATCGACCGCCAGATGATGGCGCCGAGCAGGCTCGACGCCACAGAGCAGCAGCGTCTGCAGGCCTTGTTTGCGCCCCTTGCGGCGGAGCTTGGCGAGGACCCGCCGATCCGCGTGCTGTTCCGCCTTGCCAGCGACGAGATCGGCGCCAATGCGCTCGCCTTGCCGGGCGGCACCATCGTGTTTACCGATCAGCTGGTCGGGCTCGCACGCAGCGACGAAGAGCTGATCGGCGTGCTCGCTCACGAAATTGGCCATGTCGCACATCGGCATGCGATGCGGCGCTCGATCCAGGCCTCGATGATGGGTGTTCTGGCTGCGGTTGTGGTGGGCGACGTGTCTGCGGTGTCGTCTGCCGTCACCGCACTGCCGCTGATCCTCACCGAACTTGGCTACTCGCGCAGCTTCGAGCGCGAGGCCGACGACCACGCGGTGGACATGATGCGCCGCCATGGTGTCGACCCGCGCCATCTGGCCAACATGCTGCAGCGCCTCGATCCGGCGCAGGGCGGCGTGGGTAGCTACCTGTCCACCCATCCGCCAACTGTAACGGCGCGCTCGTTTTGGCACGGATTTGGACTGCTTTTGTCGTAGCCCCGGCAGGCAGTTCTAGCGCCTGAAAGCGTCTGGTCTAGGTGGTGCTGATATGGTTGCTTGACTGCCGTGTCGCCGCCACCATCGCCCAATACGAGGCATGCTGACGGGCATGCCATGATTGGTTAGCTTGAGGGTCAAGTGCCACTCCGGGGCGATGTGAATGGACGTGATCAGCGTTAGCAGAGGTTCCACCAACCGCCTCCGCATGACGATGACGCCATGAACGTGACACGGGCTGTCGAGGTGGCCCGCTGGATCATAAGGATGCAAGAGCGGCGCTGAGATTGCATTGCCGCGCGGGTCGATTTGCTGCTCGCCAGCGAACGCGAATGGGGCTGTCGGCAGATCGTCCAACAGCGATGCCAGTGCGCCGAACACCGTGGGGTCATAGCGATCGTCGGGGTCCGCGAACGTGACGAACTCGGCTGACCCGGCACGAAATCCTGCTGCACGAGCAGCCCCGATGTTACCTGGCACCCCTGCCAACCAATGCTGATTGACCGCGGCTTGATCGAGGTCGGCCTGCATCAACCTCAACCACTGCGGATTGCTATCGTGCAGCGTCAGAACATGACAATCGATACGGTGCATGCCGGTATACGGGGCGGGGGTTACTCACGCTGCCCAAGTTCGAGCACCAACTCGCCGATGCGGCGGTTACCGCACCATGCGACCGCGGTCAGCGTCGCCAGCCATGACACTTCGTAGCGTCGATAGCCCGGCAGGATCTCGACCAACAGGAGCGTGCCCAGGGTTCGCGTTACGTGCCCTTCCCACCACACGTCGCTGTCCCCGGCGGTGCTGGGGGTCGGCGGGATGCTCCATTCCCACTCCCAGCGCACACCGCACGCCTCGCCCAGAGGCATGCCGATCAATCTGCGGGTGCCGACCCAGTCGGCCAGGTCCATCCCCGCGAAGACCGCCACCGGCACGCCTGAGCTGCCGCCCGGGGACGAGACGCCTCTGCCGATGAACGGGTGACTCACGCCGCCATAGGCATCCACGAACCCAAGCCCGGTCCATGCCAAGGCGTCTGCATCACAGGCGCCGCCAATAGCGGGCGCGGGCGGTTCGGGGGAACGTTGTAGCCGGATACCGACAGCCAGGTCCGGCGTGCGCTGAATGACGCTCATACGGTGACATCCATTTGGAAGGGCGCGTAACCATCCATATAGACGGACAATGTGTGTGCCCCGCGGCTGGTGGTGAATTGCACGCGGCCAAAGCGATCGGTATTTCGCATGGCTTGGCCGTCCAGCACCACGGCCGCGCCGGCCAGAGGCATACCTGAATCGTCCGTTACGGTGAAGGTCGCCACGCCGTCCCGGTAAACCACTGCGCTGGGGGCTGCGCGATCAGCCTCGACCATCAGCCCGCGTTGAGCCAGGACGACGCGCGGAGCGCCACCGGCGGGCAACCACGCGGTCAGGTCGAGCATATCGCGAGTGCGGTCTCGTGCAGTGGCGGTAATGAGCGCGGAGCCCCCAGGGATGCGGGGGTGCGCCAGAAAAACGGTATCTCCGGCATCGATCGGTGCATCTGCACCGGCAACGGAGATCTCGATCTGCCACTGCGGGCGGGCCATGTCGGCGAGCCTGGCTGATCCGATCTCGAGCGCGTCGCGGGCAGTGCGCACCGCAGGCATTGCGATATCCACGACCATACGGCCGTACCGCTCAATAGCCTCGGGCGCCTCCACCGTCAGCGTTTCACGTGCGGCGCCGGCCGCCCAGTCGTAGGCGTAGGATATGCGCGCGACGGACGCCAACTCAGCCGCGGCACGGGCGCTGACTCGCTCGGCCGCACTTGCGTCCAGGGTCGCCACGGGATTGCGTGGGCGGCGCGCCCACGCGTCCACACGGGGCGCCGACCACACTGCACCGATCGGCTCGATGACTGCTCCGATTGCATCTCGAAGCGGGACGGGCGCCCCAAACACCATACCCAGAGCCAGGGCCGGGTACGCCTCCCGCAAGCCCTGAAACGCATCTGCCGCAACGACCCAGCCACATTGGCGCAACAGGTCTGCAACGATATCAGCGGGGTGCTCGATCGCCTGGCCTGTCACCGGGTGGCGACGACCCACCACCCGCACCGCGATCGCCCCGCCATCGGCAGGGGGGCGCGTCAATCGCAGCAGCGCCACAGCCTGCCCAGTCGCATCGACCTGCTGCACCAACTGCCAGCCGTCAATCTGCACGCCTGCGACGGTCACACGCTCCACTGCTGTCACCGGGTGATCGGCCACCAGCCAGAGCAGCCCCGCCGAGTCCAAGGGCACGGGCGATATCCAGACTCGGCCATAAACCCACGGGAGCTCACGATTGGTGCGGTAGTGGGGCAGATCGCTGCCTTTGCGCAACGGTAGGGGGTCAGCCAGCAATCGGCCCGGCGCGGGAGCGTAGGCCGGCACAGGCGCAAGGCGAACTCGGCGAACCTGGAGCGTAGGCTGACCAAGGGGCGACGGGACGGCAATGTCTGCGACTGCCGGCTGAGCAGCCACTCCCCCTGGGCGGCCGAGTGCGGAGCGAGCCGATACTCTCGCATCGATCCACGTCATCGCCTGCGCTCTCGGAACCGACAGCGGCGACGTCGCGCGCATCGTTGCCCACGGCCACACCTGAGCATAAGCTCCCGGTACGGCCAAGGGGGCTCGTACGGCGACGGCGACCTCGCTGCCCGCTGGCGGTAGCACTGGGAATCCACTGATCGGCGCAATCCAGGCAGCATCGCTCCCTACACCGCCGGCAGCCTCCTTTGTATAGCTGAAGACCAGCCGAAACTGCCCTGGAGGCAACGTGCCCGCAGAGATCGAGTATTCCGCCCAGCCCTCGTTGCCCGAGATGCCTTCAAACCCCTGCAGATACCGCTCGCCGCTTTCTCTATCCAGATGCACGAGCAGCTTGTCGTAGTTGAGCCTGCTATCGACGCGCCAGGCCCAGGTGATCGTCCCGGCGGTGTTGTCGAACAGACCGGACGCCAGCGATGACGATTCATTCTGCGCGATCGGCGCGGAACGCAGGCTCGGGCGCCCATCGTACGGAACAGCCGTATCCTCGGCCCAGGGCGCAGTGTCGCCGTAGCCGTTATCCCATACGAAGTTACCCCAGCCCGACACGATTACGTCTCGCTTGTCCGCCGGCTCAACCGACCTGCGCGCTCACCATCGACACCGTCCCACCGGCGACGATGTTGGCCGAGCTGATCACCAGGTATCCGGGCAGCGGCGTAGCGCCCTCAACCACCGGGAGCAAAAGCAGCGGCGTTGAGTCTCCCGCCTCCATGACCGCGTATGCCGCAGCACCGCCCGCTGGTGCACTGCTCTCGGGCGCACCCGGCGTCAGCGTCAGTGCCCCCGCTGCGTCGAGCGAGCCGCACGGATGGCTCAGCGCCAGAGTTGCAAGCAAGGTGTCGTCCACGTCGTACACCTTGAAGCGGCCAGGCAGGCCACCCTGGTCAATCCGGTCGCGCAGCGCCGTCTGCGCTGGAATTAGCGCAGCGGGTAGCCATTGGTACGCATCGACGTTCATGTCAAATCTCCAGAATCAAAACAGCAACCTCGGCCAGCGCAACGGACTGCACCCGACCCGAAAAAACCGTCGTGCCGCCGCTCACCAAGGTTACCCTCGCGCGCAGCGGCGGCACGCTCAGCAGCGCAGCCGCCTCACCGCGCGCGTTATCGATGCTCACGCTCATCGTGGGCACCTCACCGCCCAGCGTTGACCGCTGGGCACCGGCCTCGAGCACCTCGAGCACCAATGGCGGAATTGCATGGATGTACAGGATCACGACAGCACAGCGCGGAAGGGCAAATCTACGGACACCACTGCCTGCGCCACACCGCTGGCCTGCCACTCGCTCAACTCACTCAACGCCAGCTCATCGGCATCCAGAATGGCCAGGGCCGCACGGCCTGGGTCGCGCACATCGGGCACCAGACATACCGGCTCGAGGCCGTTGCGTGCCACGTAGTCGACCAGGTCAACAAGCTCATCGGCGTTGGCGCCCAGCAGCGCTGCGCCGCGGTCGATGTCCCACTGCCACCGCCCGCCGGTGCCACGACCGCGGTACAGTGCCGCTGGGTTCAGGCCCTGGCCGCGCGCCAGACCATACTGACGCTGCATTGTCAGCGCCGAGGCCCCCACGCTGGGACGCCAGCCGCGGCCGACGAACAGCCAGCCAATCGCCGCACCCGCGCCTGCATGGGTAACCCGCACCTTCAGGTAGCGCACCCGCGTGCCGTTCGGCAGCATCGCCAGCAGTGGCCCCTCGCGCGCATCGAGAAACACCTCCCAGCTCGGATCATCGGGGTCCCAGACATCCACTCGCGCGCCGGCAGGCAGCGTGTGCAGCCCCAGCATGACGCACTCCACGTCATGCAACGCGCCCAGGTCCAGGTCCAGCGTCACCGTATCGCCCAACCACGCGAAGCCACGCCCCACTCGCGGTTGACGCAGCCGCGACACCCCGTGTGTCGCCAGCGCCCGAAACTGCCAGGAGTCGCCGGCCGCAAAGCTAGGGGCCGCCCCGGGGGCCGCATCGAGCAGCAGGCCGTCGCCCAGATCGAGCGCAGGCCCGAAGATGTCGGCCTCGACCCATGTGCCCCCGTCTCGCCGCCAGCGCAGGCGCCCGCCCTCGAGCTCCACCCGAATCGTGTCACCCACCTCCCACGGCAGCGCGCCATCTGCCAGGCGCACGGTCAGCGCCCCTGCCGAATGCGGCGCGCCGTCGCCTGGCGATCTCAGCCAATCGGGCAACACGCCCAGCACCGCACTGCGCACCGACCAGCGCTGGGTATCATCGCCGGCGTCACCACCACCGAACGCAGCTGCCGCTGCCGCAACAACGGGGATCACGATGCGGTCACCGGCCTGCAGTGACTGCCCGGTCCCGCGGATTCTGATTGTGATCTCATCGCCCTCACGCAAGCGGTGTTCGCACTGCGTTACCACGCCCACGCCCCACTCGCGCGTCGACACCGGGACGCCATCGCGCACGACAGCCGAGACGTACGGGGTGTTGTTGAAGATCGGCAGATACTCGCCGGACTCATCGACCCACCAAAAATCGTGGCCGGGGTCGCGCCAGCAACCGTCCCCGGCTACCGTGTTGTTGCTGGCGTCAGATTTTGGGACGATGCCCGCCGCAGTCAGGACGTGATCCATCTGCGCCGAGTAACGGCGCACGAGCTGTTCGGGCGAATCCACCTTCAGGTTATGCTGAGGCCCATCGTCAGTGCTGCCTGTCAGGCCCGCCGGCGGCGCCCCCAGGTCCGTGTACCACAGCCTCACCCGCAACTGACCACCGCGCGAAGCCGATAGCGGCACAGCACGCTCCAGCATGTGCGACGCCGACGTCGCCCACCCCGCATCCGCGAAGGGCTCAAAGGTTCTGGATTCCCACTCCGTAGGCACGACACCGGTCGTCGTCTCGTAGTAGTAGCCGAACGGCAGCACCAGGCCGGCGGTTGGCTGTTCCCACGGGTACCCCACGCTCACGGCCGGTGAGAACTCCACCTGGCTCAGCTCTAGCCTGTAGTAGCGCTGGTTGGCCGCGTTGTAGTACACGCTGCCCTTCGCACCACCCTGGATAGTCGTCGCCGCAGCGACGATCGCGCGCCAGGCCGTGAGTTCGGTCGAGTCGCCAGCCCCCTCCGGTGCAGGCAGGTAGCCCGCTACGCCATGCAACGTCGCCAGCTCGGACTGCATCGTCACACGGTACGCGTCCCACAGATCGCGGGCACCCGTATCGCCATGCACTTCTGCCAAGGTCCGCGCAAACAGCGCCACCACCTGGTCGGCCATATCCAGGTCCTGCACCACGGCAACGGCATCAGGCCCCGTCGACGTATTGGCTGCTGCAAACGCAGCGCGCCACTGGTACAGCCCCTGCAGCCGACTCTGATACTCCGGCTCCAGCATCATCCCACCTCCATCAGGCTCCAAGCCCAGGCACAGCGCCGGCAAGCGCAGCGCCGGCAAGTTGTCGCAGCGGCAATTCGACTTCGGTCGCCGCGTCCACTTAAAAGTCACCGTCTTGTCGACGGCGCTCACCCCCAGCATCACGGGCTTGAAGCAAACCGCGGGCAGCGCCTCGCCGTCGCTGCGAGGCGCAAAGCGGGCGCGCGCATCGATTCGCGCCCCCAGACTGGCCGACGCCAGCGCCTGAACTGTGAACGACACGGGCCCATGGGCGTAGAGCGTCCCGGTCGCCGCCTGCGGCAACACCCCGCTCACCGACCCCGACACCCGCCACCGCCCAGGCGCCGCAGCACCCAGATACTCCAGCACCAGGTTCTCTGTCGGGGCGGACGGCGACACGCCATGCACCACCACCTGTCCCCCAGACGGCGGCAGGTGGTGCGCATCGGTGCGCAGCGGCATCTCCGTTACCGCCATCCCGCCCGGCGCCGTATCGCGCGCAACCACCCCGCGCACCTCCGCCAGCGTACTGCGCGTATCGACCGCCACCAGGAAGTCATACACCGTCACAACCCCGGCAAACACCTCGCTCTGCACGCCGTCGCTCAGCGTCAGCGTGTAGTCGCCGCTTACCGCAAGCACCCTCGTGTTTGCTGGAATGTCATATGGCGGAACCGGATCCAGACGGAACACAAAGCGCCCCTGATCCCACACCTTCCACGCCCGGTGCACGACCGGAAACCCCTCGAACTGCACCCGCAACGCCCCAGGCGGAATCCCCGCATCCACCGCTGCCGGTTGCGCCCAGTCCCACTGCGCCCCCTCAAGCTGCGGCGTGCCCGCGCTGATCGGCTCCAGCGTCGCGTACGACGTCGGCGTCGCCACCACGTTTCGCGTCACCGTCACAGACAGCGCGTTACCCACCAGGCCCGGTGTACGCGCGGCCAGCGTCACGCCGTAGAACTCCAGCTGCGCCGGCACCGGCGGCGTGCCCTTATCGACCAACGCGAACGTCACCGTATCGGGCACCGCCGTCACATCCACCGACTCCACCGTCAGCGCGCCACTACCCACCCCGCGCACCACCGGCATAGACGCCACCAGCTCGCCACCGGTACCGCTCAGCACCTCGACGTCGATCACGCCATCCTCTGCCCCCAGGTACGGGCCGGACAGCGCCATGCGCCCGCCGCCCCGGCGCGCCTGCGCCTCCAACCGGATGTCGTCACTCGCGCGCTGCGCCGAGGCCGTAATCGTCGCCTCCCGCGCCAGGTTGTCGCGGTTGCACAAAATGCGGCTGGCCGAACTTGACTGCATCACGCCCCCCTGCGCGCCAGCTCGCCCAGCACCGGCCGGATCTTCCGCGTCAGCGCATCGAGCGTGACCGGATCATTCACATCCAGCACCCCCGCAATGTGCACATGCACATCACCCGCCGCTGCAGTAGGCGTGCCCGAGGGGGCGCCTGTCTGCGCCACGCGCGCTGCAGACACCTGGCGCTGCTCCGCCTCATGGATCCGGCCCAGCAGGCGCAGCTCCTCATGCAGTGCCGCCACGCGCGCCCGCGCTTGCTCGGCCGCTGCACCGTCGCCGCGCAGCTGTGCCCGCTCGATCTCGATCTCCAGCAGTGCCAGCTGCGCCGCGCGCTCCTCCTTGTCGCGTGCATAGCGAGCCTGCGCAACCTGCTCCTGAGTGCCTTCCAGCTCCAGCAAGCGCAACCGCAGATCCGCGACCCCGCGCTGAGCCCCGCCATCGAGCGCACGCTGGCGCGCATCGAGCGCGTCCATCTGCGCCACATAGCCCGCAAAGGCCGCGCGCAGCTCATCGACCGACTTCGTTGCATCGAACACCGCCTGGCGCGCCTCATCGGCATAGCGGCTCGCAGCCATGCGAGCATCGAGCCACGAACCCGCAACGGCCCCCAGCGACGAGTTGTGCGTACGCGCAGCCTGCACCAGCGAAACCGACACCCCCTCGGCCGCCTCGGCCACCCCCTTCATAGCCGTTGCAGACCCCTCGGCCTGCTCGCGCAGCTTCGCAGTCGCCTCGGCCGCCTCCTTCATGCTGCGCACCACCGTCTTGCCCGCCTCATCGGCCTCGATACGCAGCCCATGCTGTGCCGCCTGCACCTGCAACGCCGCCGTGGCAACGCCGCCATTGGCCGCAATGGCCGCCTCTGCATACACCCGGAATGCCTCGGCCTGCTCTCGCACGCTGCCGCCCATGTCGCGCACGGCCTCGTAGGACTCGCGCGCCGCGTCGGCCGCGCGCCGCAACTCAGTGTCCGACACCACGCCCAGCCGCTTCATTGCCTCGGCTGCGCTGTTGATACCGGGCGTCAGTGCATCCGACTTTGACTTGATCTGGTCCAGTGCTGCGGCGACCTGCGCGCCCGACAGCGTCCCCGCGCGGCCCCACGCCTCCACCTTGGCACGCAGCACCTCCAGCGCCTGCGCGCTATCGGCCCGCACCACCGCCTGATCCAGCGCCGCGGCAATCGCCTCGCCCGCCTGCTGCGCCGACGTCCCAGCAGCGGTCAGCGCCGCCACAATGTTCTCTACGCTATCGATGGCATCCTTCGCGGCCGGGCTGATACGCCCCATCGCCTGCGCCGCATTCACCCCCAGGCGCGCAAACGACGCATTGAGCACCTGGTCATTGATGCGCGCCAGGTTCGCGCTTTCGGCCGCCAAGCGCGCCAGCGCCTGGCCATGCTCGTCGGCCGACACCTCCCCCTGCGCAAACGCAACGGCCACCGCCTGCGCATCGGCCTGCACCCGCCCCAGCGCCACCTCGGCCTGCAAGGCCAGTTCGCGTAGCCCCTTGGCTGAAAGCTGTGAAAGCCGGTCGCCCAGCGCCTGCTCAATCTGAGCCCCCGTCGCCAGCGCCGAATCCTGCACCAGCTGCAGGTCTGCCAGGATCGCGCGGACCCCATCGGCGCTGCCAAAGTCCGCCTTCGTCAGCGCCTCGCCCAGCGCTTTGCCAACACCCGCAGCATCGCCCGCAACATCGCGCAGCGTCCGCTGCAGCGCTGTAAGCTCGAAGCGCGCAGCCGCTGCATCGGTTGCAACGGTACGCCCCCAGTTGGCGCGTTCGGCGACATCGGCCAAGCGCGCATCCACCGCACCCAGCGCCACGCCGAGTGCCGCGGCCTGCTCACCCCCCGCCCTGAACGCCTCGACCAGGCCATCGCGCAGTGCGGCCAGCTGCTCACCCGACAAGGTCTTGATACGGGCCGACAATGCCTGCTCGACCTGTTCGCCAGAGGCGTCGGCCGCACGGCCAACCTCCTCGAGCTGCTCGATAAACGCGCCAACGCCATCAGCATCCGAGAAATCAGCCTCTTCCACCACGCGCGTGACCGCCTCGGCGGCCTGCTCGGCCGCGCTCTTGGCGAACAAGAGCTTCGACGCCAGCTCGATCACCACCGACACCGCCAGCGTCAGCCCCGTGAAGCGTAGCGCTCCCAACACCCTGGCCAGCCCGCCCACACCACGCGAGGCAGCGGCAGCCGCAGCGCCCTGCCGCTCGGTTGCTGCCGCACTCGCCCCTACCGCGCCAGCGGCACCGGCCGCCGCCCGCCCGTGGGCAGCAGTCGCGGCCGCAGCGCTCGCCACCTGGGGCGCTGCCGTTGCGGCTGCTGCCCCCTGGCCCGCGGTCGCCGCCGCCGTCGCCTGCACCGCCTTGCCTGCCGCCAAGGCCGCAGCCGCGTAGCCTTGAACCGCCAGTACCGCGCGCGCAGCGAACACCGCCACCAGCACGTTGCCCGCCTTCATGGCGGTGCTCACCAGCGCATCCAGGTTGTCGGTCACTGCATTGATAAGCCCAACCACGCGTTGCGTTGCGCCGCTCGCGCGGTTCGCCTCGCCGATATACGCGCCCCACACCGTCGACAGCCGCGTCAGCGCATCAGCCACCGTCGTCGGCATGCTGTCTGCCACCGCCTTGTTCGCCTCAACGGTCTGGCGCAGGCCCTCGTTCAGCTCCTGCACAGCGAGTTTGCCGGTCACGCCCAGCGCGCGGATCTCAGCGGCACTGCGGCCTGTTGCCTTCGCGATCGCATCCACCACGGTGGGCATCGCCGCCATGATCGTTGCCCAAGCATCCGCATCCACCTTGCCGCGCTGGATGCTCTTGCTGTACGCATCCACTGCCGCCGCAGCCTTATCGGCGCTCGCAGCGTTATTCACCAGCAAGTAACTGAACGAATCGGTAATGTCGAGCGACTGCTCGGTCTCGTAACCCATGCTGCGCAGCGCATCCGCCGTGCGGATGTACAACTCCTGCGCCTCAGCCAGAGGCCGGTATGTTGCGCTCGCGGTCGCCAGCAGGCGGGCCTGAACCAGGTCGTACTCTTCGGAGGAACGCGTGGCCATCTCGATGCGGCTGGCCATCTGCCCATAGGCATCGGCCACCGCAATCGCATCACGCGCATAGCCCTGCAGCTTGCCCACTGCAAACACCCCGGCCACCGCCTTGGCCACACCGCTCAGCCGGGTCTGCAAGTCGGCCGCCGCGTTACCGAGTGCGCCGAGCTCGCTCTGAGTATCGCGCGCCTCGCCCCCCATGCGCCCCACGGCCGCCGCGCCCACGTCGGCGCCAGCCTGCAGGGCGCGCAGCTCGCGCGCTGCCTGGGCAAACTGCGGCGCCATCGCGCCACCTTCGACCGCGAGGCGCTCGAGTTCATCGGCAAAGCGATCCAACCCTACGCGGTCGATATCGGCCGCCAGCGCATCGAGCTCGATCTTGTCCAGCGCGGCCTGAGCCGCCTCGCTCTCATGTGCCACGCGCTGCTGCGCCTCGGCCAGCGCATCGAGCCCCGGCGCCGACGTGCGCGCAGCCTCCGACACGGCCTCTACCGCATCGGCCGCGTCAGTCAGCGGCCGGCGGTCATCGACCTCGATACCAACATGTAGGGAAGTGCGCAGCTTGTTTGCCATACCCGCCATGCTGCGCCTGGCGGGGCGGGGGGATCAGGGTGCGATGCCGCACCCGAGGCTCAGAAGGAGCCTAGCAGCAAGGGCACGCGCAGACGCGCGGAGGGGGGGACAGGCGGACCGGAGGGGGCCGGGTCGCCGTGAGTTCCGACACCGATGAAGTCGCAAAACTCTTGTAAACCAGCCGCGAATGAAAACATGCCGACAAAGCCTGTGATACTGGACTGCCCCCCTACCGAAAGTGGCCAGCTGACAGGCTCGACTTGAGTATCACGATTCCACATGCGCCCACGCACGGTCCCATCGCTCAGGAACTGGAGCCGCCCATGCTTGTAGACGGTCGCAGGTGCCGAGCTAAATGGATTCGCTGCGGCGGCGAATTTTGCTAGCTGCGAGTTCGCTCCGGAGCTTTGCCACCGCACCAAGTGGTACTTAACGAATGTTTCGGTAGTCAGACCTAGCACGAAACCGTTGGCCCCATTCGAAACACCAACGCCGACGCCAAAGCCGTTCGCGACGGTTCCAGTATGCTGCTTCAACGAGAAAAACAGCTCCAAGCCGTTCGATGACGAAACCTCTGGAAACTCATTTGGCCTGAGAAATGACCGTGCTGCACTCATCAGGTACGTGAACCAGGCTTGGCCGTCGGTTGCGTCAGAGCTTGGCTGCTGTGCAGACCAGAACGGTGCGGTCAGCATCTGCGTCATGCTCGCTCCAGGTGCAAAATCGGTCCAATACTGCGCCACCTTAGCTCTCCGGCCATGCCGCGAGCGAGATTACCTCGTCGACGGTTCCAGCCGCTTCGATCTGCTCACGAATCGTCTGCGACTGCAAATGAATCGAGCTATACCACTGCGTGGCGGCCACGCCGAATGAGATCATTTGCTGTGGCGTCAGCATGTGCGTCACGTTCTCATCGACGGTCCACGGCATAAGGGGGTCGCTCACGCCGGCCGCAGCCAGCGCCAGAGCGACAGTGGTCGATGCCGATAAATCGCGTACTGTGCGGTCGCTCATCACATTGTGGTGTATCGACCCATCCGGGTAAGCATAGGGCATAGCGGCCTGCTGTCGGCGTGCGCGCTCGTCCTTCACGCGCGCCCAGGCCAGCACCTTGACCTCGTCCAACGGGCGCTCAAACACAGCCCAACGCACTGTGACCGGTATCGTCGTGGTGTCGACGGTGCGTGCGCCAAGCAGTTGCCACCACTGCAGTGGTGCATCATGCACTACGCAACGTGCGACCCCCATGCCTGCTAGCGCCGCGTCATCGAGATGCTCAGGACTCGACACATGAGGCAGCAGCACCTTCAGCCTAGGAGTGAGCTCGCCATCGGCAAGCCGGATATACCAGTCCATCATGTCTCCACCGCTGCGCCGTCAGCCACGAACACTGTCTCCGCACCCGTTCGCACGGCGCGCAGAAGAACAACGTAGAGGCCAGCGGCCGCCATGTCTGGCGCCTCCCCGCCAACCCATTGCATCGCGACCGGCCATATAATCGCAACCCCGGCCGTCTTTTCCAGCAGCAGCGTGGTGAAGCTGGTCGCGCCCGCGTAGGGCAGCGCCTGCAGTACGATGGTGCAGTTCGCGCTCACCGAGCCCGACTGCACGGCACCCGCACTGAGGTCTATCGATTGCGTTACGCCGAAAGCGCCTAATGCCACTACCGGCCCGAGATCAAGCCCTCCGCCCGGTTGAAGCTGCACCGGCGCCCCGTTGATCAACACCAGCGGCCTATGCAAAGCCATGATGGCGGCGCCTTACAAGACGTAGTGCTGTCCGCACTCAACGTTGATAGCGCTTGCGCTGGTCGCGACGCCGATACGCTGCACAACCTGGCCCGCGCCAACGGGCGCCACTGACGCCGCGGCGCCGGCCGCGGCCGCGCTCATGTACACCGGGCCTGGCACCTGACCGCTGACTTGGTTGTTGGTGCCCTCGAAGTACACCGTGGCGAGGTTGCCGGATGCCACAGCGGCCAGCACGAATCCGTGAGCTTCCTTCCCGGCAGCGCTGCCGTCGCACTTGCGTACCCGCGCCGCGCCAGCGTCGCTCCACACGTTCACGAAATCACCTGCAACCAGGTTCTCGCTGGCCTGGATGATCGCCACGTCGGCTCCAATGCCGGTGGGCATCATCGTCTCATCGAGCTTGCCCTGTGCGTTGAGTGCGACGAGCTTTCCCGCATCGCCCACACCTGCCGATGCTGTCGAACCCTCCACCTGAGTGGGGACCCCTGCGATCAGTTTCAGATACTTGTCTGCCATTCTGGCTACTCCTGGTCAAATGCCGGCCCGATGCCGACCTGGATTCGATTCGCGGACAGCGCCACCGCGACCTGGCGCACGAACCCCGTTACCGGGGGAAGATGCGAGACTTGGCCCGCAGCCCCGAGAAACACTGGCGCACCGGGCGTCAACCCTCCTGCTGGCCAGGCTAAGGCGCCAAACTGGCGCACCGTCACCGGCCCGCCCGACGTTGCCGCATGCTCGGAGACCCCCAGCGCCACCAAAGCCGACCCGTCACCGCTATCGGCATAGATCGCATGCCCGTCGCCGTCCTGTGCGATTACCCGGTGCCCGCTTAGCGCCACGGCTGCGGTCAATTGCAACAGCTCGCTGCCAGCGGCCCCCGGCGGGCCCGGCTCGCCGCGCAGCACGGGCGCAAGGTCCAGCCGCAGGCAACCTTCAGCGCCAGCGCGCACCGCCAACTGGAGGCCGGCCCCGGCCGGCGCGAGCGTCAGCGTCAACGCTCGCCGGCTCATGGCTGAGCCGGCCGAGTAACGGGCGCAACCAACTGGACCTGGTCTGCGCTTGAGATCAACACCTCACCGGACGGCGACTCCAGGCGCACATCAATGCCATAGCGCCCGGGCCGCCAATCTCCCTGTGCATCGGGCGCCGCGCGCACAGCCAGCACGCCCGCCCCGGCATCGAGCCACACGCACTCGAGATCGATTTCGCCGGCCGGCCCGCGCATCTGACTGCGCGCGCTCCAGCCCGCCATATCTTGAGCTTGGCCGTTCAGCGTCAGCTGGCCGACCAGGTCCAGGGTGGCGCCAATCTTGTGCTCGTATGCGCTCACGGCAATCAAGCGTTATCGAACAGCGTCACACGAGCGAAGCCGCCATAGTCGTCGTCGCTCTCGAGCTCGGACACGAACAGCGCCTGCCCCGACAAGGTCAGCGTGGCCTCTTCCTCAGCGATCCAACCGAAGTCGCCGTCCAGTGCCAGCGAGGTACGCGGGATGATCAGGCGTGCGCGCTGCCCGTCCTGGTTCACCCCGTTGAAGATCAGCCCGCGTTCAACGTTCGTCTTACTGAAGGCCCGGATGTTCACCGACTCGCCGTACGCGTAATCCACCGCCAGGGGCTCGACATGGCCAGCCGGGTGGGCCAGCAGGCGCAGGCGCGCGTGTGCCGCATCCTCCACCGCGTAGTGGGTGCCTTCCACATACGTGGCCGGTGTCGGATCGGCCCCATCACTGATCACGATGCTGCTCGCCTTGGGGTAGCGCAGGTTGAAGTAGTCGCCCGCGGCCAGTTGGGGCAACACCTCGCCCGTCACCGTGCCCGGCGCTTTCACCAGCGCCTCGCCGAACAGCGCCGCCGCCAGGCTGCGGCCGCTGAACTGGAACATCGACAGCGACACGGCCATCTGCTTGCCGGTCTCGAACTGCTTGAGCGTCATGCGTTGGCCGCTGCACGTCTCGCGCAGGTCGCGCGTCTCGCGTGTCACGTTTGTCGTCAGCGAGCTGTTGCCGCAGCCCACACGATAGACATCCACCAGGTAGGCCTGGTCGGGGCGGCCGCGTACCAGGTCGAACGTACCAATCTGCACCGGGCCTTGGCCGGTCCAGATCATCGGGGTTCCGGGCGTCATCGCCATGGCTTACTCCTTCTTGCCGGCCTTGGCCGGCTCAGTGTGGGGGATGGGGGCCGGCTCGGGGCTGGCCGGCTCGGACGCACCGACCGCCACCAGCCATTCAGCCTGGGCAGGGCGCAGCGTCTTGAGCTCCGCGCCGGCCGGGTACTCACGGCCGGCATGGGTATGGGGGCGCAACAGTTTCACGTGCATTGCGTAGTCCTCCGGAATCGGGACGTAAAGGCCAGCGGCACATAGGTGCAGCCGTCCAGGGTTGCCGGGCGTAGCCCGGGGGTCACACTCTTCAAGGGGCCGTAGCCGCAGCCCGGCGCCCAGCCGTCCAGCGCATCGAGCACCGCGTCGCACAACGGGCTGGCGTCTGCCCGCGGCGCCGCGCCGGCGCGGATGTCGCGCACATTGCGCACGGCGGGCACCACGATCCAGGTCTGTTCGATCAGCGCCCAGCCTGCCGGCAGCTGCGCACCGGCCTGTACGACCTGGTGCCCGCCGTAGGCAACGCGCACGCTCGGCTTGGGCAGACTCGCCTCGGTGGCCCCGGCAATGTCAGCCGTGCTCAGCACCGGCACCTGCAGGGCGCTGCGCACCGTCGCCTCGAGGCGTGCCACGATCAGCGGCTCCAGCCCCAGGAAGGTCGGGCGCTGCGGCGTATCGCACGGCGTGCCGCTCATCGCAGCCCCCCATCCGTGCGCCGGCGGAACACCGCGTTGCCGCTGCGCTCGACCATCTGCACCACCTGCGGCACGGTCGGCGTACCCGGGCGCTCGCCCAGGCTCACCGTGCCCTCGGCGATGTGGCGCAGCATGCGCGCCACATCCTCGTAGCGCCGGCGCACCTCCTCCGGCGCGGCGTCGTCGTACAGCCGGTAACGCGCCACATCGCACGCCGCCCGCGTCAGTAACGCCGGCACTGGCGCCAAGGGCAGCGGGTAGCGCGTACCGACGTAGCCGTCGATCTCCGCACTCGCGTCGGCCAGCGCCCGCTCGACACGGTCGGCGTCGATCACCTCGAGCGCAACGCCCTGTGCAATCTGGCCGAGCTCGCGCTCGCCAAAGCGGTCGATCATGTCCTGCAGCGTGGCGTAGGGCATGGCGATTACTCGATCTCGGGCAGCGGTCGGCACACCGACTCCACCACCAGCTCGGGGTCCGCCATCAGGCGCATCAGCTCGGCGTGGTCGAACTCATCAACACTCACCTCCACGCCCGCTGCCGGCCACGCCCGCCCGCAGCGCCGAAACCCGTCCTGCAGTGCGCGCACCCGCAGGTGCGTCACCACGGGCTCGGCCGCCTCCAGCGTCGCCTGATAGAGCTCGCCCGCATCTTCGCCCGGCTGCACAACGGCCTCCGCAGCGCGCGCCAGCGCCTCACGGGCGGGCTCGTCGGCCGCGCCATCGGGGCCTGTGGTGCCGGGGCGACCGCCCCCGGCTGCGGGGGGCTTCGCTTGCCCCTTGCCTTTCGGACTGGCCGTCATCACCATCATTCCAGCCACGGGCTCACGATCAACTGCGCCGAGCCGCGCCAGATGTTGCTCGCACCGGCCACATTGCGCTCAGCCTCGAGCAGCTCGCGCGCCGCGGCCTCGTTGCTGGCCCCCACCACCAGGTGGGTGCCGCGCACGCCCAGCGGGCTGCCATCGGGGCGGAACTGCCCAGCCAAGCGCTGGCGGGCCGCATCGTAGGTGTCGGCGTCGAGGGCCTGGCGGCTGCCGTAGGCCAGCTGATGGAAGCCAAAGCCCGCGTTGTAACGCGCATCGGCGCCATACACGAACTCGTCCATGTCGAACACGCGCGGGTCATCCGGGCGCGTGCGACTCACGAACTGCGGCTTCCTGCGCTCCTGGAAGATCAGCGGCTTCATGTACGCTCGCGACAGGTCCATCAAGAACCACGGTGCCCCCGTGCCGCCACCGGTGTTGCCCCAACTCGTCTCCACGCCGGCGCGGCTGTGGCTCAGGTGGTCGGTGTCGAAGAAGTACTGGCCATCGAAGCCCTTGGTATTGAAGCCCTGCGCCAGCAGCCCCCACACCAGGTCATCCGGGTGGCGCGCCACGATCTCGCCCTGGATTGCGAACAAGTTGGTGTACATCCCCAGCTTGTCGTCTTCGACGTTGTCGCGCTTGACCGCAATCGTGTGCTCCCACTTGCGGTTCTTGAGCTGCGCAACGGTGGCCTCCAGGTTGTTGTACTGGCGCTGACCAATCCACTCGCGCACGCCCGGCAAGTCCTTCAGCCAGCCGTAGTTCTCGGCGTCCGACGTACTCGGCACCACCATCGCCACCTGCTGGTAGGTCGATGCCACCCCCTCGAATCCGCGACGGAAAGCCGCATTGAAGCCCTGGGCGAGCGCGGTCAGCGTGGCGTTGCTCACGATCAGGCCACCGAACCCCAGCAACGCAACCCCTTCGCTCGGACTCGGCGACAAGCCGCAGGCAAAGCCCACGCCAATCGCGGCCAGCGCAAAGACCCACACATAGGCCAGCTTGATACTCGATTTCATAGCGGTAACTCCGGTAGGTGAAGCGTTACAGGCCCAGGCCGATCTGCACCCACACCCCATCGGGCTCGACGGCGACAACGATGCCGGCGCGCGAACGGGTGTTGGTGGCGCTCGTCCGGGCCACGGTCTGGTCATCGACCACATAGCAGTCGGCCCCCACGTCGGCCTGCGCCACCAGGTCGGCCGCTGCGCTGTTGGCAAACTTGAAGATGCCGCAGCGCACCTCGACGAGCGCATCGCCTGCGGCCACCGCCGTCGCGCTGTGCTCGGCGCGGCCCACGGCCACCAGCCCGGTCGCCACGCGCCCTGGGGCGGCATGGCCGGCATCGAGCACCACCAGGCCGCCCTGATGGATCGTTGTCGCCGCCTTCACCGGGAAGGCGAGCACGTCGCCGACGCGTTGCACGGTATTGCGGGGGGAAGTCAGTGCGGCCATGTCAGGCTCCCAGCTTGGCTTTGTTGAACTCGTCGGCAGACAGGCCGAGCGCCTTGCACACCGCCAGCTGCGCATCGGAGGCCGCGTCCTGGCGCGCCCCAGGCTCGCGGCCCTGGCTCTGCATGCCCTTGAGTGCCGCCAGCGGCGCGGCGCTATCGATCAGCCCCTTGAGCGCGGCCAGATCGACCTGCCCCAGGTCCTCGGCGTAGGCGCGCTGCGCCTCCAGCAGGCGGCCGTCGGCGATGGCAGCCTCGACGAGCCCCTTGACCTCGGACTGCCCGGAGAGCGCCGCCAGGCGCAGTCGCTCGTCGCGCTCGGCCTGGAAGGTTGCGATGGGGACGTACTTGGCCGGGTCGGGCGTGCCGCCGCCCGCCTTCAGCGCGGCCACTTCGGCCGTGGCGCCGTCCACCTGTGTCTTGAGTGCGGCAAGCTCGGCTTGCGCGCCGTCGGCCTTGGTTTTCAGCGCGGCCACGCCGGCCAGCGCGTCGGCCTCGCTCGTCGCCTCGGGCAAGCCGAGGGCAACGAGCAGCTTCTTGAGCAGCTCCATCTGGGAATCCTCCTGGTGTGGGTGTGCGGAGGCAGCGGCCCCTCCGCTGGCATGAACGCGATAACGCGCCGAGAGCGCCGCATAGAGCGGCTCGTCGATCCCGGGGAAATTCGTCAGGGCGATGTGCAGCAGATCCAGCGGCGTGCCGTCGGTGTCATACGGGAACACCGGGGAGAGATAGCGGTACCGGTCCGCCTCGATCATCTCGGGCACGTCGCCCACCCAGGTCACCGCGCCGTACAGGCCCGGCTCATCACCCTCGCCGCGCCACTCGAGCGAGCGCGGATCGACCCAGCCCGCCGCCGGCACAGGCTTGCCGTTACTCTCGGCCAGCAGCGCCTGGTGTTCGAAGTCGACGAGGATGTCCGCCGACCGGCTGCGGTTGATCGCGATGATGCTGGCGGCCGCCTCGGGCGTCAGCCGCCAGGGGCCCGACCCCTTGAATGCGCCACGCGGCGCGCTGAACTCGCCCGCCGGCATGACGCGAACCATGCGCTGCCCTGGCCGCACGCGCAGGGCGCAAGCGGCAATGGCGGGCGAGGCAACAGGGCGGGGAGGGCAGGCGTGTGACATGCCGCCCATGATGGGCAGCTGCGGGCATCAGATCAGGGTGCGGGGCTGCACCAGCGGTGCAACCCGGGCAACGCACCGCGAGGAACACTTGGCGCCAAACATCTCGCCGACGGAGGCGCGAGTGGCCAGAAAACTGCGCGGCTATGCCCTACTCAAGTCTTGAGCCGCTCTCTGGCAATAGAAGCATCAGTACTTTCCAGAGGTAACGCCCAGTCGAGACCAGGAGATAGATTGACGACATCATGAAGCCGTTGCTGATTGCCGCTGACACCTGTTGCGGTGTTGCCAGGAGCATCATCGTAACGACCGAGGCGACAAGCGTCGCACCAAAGCAACCGGAAGCGTAGTAAAGCCGGCGTAGCAACTTCTCAAAATGCCCCGTCCTTGCGATGTTGCGGATCGCGCGGCGGTCGGCAACTGAGACAAGTATCGCGAGCATTGCGAGCATGAAGCCAAGCATCGTGACAGCGATCTGGGCGTACATGCCAGCAATGCCCTTGATCGACTCCGCGCCAAGCGGAGCCCACGCGGACAAACCTTTCCACGACAAATACCCAGCAATCGCACCCACGACGAGGTGAGTCATTGCCCGAACACCTCCCGCAAGAGCACTTCCATACGGTCCTTCGCAGCCTGAAGCTGGCTATATACGCTAGGCGGATGTGGGTAGCGGCCGGCCATCTCAACCTCAATGTTATCCTTCAGCCGATCTGCGATCAGATCGATAGGGTGGTCCAGGTCGTGCATCTCCAGTCGGACCATGTGAGCTTGGCCGCTCGAAATAAGCGAGTTTCCGAGCTCCAGGGCACGAGCTGCGTTCAGTAGCCGCCCCTTGATACCCGGCGCGTTCGCACTGATCCTGAATGTGCCTGAGAGCCCATCGAGGCCTGCGATGATTCGCAGGATTCGGTCTGTTTCGCCCGCATCCAGGAACATATCGGGGTTCATCGGGCGCGCAACCGCGAACTGGATTGCCTTCGGTTTGTAGGTTCCCAGCAAGAATTCACGAGTGACCTCGGGCGTCATCACTGGAGCGAAGGATATCGTTTGACCGAGTGCCTGAGTGAGATAACGGCCAAGCAAGGACGCTGAACTAGCTCTTCGATTTTCTTGCCACACCAAGAGCTTTCGCCCCTGAAAGAAAAGAAAGTAATTCCTCTCAATTGTCTTCTCGAAATCTTCGAGTTCCAGCTCGCGTTCATCACCGTCGAGCGTCCCAGCGTGCGGCAAGTCATCTTCTCCATAGCGTTTTACCTCGCCCTTGTAGCATCCGGCAGCCACCCTGGTTAAAACCAGCTTGTAGTGGTAACGCCCGAACGTAAGCACAGGGGCATCTCCATCTGCGATCGGCGCGAGCAGGTCTGCTGCAAGCTCAGGTGTGACGTCGTTCGAATGGGAGGCTTGATAGAAAGAAACACGATACCGCTTCACTGGGGCAGGCTCCATGCAATTTGAGAACGCCCCAGCATCATAACGGCGCAAAAACCCCGTTACCACCCCGTTACCCGCCCCGATCGCCTCCGCACCCATACCAGCACCCCACCGCACCCCATCGGCGGCGCTACGGGGCTGTAAACGCGCCGGCCGGGTCAGCCCCCAAGCAACCCAGCCAAGTGGTCGTCCAGGATGTCCAGCACGGCGGCCTCATCATCGGCAGACAGCCCGAGGAAGGGGCGGGCAGGGATGTCGCCCCAGGGGATTGGCGCCCCGCGCGACGTGCGGCCAAACGCCCCTTGCCGGGCGCCGAACTGGTGGGTGCCCGCATACACGAGGTTGCTGCCGATCTCGACGCCGCCCTCGATGAGCTGGTACAGGATCTGATCGCCCATCATGCCGCTGGCCACCAGCGGCCGCTTGGCCATCACCCGCGCGCTGCCGTGTGCGTTGAGCCGGCCGTCGCTGCGGCTGTCCGCGCGCCCCAGCATGCCCAGGTAGGTTGCCTGCGCGTTGGGCGCCCAGCGGCTGCCGTCGGGCGCGGTGCTGGTGGCGAAGCGCCGCTTGGTGGACTCGGCCAGATCCTCGCCGATCTCGCGCAAGGCTGGACGCAAGCCTGCCGGGCCCAGGCCATCGGCCAGGCGGCGCAGGCGCTCGACCACGTCGGCGCCGGTGTATTCGATGGTGATCTTGTCGCTGGCCATGATCAGGCTCCGGTCTATACTGTGCGCATGAGGCGGTTGTTTCCAATGGGAATGGTTAGAGGCAGTCCGCTGCACCTATGATCCGGTTCGAATCCGGCGCCGCCTCATTCCCCCTTTGGCAGCTTCAGGTATTGCGAGCCATCCTGCAGGTTTGCGGCATCCACAATCCCCCCCGTTCGCACGAAGTTCGAAGTCACCCGCGTGCGCTTGTCGCCTACGCGCAGCTTGTCGCGGTAGTTGACGCGCACCAGCACTTTGCCCTGCCCACCGCCGGCATCAAAGGCGTAGACCAGCGCCGGGTCCGCGGTGTCCCAGTAGGGCGTGGCCGTCTCCAGCAGGCGCGGCAGGTCGCGCCAGGTCTGCACGGGCAGCGCGGCTGCGCGCGCCGCCTTGGTGTCGCGCAGCGCGTGCAGCAGCTCTTCGTCGCGCAGCCAGACTTCGGCCGTCTCCAGCCCATGCCCCAGCCTGGCCAGCGCCGCGACTGTTGCTGGCGCAACCACCGTTACCAGCGCCGCGCGGCCACCGGCGCGCAGGCTGCCGGCCACGCGGTCGACCAGGTCGGCCAGCGCCAGCCGCTGCTCCACCTGCACAGCCGGGCGCAGGTGCTGCCACATCTGTGCGCCAATCGGCGCGTCCAGGTTCAGCAGCTTCTGCTCCACCAGGTCCAGCAGCGGGGTTGCCGCATTGGCGCCCGGGGCATAGCCCCACCCGCGGTCGATGCCGGCGGGCGCACCCGTGGCCTCGCTGATCGCATCCCAGCCTGCCGGCGGCTCGGTGGCGTCGCCCTCGGCCGGCGCGCGCACCGCCACCACGCGGCATCGGCACCCCCAGCCATTGGGCGGAAAGTGCGTTGCCCAGAACGGGTGGTCGTGCCTCAACGTGAGCCGCATATCCCCCCATCGCTTGTGCAGCGGCCGTGGGCGCAGCACGGTGTCCGAATGCACGTAGCGCCAGTACGGCCGGCGCGCCAGCAGCTCGGGGTCGGTCAGCTGGGCGTAGCGCCCGGCCGCGTAGCTGGTGCGCAGGTTGGTCTCGTAGATGGTGCGCGTGCGCCACGCCTCGCCCCGCGCGCTGCCCTCGCCCGTCCACCCGGTCCAGCCCTGCCGCTGCACGATCGCGCGGAAGTCGCGGCGGAACTCGGCCAGGGTGGTGCCCTGGCTGACCGCCTTGTCCACCGCCCCGCGCAAGTCCTCCAGCAGGTCGGCCTTGGCCGCGCCTGCGACGACAAACGCGCGGTCATGCGCCGCCTGCCAGAGGTCGTCCCAGCGCTCGGTGGGCACGTTCAGCTTGCGCCGGAAGAACGCAATCTGCTCTGCAAACGGCAGGTGGATCACCCCTTCGAGGGCGCTCGAGCGTGGCATCAGCGCGCCCCATCCGCGTCGGGGTCGAGCTCATCTGCGTTCACATCGTCCATGCCCACGAGCTGGGCCAGCGCATAGCCCTGCGCCATGAGCTCGACGAGCTGTTCGGTGGGCAGGTCGCCATAGAGTGCCAGCAGGCGCTGCTGGATCTCGACAGGCCCCAGGCCCGGGTTGTCTGCCAGCAACTGCTCTGCGCTGGCCACCCAGGCGTCTACCTGCGCCTGCGCCGCGGCCGCCAGCCGTGGCGCAACCTGGTCCGCGGGGTCGGTGTCGGCCACCGCACCCCCTTTTGCACTGAGCGCGGCCACAGCCGCCGCCCGCCAGCGCGCACCCGCCCGCAGCGCCGCCGGGCGCATCGCCGGCGGGGCCACCATGTCCGGGCGCGACACCGCCAGCACATCTTCCTTGGCGTCAGGCTCGGGGATGCGCAGCTTGCCGTGCGCCCATGCGCGCGGGATTTTGAAGCCCACCCCCACAAGCTTGGGCAGCGCCTCGGCGTACTGCGCCAGGTCTTCGGATTCGCCCAGGTCAAACACCCAGCGCGGGCAGCGGCGGTAGTTGTCCACGCCAGGGCGGTTGAGCGCGACCAGCGTGTACACCAGGTCGCGCGTAAGCGTGCCCGCAACCTGGCGGGCGTCGCTGCGCAGAATGTCGTGGCGCACCTCGCCATGCAGCGTCGCAATGCCGCTGCCCATGCCGGTGGCCTTTGCCTCGCTACTGGTGGTCTGCCCGAGGATGGCCTTGGACTGGGCGCGGTCGGCCCAGTCGACCATCGCCAGGTGGTGGCTGCCCTCGCCACCGCCCGTCACCTTCTGGATCTCCAGGCTCATGCCCTCGGGCATGATCGCGCGCGCATCGTGCCCCAACGCCGCCACCGCGCGCAGCAGGCTGGCCTTCTCCTCCGGGGTCGCCCCCGCCATGTATTTACCCAGAATGATGGGTAACCCGTAGGTCTCGAGGAACTCCGCAAAGTCGCCCACCGCGTAGCTCTTGTAGAGGAAGGGCCACAGGCAGGCGCGGAACAGCCCCGCGCGCCCGACATAGCCCGTCTTGGTCTTGGCCGGGGTGTGCAGGATCCAGCCGCCGGGCTGCAGCGGCGCACCGTCGCCCGTACCATCGACCAGGCGCAGCTCGCGGCGCAGCAGGTCGGTGGTCAGCCAGGTCTGCGGGCGGGGATGGAAGTTCGGCACCCAGTCGCGCCCCACGCGCTCCCACTCCAGCTCGATGCCAGCGTAGCCGTAGCCGGGTGCGTCCATCATCGCCAGGATCACGTCCTCCAGGTCATCGACCGTATCGCGCAGCACCTCCTCGGCGTAGGCCGCAGCGGCCTTCTCCGCGGCGCTGGCGTTGGTCGGCGGCTCGATGCTCCAGTCCAGCGCCACCGGGGCGCTGCGGCGCTTGTCGTATTCCGCGCGGCAATGGGCGTCGCGATCGAGCATGTCGTCAAACAGCTGCGCCTGGGCGGTCAGGTTGCCCTGGTCCGCGTCGCGCAGGATCCGAGCTGCCCGCGCAGGCGTCAGCCCGTCGAGCTGCGACTCGATCATCTGGTGCTGCAGCACCGCAATGCGGCTCGTCTGCGGCTCGCGCAGCTCGCCGGCCTTGAAGGGGTTGCCGTGGGCGTCGATGATTCTCATGGGGTGTCCTGTTCGTACAGATCCGGGCGCGCTTGGCGCAGTGCCTCTTCGAAACATGCGTTGCGGGCGCTATCACCGACCAGCCTGCTGGCATGCTCAAGTCCTGCCCTCAAGCACTGGGAGATCTCCCTATTGGGCAGCGCAGGCTTGGCGCTGATATCGACGGCCAGGAGCCAGCGGCCATCGATCCAGCCGACCAGGCGCAACAACGCCTGGCCGGCTTGCTGCCGCCAGCCCCGCGGCGAGTTGCAACGAATGCCCCAGGTCCAGGAGACGGAGATGCGCTCGGTACGCTCCATCAAAACATCCTCCGCCCACCAAACCCGCCGATATCATCCGTGGCGCAGTCGCCATCACGCGCCTGGCGGGCGCCGTGCCGCCCCAGGCTCTGGAAACCCTCCATCCCCACCGCGCGTGTGGTGGCGATCATCCACAGGATGTGCAGGGCTGACAGGCCGTCGTAGTGGTGCCCGCTCTGCGGTTCAGGCCAGCTGTCCAGCTCAGCAAGCAGCGCCACAAGGCCGGGCGAGAACAGGATGCTCGGCTCCATGGCGTCGGTGATGAACGGCTCCAAGCTGTCGATACGGGCGTCCCGGTCGCCAACTGCGGTAACCCCCACCAGCGGCACGGGGCACCCCCGGCGCACTGACTCGCGCACGATGTTCTGGCGCTGCGCCTCGAAGGCGACGTTGTTCTCGAAGCCAATTGCAGCGCACCCATATTCGCGTTGCGTGGCGATGAGATCCGCCTCCAGCTTGCTCGGCACGCGGCGCTTGATCACCGCCTCAATCACATTGAGCTTCGCGCGGGCTTTGTCATAGCCGCCGATCAGGATCGCGGAGGGGTCTGACGACTGCCCGCGGCCAACGGACGGGTCGCAGGCGCCGAACATGATCCATTGCCCGCGTACCACCCAGAACTTGTAGCCGGCGAAGACCTTGTCTTCATCGCTACGCGGGTCGCCCTGCAGCTCGGTGCCGAAGGCGCGGGCGTTCTTGGCGCGTTGGCGCATCAGCCAGAACAACGAGCGCACACCGGGCCAGCTGATCACCGCGCCTTCGTCCATCTCCGCGCGGTGTTCCTGGTAGAAGCGGAAGGACGGCAGCGCGGCGTCCGGCGCGACCTGGCCGCGCTCGGCGAAGTCCTCCATGACGGCCTTGTCGTCGTTCAGCATGATCTGTTGGCATTCGTTCCACAGATCCATGTGCTTGGGGAACTGCTCGATGGCGCGGAAGTGATGCACCAGGTGGCCCACGGTGCGCTTGGCGCGGCTGATGGGATCATCCTTGTCCAGGATGGTGCCCACGCCCACGTACTTGACCGAACCGTCCGGCGGGCCGAGGTAGTCGATGGCCTTTTCCAGCCAGTCCCAGCGGTTATTGCGCTCGGTGGGGCTCTTGGCTTCCTTGTCGGTGATCAGGTCGTCGCCCAGCAACACCTTGGGGCGGCTTGCGCCGTGGAAGGTGCCACGAATGGCCTGCTCGGCGCCGAAGGCCTCGAACTTGACGCCGGCGCGGCTGACGAACTCGCCCACCTTCCACTGTGGCCCGCGACCGCAGGCCTCAGGGAAGTCGAGCGCCAGTGCAGCGTTGACCGTGAGTTCGGTCTTTACGACCTCCAGCAGCTTTGTGGGCAGCTTAGTCTCGGCGCCCAGAAGCACCACGTAATCGACGAAGTACGGCAGTGGAACCGCGTCCTCCCAGCCCAGATCCTTGCGCACGTCGGCCTTTTGCAGCAGCGCACGCACGGCCACCCAGCAGGGGCCGACCTTGGTAGTGAGTGAGGACTTTGCCTCGCCACGTGGGGCGATCCACCATTCCTTGCAGCCGCCGGGTGCGTCCAGCAGTTGCGGGAAGCGGGTGAGGAAGTGTTGGTGAAAACTCGACGCTGGTGGTCGGATGTGGTGCGGAAAGTAGGTGTGGGCGAAATACTCGAAGTCGCCGTCTACCAGCACGCGCCGTCGCCGAGCCGCACGCGCGGCTGGCGACGGGTCAAGCCCGACCTGGTGGGAGGTAATCTCACGTCGAAGGTCGGCGACCAAGTCGGCAAGATCGTCGCGAAAGTCGCGCTCAGTGGTGGATTTAGCGGACACAGCAGGACCCCATATAGAATCGCCCCATCCCAGCCGAGGAGAACATGAGATGCCCGTTATCCATCGAAACGTTGTTGCCGATTACCTCGCCGAGTTGGAGCGGTATTACTTGGCGTTGCGCCATACGGTCGAGGGCGCCCCTCTCTCTGAGGGGGAGGCGAAGCGCTATCAGTCTCCGTATGAGCGTGAGAGAGATCATTCGCCGCCTGACCTGACGCGGATCAATGAAGACGCGCTTCTTGATCAGATTGCACACTTCAAGGTCAGTGTCGATAGCCTCAAACGCTTGCCGAAAAAGGCAAGAAAGATGTATCCGTAACCTCTTATCCATATGCTTTGAGCACTTCTTCACCGAACGCTTCGAGCATCTCAGCAAGCCCGGCCGCGTTACCTGGGTAACGCGCCTTGGTGAATTCGAGCAGCCGCTTGATCACATCCAGCGCAACGGCCAGCCTGTCCGTCTCGGGCATCAGCCGGCGGTTGCTCACCATCAGCTTCGCGAAGCTGTCCGACAAGCTCGCCAGCAGCTTGGCCCGCTCGGCAGGCGGCAGATCGGTGTCGGCCTGCAGCGCAGTTGTCGTCGCCTGCACCTGCTGGATGAACGCGGCCATCGTCTGGCGGGCGATCTCCTCGATGCCGCCGCCGGCCAACAGCTGCGCCGCCTGGGCCTTGTCCCAGTCGTCACCGGCACGGCGCGCCTCGCCCTTCCACCGCCTGGCGGTGGGTACCGGCACCTGGTGCAGCGCGGCCGACGCCTCGAGCGTGAGCTGGTCAAACACAAAGCTCGCGCGCACGGCGCGGCGGGTGTCGTCGCTGTGGGCCATCACGCCGCCCCAGGCATGGCGCTGCGGTCGAGCACCACGTCGCGCCCGCGTTCGGTCAGCATCGCCGCATCGCCGCTGCCCACCACCAGGCCCACATCGGCAAGCCAGATCAGGTCCGCGCGCACGCGGTCGACCGTGGCCACTTGGCCATGCACCGCCTCGAGCTCGTCGCGCAGCCGCCGCGCCGTCATCGACTGGCCCGGCGCAAAATAGAGCAGGCTCAGAATGCCCTGCCGGCGGATGCGCTCGGCCTCACGCTGGGCGATCGTGCTCATTGCAGCCCCCGCTCGGTAATGCGCGCCATCAAGGTGCGCAGGTTGTCGCTGATGCCCCGCAACGTGCCCTTCACCTCGGCCAGGTCGGTGGCCGAGGCGTTGATGCGGGCGTAGATCTTCTCCAGGTCCTCATCGGTGGGCACACGGGCAAGCTCGGCATCGAGCCGGCTGAGCCGGCCGGCGTGTCCCTCGAGCGTCTGCTCGATATGCTCCAGGCGCTGGGTGATGTCGGCCTGGCGCGCCTGGCTGTCCTGCCGGTGCGCGGCCAACTGGTCGCGCAGCAGGTTGCCGTACTGCTGCAGCAGGCTGCGCCCGGCCGCCCACAGCACCCCGCCGATTCCAGACAGCACGCCGGCCAGCACGAGCACGGTGAGATAGTTGATTTCGATGATCACGGGGCAGGGTCCTCTTTGGTGTGCCAATCGATCAGGGCGTTGAGGCGGCGGGCGCACTCGGCATACTGCGCGCCGGCCCCGAGCGCCCAGCCGGTGACGTCGGCATCGGTGGCAACGCGGCCGGCATCGGCGCCAGCAGTGCCGCCGGCGGGCTGGGGCACGTGCATTGATAAACCGGGGGCACCGTCGAGCAGGCGCAGAGCAGGCTCGCCGAGGCAAGCGCGGCCATCGGTAACGGTTTGAACATGGCGGGTGCGCTCCTGTGTAAGTTGGTGGGCGGTCTCGCGCGCAGTGGCCAGTTCGCGCGTCAGTGCGTCGCCGCGCTGCTGCGCCTGGTACAACGCCAGGCTGGCGCCCTCCGCGGCGGCAAACAGCGCCTGCGCATGCGCGGTGCGCAGTTCGGCCGTGCCGGCGGCGCCCAAGCGGTAGCCCACGCGGCCCGCAGCCAGCGCCAGCAGCAGCGCCGCGCCCAACAGGACGGTCGCAATACCAAACGGGCGCGCCATCGTGCTCACACCGGGGCTCACTGCGGGTAGCCCTCCATGCACAGCGTGTATTCGGCCTGGCGGGTGCGCCACACGCCACCGCAGAAGCGGCTGTGCTCGGGCAGCGAGCAGTCGCGCCCCTGCACGCGGCGGAAGTCGAGTAGCGTGCGGCACATCTCGGCGTACTCGCCGCGCCGTGCCTTGCCGGGCATGCTCGACCGGCACACCGCCGCCGGGCCCACGTTGTAGGCCAGCTTCACCACCGCGTCCCACTCCCACTGGTGCAGCGTGGCGCCGTCGAAGCAGCGCCGCAGCGCGGGCTCGTCGCGGCCAATGTGGGCCACCGTCAGGCGCACCGCAGCCGGCGGCGTGATGCGGTCGCCCGGCTGCACTGCGGTGCCGTCCGCGCGTACCGTCGAGCCAAAGCCGTAGGTCCAGCGGTCGCCGGGCACCGGCTGTATCGCGTGCCCCGTGTAGCTCTCGTAGCCCACCAGCCCGCCGAGCCCGGCCGCACTCAGCATCAGTGCGCCCACCGCAACGCGCCCGGGCCTCATGCCGCCCGCCAGCGCGCAGGGTGGAAGCGGCAACCAAAGCGCACCGCGGGCGACACATAGTGGCCCGTCGCATGGTGCGCGCAGCGCCCGAACCCGGACACCGCCACCAGCCGGTCCGCAGCGGGGCGACTGAAGCGCGCGCAGCTTGCGCAGGAGTGGGCGGGGTGTGCAGTTGGGGCAGCCATGCCGCCATACTGCGTTTTGCGCGCAATTCGATCAGGGTGCGGGGCTGCACCCGCAGTAAAGACAAAGCCCCGCACGGGGCGGGGCTCGGGGGGTGGGACACGGCGTCCTTAGCGCGCGTATGCGAGCTTCAAGGACGAACCCTGGAGGCAATGCGCACCGCTGAATCTGCAAGATCCGCCAGCATCAGCGACAACTCCCGGTTCACCTTCGCAATCACCACGAATAGCACGCCGAGGAAAGTCCCGACCAGTAGCGCGCCTACACGTGCCGAACCTTCGCCAGCCACCGCGCCGTACAACCCGCCGGCAAAGCACAGCACCGCCAGCGCCAGCACGACCCAGTAGAGCATCTGCACGAGCGCACGAAACGTCGGGTACAGCGACGCAAAGCGTAGGCGCTCGGCGAACAACTCGATCGGCACATCGTCGGCTTCTTGCCTGGCACGAGGCTGCGAGGCAGCCGTAACCGTAACCGGCTCGGTGGCGCCCGCAGTGCGCGGCGCTTGGCCGGCAGTTGGTCGCAAGCCCCATGCAGCCTCCACGCGGCTGTAGATCGCGCCGCAGCCTGGGCATGCTTCCAGGTCGTCGCCGACCGCCTCGTTGTTCGTATGGCCGCACTTCAGACAGTTGCGAATCATCGCACGCCTCCACGGAAAATGACGTTCGTATTGTGCATCAGAACAGCCCCATCTGCCCGCGCAGGTCGGCTTGGCGCGGCGTCTCGGCGGTCGGCTCGTCGGCCTCCTTGAGCACGCTATACACCTGGCGGCGAGACAGCCCGAAGTCGACGCACAGGGCCTCCACGGGCGCGCCCGCGTCAAAGCTCGCGCGCACCGCACGATTGCGCGCGCGGCGCAGGGCCGCCCGGCAGTTGGGCACTTCGAAGGCGGTGCCGGCAATGATCTCGTAGAGCTTTTCTGCGTTGCGCTCGCCCACCAGTTCGGCCACGCGGGCAAAGCGGGCGTCGGCGCGCGCAGACCAGTGCGGACCGCGCATCGGGCTGTAGATGCGCGCGCCCGGCATCTCGCGGATCAGCGCCATGGCGCCGCGCCAGCCCACCCAGCGCACCAGGTCGCGCACGCTGGCGGGTAGGTCGGTCTCGAGGATGGCGAGCGAGGTCCGGCTCATCAGGGCACCCGCTTGGACAGCTCGTGGCGCAGCGTGGTGGCCAGCGCCGCGACCACCTTATTCAGGTCATCGGTATCGCAAAAATCCAGGCTGGAACGCTTGCACACCCGCCGCGCCACGCCGTCGGCGTAGGACAGGGGCTTTACCGTGCCGGTGACGCGGTGCAGCTCGGCCAGCAACGCGTCGACCTTGCTCAGCAGGGGGGCGCGCTCGGCGCTGGGGGTCACCCGCCGGCGCCGGGCATAGCCCTCGCGGCCGCGGTTGAGGTGGTCGAGGATGGCGTTGAGCTCGGCCAGGCTGCATTGAGACAGGCTCGCGCAGCGCCCGCCCGTCAGCTCGCGCACCATGCGCCCGCGCTCGGCCGCATCGCGCAGGTCGAGCCCGGCCTTGCCAGCGGCCGCAAATATGGCGCGCTTGCGCAGGGCGATGCGCTGCGCGGTGGTTTGCTGGGCGGTCATTGGGCTGCCTCGGCACCGGTATGCTCATTGAGGTCGAAGTCGGGCAGGCGCTCGACCTGTGCGCAGGTCTTGCGCAGGTGGCGGCAGAGGGATTTGGCGTCGGGCCACATGGGGTCAAGCATTTCGAATGACGCCTCAGCCTGGCGTGCGTAGGATGACTTGATCTCGGGTGGCATGCCGCGCCGCTTGGCCATTGCGGCGTACTCGGCGCGAATCTTGGCCGAGTGCAGGTAGTGGCGGCGAGCGCGCCAGAACTTGCGCTCAACGGCGTCAGGCTCGGGGCGTATGGTCTTGCACCATTCAATGACCCCGTCGATGTACACCGAGACGAGGTAGCGCAGGCCCTTGCCGCGCTCGACGGCCAGAGTGATCACGTGGCCGTCGGCGCGCAGGCGGGCGCGCCCGTATGGGTAGCCGAGCGCGTGCTCGATGTCTTTCCAGTCTTGCGGCGTCATGACGTCACTCCTCATCAATGGGCATGAGCCACAGCAGCGCGGCGCGCAGCAGGTCGGCGAGGTGTTCGGCGAGGCGTTGCAGCATCATCGGCTCCTGGGCGTGGGGTTACTCGGCTTGATGGAGGGGCCCGCAGTAACGGCGCAGCCCCTCGGGCAAGACGGGTTACAAGTCCGGGTTGAGGGCCTCGTCGAGCCCCTTGCTCGCGCTGAACTTCACTGCGACGCGCGCAGGGATCTCGATGGCCACACCGGTGGCCGGGTTGCGGCCGGTGCGCGCGGCGCGGGTCGTGGTCTTGAGCTTGCCCAGGCCAGGCAGCGTGACCTCTGCGTCGGCGTCCGCGTCTGCGCTGGCCAGGTGGGCGGTGATGACGCGGCCCGCGACATCGAGGACCGACTCGACGACGCTACGCTTGATGTCGTTCTCGTCCGCGATGGCGGCGATCAGTTGTGCTTTGTTCATGCGATGCTCCAGTGTTTGTGAGGGTTGCCGGTTCCCGGCGCCCTTTGCGGCTTTCGCCAAGGCGGGCCTTTGCTGTATCCGTGCCGGCTGGTTCCCTTATTTGCCCGAGGGTTTCCTGCGGTCATGCCGCACTCAGGTGATTGGCGTAATGTGGAAATAGGTGGTGTCGCCGATGCGGTCGATCTCGGTTGCGCGGTGCGTGCCCGGCTTCCAGAACTTGTCCATCAGTCGCTCAACGGCGACTTGCGCGCTGTTCGTGCTGCTGGCCCGCGTGTTCCCCATGCGGCAGCTGTAGGTGTTGTTGCGACCGCGCCGCACGGTGATTTCGATCGGGGAGGTCATGTCAGGCCAATTCCTTGCTCTTTGCCTTCGTCTTACCCTTGCGGACACTGGGCTTGTCTTCTTCGCCATGACGCCGGATCGCATCTGCAATGAGCGCCTGAGCAAGCTTTTCCACGTCTGCTGCGCCGATCGTGATAAAGGGGTTGTCTGCGCCCGTGATGCGGTTGATGCCGAGCTTTTGGTGCGCCGCCGCGGGCAGTTGCGAGAGGGCGTCGATGACAATCGTTTCCTCGGTGCGGATCAGCAGGTCGGCTTGGGCCGGCAACAGCGCCCGGATGCGCTTGATGAGCGCCGCGTCATCACCCCAGTCGAGCGCATCTTCTGCTTTGCGGTATCCAGCGCGGACGCCGTTGACGTTGATGCTGCGCGGCTTGTCGAACAGCTGTGGCGCGGCCTCGAGCAAGCTCATCAGGGCGCGGTGCGCGGCAGCTTCCTCTTCTGCCGCCGCGTCCATGCCTGCGCGGTGACGGTCGTAGATGGGCTGGATGGCGGCTTTGATCTCGTCCTGGCAAAGCGCCGCACGTGCGGTAGTTGCGGTGTGAGCAACAGCCAGCCGGTCGGCAGCTGCGCGGATGTCGTCGAGGGAGGGGGTAGCCATGTCAGTGGTCTCCAGTGGTTGCGGGGGTGGTGTTGGCCTCGCGCATGGCGGCCAGCGCAGCCCGCCCGAGGTCGGTGATGTAGTACGTGGCCGCGCGCCCCATGCCCACTGGGGTATTCGTTCGACTTGGCAGGGCTCGGCCCAGCCAGCGGCGGTCGTACATGTCCACTGCCAGGCTGGCGACCGCGTTATGGCTGATGTCGGGGTTTGTCCCCGGCACGGGCGCAGAGGCGATTGCGTCGCGCAGTTGGCGCACGGTGCGCGAGCCGCGCGCGGCCAGTTCGGCGAGCATGCATTGGCGGTGCAGCGCGCCTTGGCGCTGGGGTACCGATGAGCTGGGGCCAAATCGGGCGGCGCGGGAGAATGCGGCGCAGGCCTGTGCGCGGGCGGCCGCACTAGCGGCCTGTACCTGCTGCGCCAGCGTTGGGATCCCCTGGGTGGCGGTTGAGTGGATCATGCCGCCACCTCGCATGCATGCGGCACGCCGAGCAGACGGGCGAGCCGGGCTACATCTGCGGGGGCGATCTGCAGCAGCTCGTCGCCGTCGTAGATGGATAAGCCCCCGTCGTCCCACAAGGCGAAGCTGATGCGCGCGGGGTTGGTCTGCGGCGGAGTAGGCGGCGCGGGGTCATCGGGTTCCATGTCGCCGAGGGCGTTGGATACGGAGGCCAGGAAATCGGCGACGGTGGAGAGATCTGCGGGCTCGAGGGTTTGGGCCGGGAGCACCTCGGGTTCCGGCTCGGCGCCCGGCGCTGTGTCGGCGGCCGCGAACGGCTCGCCGGCGGCGACCTCTGCAGCCGGGTCATAGGCGCGGTGGCCGTGGTCTTTCGGCAGCTTGCCGAGCGCAACGCGCTGACCGCCGAGCATGCTCTTGATCAGGTGGCGCACGCCTTCGACGGTGATGTCGAGCTCGGCGGCGAGCGCCTTGAGCGGCAGCCCATCAGTGAGCGGGCGTCCGGCAACGAGGTCGGCGATCTTCTGGCGCCGTTGCTGGGTGGCGGTGGGCGATTGCTTCATTTCGATCTCCTGTGCAGCGCGGCGCGCTGCGATGGATTGCGGGAGGCGCTGCGGGGTGAAGGTGCGCGTAGTCGAGAAGTGGCCGCGGGCGTTGAGCGCGTGCCACGAGTCCATGCGCGGGCGGGCGCCGGTGGGCCAGATGGCGAGCCAGGGCTCGGGGTCGGTGCCGCGCTTGATGTGGGCGCAGTTGATCTGGCTCGTGCCCTTGAGCCGCTCGATAGCAGCCCAGTAGAGGTGCTCGCAGCCGCCGATCAGCGCGGCTACGTCGTCGGCACGCGCCGGGCGCTTGCTGTCGTGCCCGGCAAGCTGTGCGAGGATGCGTTCGCCGAGGTCGGCGGAGCTGGCGCGGGCGGTCATCGCTGCACCTGGGCGGCGACGACGAAAACCGACACGGCGTCCGGGTCGGGCTGGGCGCCGCAGGCAATGCGGGTGTGCTCGACCTGGTCGGCCAGCGACACAACTGCGGCGCGCAGCGTCTCGCGCTCTGTATCGCCCGCCTCCAGGGCGATGACCACGCCGAGGCCAAAGGCGCAGACCATGGGCAGGACGCGCTCGGCGGCGTCGTGCAGCCAGTCGAAAAAGGCGTTCATTCGCGGGGCTCCTTGTGGGCAGGGTTGTGCGGGCACTTGCGGCAGGCCCGCCAGTGCGGCACGTCTGCCGCGGTGATCGCGCCGTAACTGCGCCCGGCGTACGTGGCGCATTCGGTGGGCGCAAGGCTGGTCTGGAGGTGCGGGCAGTCGATGCGGGCATACGTAGCCAGCACCGCGGCGCCGAGGCGGTCAGGGTTGCCGTAGCTGCCGCCGAGCACGCGCGACACCGCCGGGCGGCTGTAGCCGATGCGCTCGGCCACGCCAGTGATGCCGCGCGGGTCCTCGGCGATGGCCCGGCGCAGGATGGGGAGCCAGTCAGTCATGGGGTGACCTCCATTTCGTTCGGCAGCGGGGCCAGCACCTCGCCGCTGTTCGGGTCGAATACGGTGCCGTGGCGCTGGCGCCACACCGGCGCCTGCCGACCCAGGTCGCGCTTGAGGTGCCACACCACGTGCCCCCGCGAGCTGGGCGCCGCACCCGGTACCCGGCGCGCCGTGGGCTTGACCACGCCCACCTTGGCCAGCGCGCACAGGTAGCGGCGCAGGTTGCCGTCGGCGTCACGCTCGGTGCCGTCGGCCAGGGTGTGCAGCAGCACGGCCACAGTGAATTTCTTCATCTCGCGCATCACCCACCAGGCGCGCTCACGCAGCCCCGAGGTCTGACGCACGCGGCGGCGTTCGGGCCGGCCGGTCAGCTGCCGGCCCGAGGCCAGCCATTCCTGCCCCGCGTCGGTGATGCGGTACAGGCCGCGCGCGGGCGTCTCCACCAGGTGGCGGCGGCGCAGGATCAGCGCGGCCGTGGTGATCTCATTGGGGGCCCGCTGCAGGCGCGTCGCCAGATCGGCGCGGGTGCCGCGACCCTCGGGCAGCGTGGCCAGCAGCGCCAGCAGCGGCTGGGCGATCGGGGTCTTGCCGGTACGCATCAGGCCAGCACCCCGCGCTTCATCAGCTTGGCCGAGAAGTCCTCGCACAGCGGCATGCCCTTCATGTGCTCGGCGCCGATCGTGGTCAGGCCGTTGCGCTTGGCCACCGCCTCGCAGCGGGCGATTGCCGTCATCACCAGGCGCATGCGGGCGTTCGTCTCGCGGTGGATGCGCTCGACCAGGTCGTCGGCAAACGCCACCCCTTCTGCCAGTTGCGCGCAGGCCGCGGCCACGTCGGCCAGCACCGACGGCTTGAACTCCACCGTCCAGCTGATGCGGCTGGCCAACTGGTCGATGCGCGACAGCGCCGCGTTGTGCTTCTCCATCATCACCATGACCATCACCGTGCTGCTCTTGTCGGTGATGTGACGCAAGCGCTCGAGGCAGGCCGCGTTCTTCTCCAGGGCATAACCCGCCTCATCAACGATGATGGGGATCTCGTGCTCCGCGATCGTCTCTTCGATGCGTGCCTCGTAGCCGCGCTCCACCGGGATCGACAGCGCCGCGGCCAACTCGCGCATGGCGCGCTCCACCGTCCACTTCGGGTAAGCGGTCAGCCGTGCAGCGCCCACCTCGGCCGCCCAGTTCATTACCGTGGTGGTCTTGCCTTCGCCTGGACGGCCCGACACCAGCATCAGCCCCGACTCGGCCGCACCGCGGCTATCGAGCATCGCAAGGCCAGAGCGGAAGCGCTTGGCGTTCTCGGTTTTCACAAAAAGCTGTTTCATCGTCTAAACTCCTTCGTGCGTTGTGTTTCACAAGGGCTGCTGGGCGAGCTGCAACTCACCCGGCAGTCCGCTTAAAAGACGGCTTCTTGCCGCAGGTCTCGTCCTCGGCGTCGATCCGGTCGCCGAACAGGTACATCGAGATGTCGATCGGCCCGTCCTCGGGCGCAGCAGTTACCGGCGCGGTCTCCTCGTAGTCGGGTAACGGCAGGGCGTTCGCCCGCTCCGCCTCCGCCTCAATGCGTGCAGCCTCGCTGCGCTCGTAGGCGTCCCCGTGCAGTTCCATCGATAGGTCGAACACCGGCACCGCCGGCTCGCCCGGCGCCACGTCCAGCACTTCGCCCAGTTCGGCCTGCGCCTCGGCAATGATCTTTTCGCCGCGGCGGATCTTTCCGGCCGCGCGCTGGGCCCGCAGCTGGTCCATCTTCGGCACCGGGAAGGCCGCCTCGCGGTGGCTGTCCCAGCGCGCCTCGCCCAGGAACACGCCCTCCATCGTCAGCAGCCACACCCGCTCGGCGTCGTGGATGTCGTAGCGCACGCGCACACGGGCACCCTCGGGCAGCAGCGCCACCAGGTCGGGCTTGCAGTAGCTGTTGCCGTACAGGCTCACGCGGCCGCGCTGCGGCACGCGAACCACCTCGGGCATCCACAGCGCAGCCAGCTCCGCGTCCGACGGCCCGAACACGATCGAGTCGCGGTCGATGCGCGCCTGGTACTCGTCCTCGGGCGTACGCCCGCCCAGCTCGCGGTGCGCGTGGTGCAGGTTGTAGTCATCCACCACCCGCGCCACGTCATCCACGAACTGCCTGAAGCTGGGCACGGCAATGCCGCCCTGGTCCTTGCGGTTCAAGAGCTTCAGCATCTTGGTGGTGGCGTTCTGGTCGGCGCCGCGCCAAGTGCAGGTCGGGTACTCGCGCGCCAGCGGGATCAGCGTCACCTGCCACAGCCGCTCGATGATTCCGCGCGCCTGCGGGTTGCCGGGGATGCCCGTCTCGTGGGCAATGCCTTGGCGCGCCAGCGTGCCGGCCACCGGGCAGTCGATCGTCTTGCCCGTCTGGCCGCTGCCGTTGTCGCTGTAGTAGACGAGCGGGCGTGCGCGCGTGACTTGCTGCGCATGCCGGAACGCGTCCGACACCGCCACCGTCGACTCGGCCAGCGCCACGCTCCAGCCCACGATCTTGCGGCTCACCCAGTCGATGATCACCGTCACCTCGGGGGTGAAGGGCTGGCCGTGGATCGGGTGCTGCACCTTGGCCTTGAAGCTGTGGCCGTCGCCCACCCAGATATCGTTGCTGTGGAACATCGACACGTCGCGCTCCACGTAGGGCTTGAGCGCGCGCCACTCGCTGCCCGTCACCCGGCCGCGGTACTTCACCGTCACCGGCAACTCGTTCTCGATGCGCACCACCGTGGCGTAACTGGGCGCCGGCAACCCCTTGTCGGCCAGGTGCGGCACCATCTTGCGCCAGGCCTCGGCTACAGACGGGCGGGTGGGGCGGCAGAAGAAGAACAGGAACGTGGCCACATGCACCGGGTCGTGGCCGGTCTTCTCAGGCTTGCCCGGTGCTAGGTACAGCCCCACGTCGCCAGCCAGCCGGCCCTGCTCGTAGAAGCCCATCATCCGCTGCAGCCGCCCGATCTGCGCCGTCACCCCGCCCAGCGGGCCGCCGTCCTTGCGCGGCTTCAGGTAGGTGCGCAGCGCCGCATCCTGCAGCTCGGGGCGCGTATCGCCCGCCACCAGGCGTTCGGCCAACTCGGTGCAGGCGCGTCGCACCGAGCAATCCGCTGCAGCCATCGCCGCCTCCACCGCACGGCACAGGATCAGCGCCGCGTCCTGGTAGCTGCGCCGCCAGTCGTCCATCTGCACCAGCGCGGCCGACTTGCGCATCTGCCCGCGCAGCGTCACCACCGCGCCGGGGGCCTTCACTGCCGGCAGCGCCCGCGCCGCTGGCACGGGCAGGGCTTCTCCGGTGGCCGCGGCATCCATCGCCAGGCCGAGGAGGTGCTTCTGTGTTTCGACGGGCAGGGCGGTGAGGGCGTATTCGAGGCCCTTGCCTCGCTCTTTTGAGCGGCTTGCCCACAAATTTTTTTGTGCAGCCTTCTTCACGCCGCGGTCTGTCGTCGGCATTCCCGGCAGTCCCGCGAGTTCCTGGGCGCTGTACCAGCCCTTGTGCGGGTCAAGCATGGTCGGCTCCTGTCTGGTCAATGGGTAGAGGTCAGGCCTGCGCGACCCGCGTGTTGCATACCGTGTCGAGCAACTCGTCCACCAGGGCGCGCAGCGTCGCATCGTGCGCAGAAAGCGCCCGATCGACGTAGCCGTCCTGCTGTACCTCGATCATCGCCTCGAGCCCGGCGTGCGCTTCGTCGTCGCCGGCTTCGTCCTCGCTCACCAGCTCGGTCTCGCGCGCCGCCTCGTACAGCGCCTCGAGCGCCTGCCAGTCCGCACCCTGTTTTGCCAGGTGCCGCCCAAAGCTGCGCCAGTGCCCAGCCAGGTCCCAGTGGCCCAGGCCCAGCGCGCAATCCAGTCCGTCGGCCGGCATCGCCTCGAACAGGTGCTCGTAACTCGGATCGTCCCCGATCGCCGTCATGCTGGTGCCAAAGCGGCTGCGGTAGCGGAAGGCCTCGCCCAGGTAGTGCTCGGCATGCGCGCCGCCGAACACATAGTCCGCCAACGCCGCCAGCAGTGCCTCGGTTGGCTGGCGTGCGGCATGTTCGGTCGGTACCTGCGGCAAAAAGATGTGCTTCGCCATCGCCAGCAGCACCGCGCCGCCGGCCCTCACGCCATCGACGTCCGTCAACGCATCCACCGCCGCCAGGCGCATCCCGCCGTCCAGGCGCGGCGCCAGCACGCCATACGGCACCGCCTGCATCGGCAGCGCCCGCCAGGCCTCGATGTCCTGCGGTACCGGCTTGCCCGATACGCCCCACAGCACGCACTGCGCCTGCCAGCCCCAGCCCGCCTGCTCGGCACGCTCGACAAAGCGCGCCGCATCCACCTGCAGTTCTTCCCGTTTCATGACCTTCTCCTCGTTTGAATGACCGGCGCTCACTCGTCGATCACGCCGTCCTTGATGCCCAGCTTCACCGCAATGCGGTGGCTCTGCCCGCGCAGGCACGGCCGCTTGCCGCCCAGCACCATGTACACCAGCGCTGGCGAGAACCCGTGCTCCTTCGCCCACGCCACCACGCTCTTGCCCGAGCGGTGGAAGGCCGCCCGCGCATCCTTGAGCGAACGCGGACGTTTTCTGCTGGAAACCCCCTCTGCCATCGCTTACCCTTCCGTTAGGTTGTGTTTCGGTGTGTTGGATTTTTCGCTCAATAGAGCGTGTTGTCAACAACTATTGAGCGTTCCGATTCCGCTTTTTTGAGCGGAGCATAGAAAATGACAAAAACCCTTTATGAATCAGCAGCAAGGCCGAATCGGAACAGTTCCGATTCGATAAGCGCCGCTGTTCCGATTCCCAGGAAAGAAACGGAACAGTTCAAGGACCGCCTTCGCGAGTCGATTGGCGATCGCAAGTTGGTGAGGTTCGCGCAGGAGTGCGGCTTCTCGGACAGCCTTCTGGGGGCGTACTTGAGAGGCGAAAAGCTGCCAGGCCTAGAAAATCTGGTTGCGATGGCGAACGTCGGAGGCGTCACCGTGGATTGGTTGGCCACCGGACGGCCGCCCCGCACGCGCGGCGAGCTGGCGGCGCTCTCGGCGCTGGCGCTGCATGGCGCGAGCGCCAAGGACGCGCCTGATGCCTCGGACACCTGGCGCCTGGCGGTGGAGGTGGTGCAGGAGTGGCAGGTGAAGGAGGGCCGGCTGCTGCCGCCCGAAAAGTTCATGCGCGCGCTCGAGCTGCTTGTCGAGCTGTCCGACGGCGAGCCCAGCCAGGTTCGCGCGCTCTCGGCCAAGGTCTTGCGCCTGGCCGCCTGAAGTGGTGGCCGATGGCGACGTAATACACAGCGTGCAGCCTGAAAGCCGCGCTACCATTGGGTTTCGTTCGTCTGCGCCCAGCGCACAACCCTCGAGACCCATGCAATGAGCAACCGCGAAGACAAGAAGGCCGAACTCGTCGCCCTGTTCCCCCAGGCCAAGCCGCCCGCCCGCCGCCGCGCGCGCCCAGCGCCGCCGCTGGGCGCCGGGGGCAACGTCATCCAGATCAACGGCAACGGCGTCAGCGCCCAACACATCGTCGCCGGCGACCTCCACCACTACACCGTCGCCCAGCCCCCGCGCCCGCGTGTCGTGGTCACACCGGGGGAGGGCGTGCTCACCGACGCGCACAAGGCCACTATCAACGCCTTGCGCGTCGAATGGATCACCCTGCACAACAGCATCAAGCGCGCGCCGCTCACCGATGCCGCCGCCTGGAGCCGCATCAACCGCAAGGCCGGCGCCACCTCCTACCACCTGATCCCGCTCGAGCGCTTCGACCAGGTGGTCGCCTTCATCAAAACCGAGATGGCCAAGCTGCGCGCCATGCGCAGCGCGCCCGCCAAGGATCTCGACTGGCGCAGCAAGCGCATCGCCGCCATCAAGGCCCGCAGCAAGAACCAGCTCGGCGACCCCGACGCCTACAAGCCCTACATCCGCAAGCACTTCGGTGCCGACTCGCTCTCCGCCCTCGCCACCGACGAGTTGCAGCGCACCTACAGCTACATCATGGCCAAGAAGGCCCCGCAGGCCTGACCCCCGCCGGGAAAAGAAAACGGGCCTGTGGATAACCACGGCCCGTTACTGGATCAGCCAGCGACCGGTTCTGCGCGAACCAGTAACGCTTTCATGTCAAATCCTGCGCGAATCCGCCCGGTTTTTGCGCACTCCGCTCGAAATCCGTCGCAAATCCGACCGCACCCCGAATAGCCCCGCATCCCAGTCCCTACGCGGCTTCCAGGCCCGCGGCCGGCTCACCATCCCTGTGTCAAATGATATGCCCCCTCACACAACGCCAGAACGCGTGCGCGCCATCCACGAGCGCGCCGCGCAGTAGGCACGCGTCAGCGCGCGATCGGCTTGTAGCGGATGCGCTTCGGCTTCGCGCCTTCTTCGCCCAGGCGCTTCTTCTTGTCCTCTTCGTATTCCTGGTAGTTGCCGGCGAAGAAGGTCCATTGCGAATCGCCTTCGGCCGCCAGGATGTGGGTGCAGATGCGGTCGAGGAACCAGCGGTCGTGCGAGATCACCAGCGCGCAGCCGGCGAACTCCAGCAGCGCGTCTTCGAGCGCGCGCAGGGTCTCGACGTCGAGGTCGTTGGACGGTTCGTCGAGCAGCAGCACGTTGCCGCCCTGGATCAGGGTCTTGGCCAGGTGGAGCCGCCCGCGCTCGCCGCCCGACAGGTTGCCGACGATCTTCTGCTGGTCGCCGCCCTTGAAGTTGAAGCGGCCGATGTAGGCGCGGCTGGGCATCTCGAAGCGGCCGACCGTGAGCACGTCGGCGCCATCGGAAATGGCGTCGAACACCGTCTTGTCGTTGGCCAGGCCCTCGCGGGTCTGGTCGACCGCGGCGATCTTGACCGTGGCGCCGATCTCGACCGTGCCGGAGTCGGGCTTGTCGCGGCCCTCGATCATCTTGAACAGCGTCGATTTGCCGGCGCCGTTGGGGCCGATGATGCCGACGATGGCGCCGGGCGGGATGGCGAAGCTGACGTTGTCCATCAGCAGCTTGTCGCCGAAGGCCTTGCTGACGCCGTGGAACTCGATGACCTTGTCGCCGAGGCGCTCGCCGGGCGGGATGAAGATCTCCTGGGTCTCGTTGCGGCGCTGGTATTCGACGCTCGCCATCTCCTCGTAGCGGGCCAGGCGGGCCTTGGACTTGGCCTGGCGCGCCTTGGGGTTGGAGCGCGCCCACTCCAGCTCGGTCTTCATCGCCTTCTGGTGCGCGGCCTCCTGCTTGGCCTCCTGCGCCAGGCGGTCGCCCTTCTGCTCCAGCCAGGACGAGTAGTTGCCCTTCCAGGGGATGCCGTGGCCGCGGTCGAGTTCGAGGATCCACTCGGCGGCGTTGTCGAGGAAGTAGCGGTCGTGGGTGACGGCGACCACGGTGCCGGGGAAGCGGGTGAGGAACTGCTCGAGCCACTCGACCGATTCGGCGTCGAGGTGGTTGGTGGGTTCGTCGAGCAGCAGCATGTCGGGCTTGGACAGCAGCAGCTTGCACAGCGCGACGCGGCGCTTCTCGCCGCCGGAGAGCTTGCCGATCACGGCGTCCCAGGGCGGCAGACGCAGCGCGTCGGCGGCGATCTCCATCTGGGTCTCGACGTCGTTGCCGGCGGTGGCCAGGATGTTCTCGTACTTCGCCTGTTCCTCGGCGAGCTTGTCGAAGTCGGCGTCGGGCTCGGCGTAGGCGGCGTAGACCTCCTCGAGCTTCTGGCGCGCCTCCATGATCTCGCCGAGCGCAGCCTCGACCTCTTCCTTCACCGTCTTGGCGGGGTCGAGCTCGGGCTCCTGCGGCAGGTAGCCGATGCGCTGGCCGGCGAGCCACTGCACCTCGCCGTCGTATTCCTTGTCCACGCCGGCCATGATGCGCAGCACGGTGGACTTGCCCGAGCCGTTGAGGCCGAGCAGGCCGATCTTGGCGCCGGGGAAGAAGGAGAGGGAGATGTCCTTGATGATCTGACGCTTGGGCGGAACGATCTTGCTCACGCGCAGCATCGACATGACGTATTGGGCCATGGGGGAGGGTCCTGCTGAGTCGGAAAGGGCTGCAGTCTACAGCATCCCTTCGATGTCCTTCACCAGTTCCTCCGGCGTGGTCGTTGGTGCGTAGCGTTCGATGCGCTCGCCGTCACGGCTGACCAGGAACTTGGTGAAGTTCCACTTGATGGCCTCGGTGCCGAGGATGCCCTTGGCGTGCTGCTTGAGGTGCTTGTAGAGCGGATGCGCGCCGTCACCGTTGACCTCGATCTTGGCGTACATCGGGAAGCTCACCCCGTAGTTCTTCTCGCAGAAGGCGCCGATCTCTTCCGCGCTGCCTGGCTCCTGGGCGCCGAACTGGTTGCACGGAAAACCGAGCACGACCAGGCCGCGGTCCTTGTAGGTCTGGTAGAGCTTCTCGAGGCCGGCGTAGTGCGGGGTGAGACCGCACTGGCTGGCGGTGTTGACGACCAGCAACACCTTGCCGGCATGTTCGCCAAGGGTGGTGGTGCCGCCGCTGAGGCGCTCGACTTCGATCTCGTACAGATTGGAATTCATCGTGTCTCTCCGTATGGGTCCTTGTCCGCTTGTCGGCAATCGGGGTGAATGCCCCGTTCCGCAGCGGCTTCGACGCGTGCAGGGTGACACAAGTTCGGTGCTGCGGGGTGGTGCTCAGCGATGGCCGGGGCGCGGTCGCAGGCGGGGCGCCAGCTCACCCGCAGGCACTGGCCTGCCAATGAGATAGCCCTGCAGCTGGTGGCAGCCCTGTGCGACGAGGAAGCTGCGTTGCGCCTCGGTCTCCACGCCTTCGGCGATCGCCTCCAGCCCCAGGCTGTGGGCCATGCCGATGATGGCCGAGGCAATCTTGCCCTCGTTGCCTTCTGCGCTGATGTCACTGACGAAGCTGCGGTCGATCTTGAGCGCATTGACCGGGAACTGGCGCAGGTAGTTGAGCGACGAGTAGCCGGTGCCGAAATCATCGATCGACAGACGCACGCCCATGTCGCGCAGCCGGATCAGGGTGTGGATGTTACGGTCGATGTCGCGCATCAGCATGGTTTCAGTGAGCTCGAGCTCGATCACCTCGGGTGCAAGGCCGGCATCGTTGATCGCGTTCGATATCTGGGAGACGATGTTCTGCTGGGCAAGCTGCTGTGCGGACAGATTCACTGCGACCGGCACGATGTCGAGGCCGGCATCGAGCCAGGCGCGTTGCTGGCGGCAGGCCTCGCCGAGCACCCACTCGCCGATCGTGCCAATGAGCCCGATCTCCTCGGCGAGCGGTATGAAGCGGCCGGGGGCGACCAAGCCCAGCTCCGGATGCTGCCAGCGCAGCAGCGCCTCCAGCCCGAGCAGCCGGCCGCTGATCGCGCACTCCTTGGGCTGGTAGTGCAGCAGCAGTTCGCCGCGGTCTGCCGCCCCGCGCAGCTGGTTCTCGAGCAGCAGCTGGCCGAGCGAGGAGGTGTTCATCTCGGCCGAGAAGAACTCGAAGCCATTGCGTCCGGCTTCCTTGGCGCGATGCATCGCGGCGTCGGCGTTGCGCAGCAGGGCCGAGGGCGTGCCGCCGTCCTGGTCGTAGAGCGCGATGCCGATGCTTGCGGTCACCGTGATCCGGTGCTCGCCCAGCTGGCATGGAAGCGCCACTTCGTCGAGGATCTTGCGCGCGATGAGTGCGGCATCGTGAGCGCCGTCGACCTCCTGCAGCACGATCACGAATTCGTCGCCGCTCAGGCGTGCCAGCGTGTCGGTGTCGCGGATCGTGCTGCGGCAGCGTTCGGTGATCTGCAGCAGCAGGCCGTCACCACTCTCGTGCCCGAGGATGTCGTTGATCGTCTTGAAGCGGTCGAGGTCGAGCAGCAGCACCGCTACGCCGCGTTTGTGCCGTCGCGCCTGCAGCAGCACCTGTTGCAGGCGGTCCTGGAGGAGAGCGCGGTTGGGCAGGTTGGTGAGCGGATCATGATGGGCGAGATGCAGGATGCGCGCCTCGGCCTCCTTGCGTTCGGTGATGTCGGAGAAGATGCCGATGTAGTTCAGGACCTTGCCGTCCTCGCCATGTACTGCGCTGATCGACAACCACTCGGGATAGATGGAGCCGTTGCGCCGACGATTCCAGATCTCGCCTTGCCACTGGCCACGGCTGTTGATGGCCGACCACATGCGGCGGTAGAAGCCCGCATCCTGGCGACCGGAGTTGAGCAGCCCGGGGGAGTGCCCGATCACCTCGTCCAGGGTGTAGCCGGTGATCCGGCTGAACGCCGGGTTGGCCGCGATGATGGTCCCCGCGGCATCGGTGATCAGCATGCCCTCGCTCGAGCTGGTGAATACGGTCGCATAGCGCGTCAGCTCAGCCTCTGCACTGCGGAGCGCTGCGACGGTGGCATTGAGCTCGACGTTGGTGTCCGCTACTGCCAGCGTTGTCTTGCGCAGCCGGATGGCAGTCAACAGCAGGAAGACTCCGAGCCCCAGGGCAACCGCGAGCAGCAGCACGAGGTGGGCCTGGGTGCGCGCTGCGGCCGACTTGTAGCCAGCCGCATAGCTTTCCACGAGGACCTCGCCCTGGCGCGCGCTGGCCAGCGCAAGCAGGGCGGATGAGAGCTCGTCCAGGCGCTGGTGCCTGGCCTGGGCGGGCTCCGTGATCCGCGCCAGTTCCTCCTGGAGGGCCGCGACCAGCTGTTGCTTGTGCTGCTGCATTCGGGCGTAGCTGTCGAGCTGATCGAGAACGCGCAGCCTCTCCTCGTGGGTCAGGAACGATGGCGTGTCGTGGAGCGCATCGATCAGCGTCCGCATGCGTGCGCTGTGTGCTTCGACCGCCTGCCAGCTGCCGATGTCCAGGCGGCTTGCGATGGTTGCGGTGTTGAGCTCGGCATCCACCTGACGGATCTCGCGCAGGTCGCGTGCATAGCGCAGGTGCTCGCCGGTGGTGACCGCGCCGGCCTGGACGAAAAGGCTGCCCACGACGGCGAGCACGACCAGCCCAAGCACCAGCAGCCTGATGTGGGTCGAGGTCCTCAGCAGCCTGGAGACGGCGGCACGCGTCATGCGCCGTACGCTCCGGGTGACCTACCGGCCAGGCAGCGCAGAGAAAGGAACAGGGAGGCGGGTATGGGTGTTTTCACGGGCCGCGATGCTAGCGGCCCAGGTGTGATCAAATTTGATAAATATCAAGAAAAAGGGGATAGCACGAGCGCATGTGCGCCTGTCATCGCCCGCTCACTTGTCGACGAAAGCACGTTCGATCACGTAGTCGCCGGGTACGCCGATGCGCGGCGACATGGAGAAACCACGCGCGTCGAGCAGGTCGCAGCAGTCCTTGTTCATCGCCTGGCTGCCGCAGATCATGACGCGGTCTGTGGCCGGGTCGAGCGCGGGCAGGCCGATGTCGGCGAACAGCCTGCCGGATTCGATCACATGCGTGATGCGGCCGGTATTGCGGAAGGCTTCGCGGGTGACCGTGGGGTAGTAGATGAGCTGTTCGCTGACCTGCTCGCCGAAGAACTCGTTCTGCGGCAGCACGCGGGTGATGAAGTCGGTGTAGGCGAGCTCGGCAACGAAGCGCACGCCGTGCACCAGCACCACCTTGTCGAAGCGCGCATAGGTCTCCGGATCCTGGATCACGCTCAGGAAAGGCGCCAGGCCGGTGCCGGTGGCGAGCAGGTAGAGGTGCTTGCCGGGGTTGAGGTCGTGCAGCACCAGGGTGCCGGTGGGCTTCTTGCTCACGACGATGGGGTCGCCCTCGCGCAGGTGCTGCAGGCGTGATGTCAGCGGGCCGTCAGGCACCTTGATGCTGAAGAACTCGAGATGCTCCTCGTAGTTGGGGCTGGCGATGCTGTAGGCGCGGGTCAGCGGCTTGCCATCGACGTCGAGCCCGATCATCACGAACTGGCCGTTCTCGAAGCGCAGGCCGGGATTGCGCGTGGTACGAAAGCTGAAGAGGGAGTCGTTCCAGTGATGGACGCTGAGGACACGTTCGGTGACGAGGTTGCTCATGACGGCTGCGGACCCTGTGGGGGTGATTCGGATGGCCTTGATTCTAGGCCCGCGTCGTTAGTGATCTGGTGGATAATAGTAATATCACTTACCTATTGAATCGATATGAGGTTCACGCTCCGTCAGATGCAGGTGTTCGTCGAGATCGCGCGCAGCGAGAACGTCTCGCGTGCGGCTGAAGCGCTCGCACTGTCGCAGTCGGCCGCCAGTGCGGCGTTGGCCGAACTCGAGAGCCAGTTCGATCAGCAGCTCTTCGACCGCGCCGGCAAGCGTCTGCGCCTGAACGAGCAGGGCAGCCTGTTGCTTGCTCATGCCGTAGAGCTGCTGGACCGCGCCGAGGAGATCGACGCCTTGCTGCGCGGCGAGCGTGGTCTGGGTAACCTGCGGGTGGGTGCCACCCTCACCATCGGCAACTACCTGCTGCCGCTCATTGTGTCGAATTTCCTGCAGGCGCATCCCGAGAGCAGGGTGCGCCTGCAGGTGCATAACACCGCCACCATCGCTGCCATGCTGCTGCGGCACGAGATCGATCTGGGGCTGGTCGAAGGCCAGGTCGTCGATGCGGCGCTCGAGGTCGAGCCCTGGGTGGAGGACGAACTGGTGGTGTTCTGTGCGCCGGGGCATGCGCTGGCCAAAGGGGGGCAAGTCGGGCTGGATGCGATCGCCCACCAGCCCTGGATTCTGCGCGAACGTGGTTCGGGTACGCGTGAGACTTTCGACCAGGCCTTGCGCCACTGGCCGGGCGGCATCGTGCCGCGGCTTGAACTCGAGCATACCGAGGCCGTCAAGCGTGCGGTCGAGAGCGGACTGGGACTGGGCTGCCTGTCCAGGCTCGCCCTTCGCGATGCCTTTCGCCGTGGCAGCCTGGTGCCGGTCGACACCCCGCAACTCGACCTGCGGCGGTATTTCTACTTCGTCTGGCACCGTGGCAAGTACCACAGCCGCGTCATCCGTCGATTCCTGGAGGACTGCCGCGCCTTCACTGGCGGCGCACGGCGCAGTGACCAGATTCCGCTGCCGCCGGTGCCCTGAGTCCCGACTGGCGCCTCGTTGGCGGTGAAATCGCGACTTGCGTTGCGCTTACGGGATGCCGACGCGCGCTAGGGGGCGCTGTAGGAGCGGCACGAGCCGCGAGGGGTTGAAGGCGACGAGGCGCGTCGAAGCCGCCCCTCAAAAGCTCGCGGCTGGCGCCGCTCCTACCGGGGGTGACGCGCGCTGTGAGGGGGCTGTAGGAGCGGCGCGAGCCGCGAGGGGTTGAAGGCGAAATGGCGCATAAAAGCTCGCGGCTGGCGCCGCTCCTACCGGGGGGGCGCGGTGGGGGGGGCTGCAGGAGCAGCGCCCGCCGCGAGCCTTTACCTTCAGGCTGCGCCGCGGCGGCGGAAGTCGCGCGGCCGGAAACCGAGCGCGAACAGCGTGGCGAAGTAGGCCGCAGCGCCCGCAACCACGACCACGCCAAGCCGCCCGGCACGCTCAAGGCCGCCGATCTCGAGCCACAGCGTCGCCGGACCGCCCGCAAACCACAGCACCCCTCCCATTACCGCCAGGGCCGCCAGCAGCTTCAGTGCGAATATCCCCCAGCCGGCTTGCGGCGTGTAGATGGCGCGCTTGCGCAGGCCGCGGTAAAGCAAAGCCGCGTTGAGGCAGGACGCCAGCCCGATCGCCAGCGCCAGCCCGGCATGGCGCAATGGGAAGACGAAGGCCAGGTTCATCAGCTGGGTGGCGCATAGCGTGATGAGGGCGATCTTCACCGGGGTGCGGATGTCCTGGCGGGCGTAGAAGCCCGGCGCCAGCACCTTCACCAGAATCAGGCCGGTCAAGCCGATGCTGTAGGCGACCAGCGCGCTGCGCGTCTGCATCACGTCGGTTGCCGAGAAGGCTCCGTAGTTGAACAGGGTCGCCACCAGCGGCACCGCCAGCAGCGCCAGGCCCAGGGCCGCGGGCAGAGTCAGCAACAGGGTCAGGCGCAGGCCCCAGTCGAGCAGCGAGGAGAACTCCTCGCCCTTGTCGTCGGCATGCAGCTTGGACAGGCTGGGCAGCAGGATCGTCCCCAGCGCCACGCCCAGCAGGCCGGCGGGAAACTCCATCAGGCGGTCGGCGTAGTACAGCCAGGACACGCTGCCGCTCTCCAGGAATGAGGCGAAGATGGTGTTGATCAGCAGGGAGATCTGGCTTACCGACACGCCCAGGATGGCGGGCGCCATCAGTTTCATGACGCGGCGCACGCCAGGGTCGGACATGTCCAGGTCGAAGCGTGGCAGCATGCCGATCTTCATCAGCGGACGGATCTGCAGGATCAGCTGCAACAGCCCGCCGATGAACACCGCCCACGCCAGCGCCAGCACCGGCGGGTCGAAGTAGGGCACGGCGAACAGAGCCATGCCGATGAAGGCGAGGTTGAGCAGGACCGGTGTGAATGCCGGGATGGAAAAGCGGCTCCAGGTGTTGAGGACGCCGCCCGCCAGCGCCACCAGGGACATGAAGAAGATGTAGGGGAAGGTGATGCGGGTGAGTTCGACTGTGAGCTCGAATTTGCCCGGGTCACCCGAGAAACCCGGTGCCGACACGTAGATGATGAGCGGTGCCGCCAGTGCGCCGAGTGCCGCCACGACCGCCACGATCAGCCCGAGCAGGGTTGCGACGCGGTTGACCAGGGTGTGGGTTGCCGCCTCGCCCTGGCGGTTCTTGTATTCAGCGAGGATCGGCACGAAGGCCTGGGAGAACGCCCCTTCGGCGAACATTCGCCGCAGCAGGTTGGGCAGGCGGAAGGCGACGAAGAAGGCGTCGGTGGCCATGCCGGCGCCGAAGGCGCGGGCGATGACGAGGTCGCGCACGAAGCCGAGGATGCGGGACAGCAGGGTCATGCCGCTGACGGTGGCGAGGGCGCGCAGGAGGTTCATGAGGTGCGGGGCAGTGCAGGTTGCAGTTCGGGAGGCGAAGCAAGGCGCGCATCATAACCGGCTGTGCCGCCAATCCGTTGCCGTCATCGTGATTGCACGGCTGCCGATGCAGGCGAGGGGGCGAAGGCGGGTGCCCGGTTATGGCGGCGGACGAGCTTGCGCACGCGATAGATGTCTCGCCGCCTGAACAGCAGTCCTACATTAATGCGGTTGCCTATTGCATTTGTCCGCGTGGCTCAATATAATCGCGGACTTTTCTAGAACCACCAACACGGAATTCACATTTATGGCCAACTCGGCACAAGCTCGCAAGCGCGCCCGTCAGGCGACCAAGGCACGCGCCCACAACGGCAGCCTTCGTTCCCGCCTGCGTACCGCGATCAAGGCCGTGCGCAAGGCCATCGTGGGTGGCGACAAGGCGGCGGCTCAGTCGGTCTTTCGCACCTCGATGAGCACCATCGACAGCATCGCTGACAAGAACATCATTCACAAGAACAAGGCTGCTCGCCACAAGAGCCGTCTTTCGGCCGCCGTCAAGGCAATGGCTGTCTGATTCTTGAAGTATGCCGGCGCCCAGGCGCCGAGACTGGAAAAGCGACCTGCGGGTCGCTTTTTTGTTAGCTGCCTGGGCTGAAGATGCGGGCGTCTATACAGAGCTGCGTCCCAACGTGGGCGGTGCTGATGTAGGAGCGGCGCCAGCCGCGAGGGTTTGAATGCGATAGCGCCGGGATGAGCCGACGAAAAGCTCGCGGCTGGCGCCGCTCCTACAGCACACCCATCGCATGGCGGCTCCCCGTAGGAGTGGCGCAAGCCGCGAGGTGTTGAAGGCGATGTCGCCCGAAGGCAAGAAGCTCGCGGCTGGCGCCGCTCCCGCAGTGAAAGTGAAGGCGTGCTCCGCGCTTGTTCCTGCGGTCCGCCTGTCTCTCTGGCGTGTGTTTACAGGGGCGTATCGCCCATCCACTCGATCTGCAGGTTGTTGTCGTTGGCGAAGTTAACCATGAACTTGTAGGCCAGCGGCTCGACGTCGTAGAGGCGAGCGTCGACAAGGACGGTCTTGTCACCCTTGAGTGTGCAACCGGGGCGCACATAAGGGGAGTAGGTCATGCGATGGTCGGCGCCAAAGGCCGACATCACGCCGCACAGGCGGTCTGCCCAGTCGCTCGGACGGAATTTCTTCCCCTCCCTCGTGACCCCGACAATGATGAAGTTTTCGATCTTCTGGTTCATGTGTGATGCCTTGGCGGCTTCGGGGGGCGTCGCTGTTGCGGTTCTTTGATGCCGGAATCAGGACGGGCGGCATTCTAGCAGAAAACCGCAGTTGCGCTTTTCGGCGTGTGTTGGCGCGCCATGGGGCTTATGTACAGCGTGCCGGGTTTTGGCTTAATATTCAGCGCTATCCCTGCACGGCGGCGTTTGCCGCCGTGTGCGTTTTCTGGCTTCGTCGAACTCGAGGTATCCCATGTCCCATGTCATGAACACCTACGCCCGCCTGCCGGTGGCCTTCTCCCGCGGCGAGGGTGTTTGGCTCTACGACGAGACTGGCAAGCGCTATCTCGATGCCCTCTCCGGCATCGCCGTCAATACCCTCGGTCACAACCATCCGCGACTCGTCAAGGCCATTGCCGACCAGGCCGGGCGCGTGCTGCACACTTCCAACCTGTACGGCATCCCGCTGCAGGACGAGCTCGCCGACCGCATTGCCGAGACGTCCGGCATGGACGAAGTCTTCTTCTGCAATTCGGGCTGCGAGGCCAATGAGGCTGCGATCAAGCTCGCGCGCATGTACGGGCACAACAAGGGTGTCGAGCTGCCTCACATCATCGTCATGGAGCAGGCCTTCCACGGCCGCACCATGGCCACGCTGTCGGCGACCGGCAACCGCAAGGCGCAGGCCGGTTTCGAGCCGCTGGTACAAGGCTTCATCCGTGTGCCCTACAAGGACATCGAGGCCATCCGCAAGGTTGGCGAGCACAACCATGCGGTTGTCGCCGTGATGCTCGAGATGATCCAGGGCGAGGGCGGCGTCAACGTGGCCGACGAGACCTTCCAGCGTGAACTGCGCGCGCTGTGCGACGACAAGGGCTGGTTGCTCATCTGCGACGAGGTCCAGTGCGGCATGGGCCGTACGGGCACATGGTTCGGCTGGCAGCACGCCGGCACCATGCCCGACGTCATGACCCTGGCAAAGGGCCTGGCCTCCGGCGTGCCGATCGGCGCCTGCGTCACAGCGGGCAAGGCGAAGGGGCTGTTCGGGCCGGGCAACCACGGCTCCACCTTCGGTGGCAATCCGCTCGCTTGCGCGGCGGGTCTGGCGACCTTCGGCGCCATTGTCGACGACAAGCTCATGGACAACGCCGTTGCCGTGGGCGATGCGATCCGCAAGGGTATGGCCGAGGCGCTCGAGGGCGTGGCTGGCATCGTCGATATCCGCGGCCGCGGCTTGATGATCGGCATCGAACTCGACCGCCCCTGCGGCGCGCTCATGGCGCGTGCCGCCGAGCAGGGGCTGCTGCTGTCGGTCACCTCCGAACGCGTGGTGCGCCTGCTGCCCGCGCTCACCTTCACCGCTGCCGACGCCCAGACGCTGGTGGCCATGCTGGCGCCGATGATTCGCGACTTCCTCGCGAACGGCTGAGGATTGCCTATGACTTCAATCAAGCACTATCTGCAGTTCAAGGACTTCACCCGCGAAGAGTATGACTACGTGTTCGCGCGTGCCAAGTGGATCAAGGATAAGTTCAAGCGCTACGAGCCCTACCATCCGCTGTTCGACCGCACGCTGGTAATGATCTTCGAGAAGGCCAGCACCCGCACTCGGCTGTCGTTCGAGGCTGGCATGCACCAGCTCGGCGGCTCGGCCATCTATCTGAATACGCGTGACTCGCAGCTCGGCCGCGGTGAGCCGGTGGAAGATGCCGGCCAGGTCATCTCGCGCATGAGCGATATCGTGATGATCCGCACATTCGAGCAGGACATCGTCGAGCGCTTTGCCGCCAACTCGCGGGTGCCGGTCATCAACGGCCTCACCAACGAATACCACCCCTGCCAGATCCTCGCCGACATCTTCACCTTCATCGAGCATCGCGGCTCCATCCAGGGCAAGACGGTGGCCTGGATCGGTGACAGCAACAACATGTGCAATACCTGGCTGCAGGCGGCCGAGGTGCTGGATTTCAACGTGCATGTGTCGACGCCGCCGGGCTACGAGGTCGAGCCCGAGCGCGCGGGTCTCTACGGTACCGATCACTTCGAGCAGTTCGCCGACCCGATGGACGCCTGCCGCGGTGCCGACCTGGTGACCACTGACGTGTGGACCTCGATGGGCTTCGAGGCCGAGAACGAGGAGCGCATGAAGGCCTTTGCCGATTGGTGCGTCGATGCAGACATGATGGCCGTCGCCCACAAGGACGCCGTCTTCATGCATTGCCTGCCCGCGCACCGCGGCGAGGAAGTAACGGCCGAGGTCATCGATGGCCCGCAGTCGGTGGTGTGGGACGAAGCCGAGAACCGGCTGCACGCGCAGAAGGCGCTGATGGAATACCTGATGCTTGGCCGCATCGAGAACTGAGCTACGAGACAATCACGGCATGCACGGGCGTGTGTGCCGGCAACACAGCAGGAAACAGGAAAACAGCATGAGCGACGTCAACAAAGTAGTGCTCGCCTACTCGGGCGGGCTGGACACTTCGGTCATCCTGAAGTGGCTGCAGGACACCTACCAGTGCGAAGTGGTCACCTTCACCGCCGACCTCGGCCAGGGCGAGGAGCTCGAGCCCGCGCGCACCAAGGCGCTCAAGTTCGGCATCAAGCCCGAGAACATCTTCATCGACGACCTGCGCGAAGAGTTCGTGCGCGACTTCGTCTTCCCGATGTTCCGCGCCAACACCGTCTACGAAGGCGAGTACCTGCTCGGCACCTCGATCGCACGCCCGCTGATCGCCAAGCGCCAGATCGAGATTGCACGCGCCACCGGCGCCGATGCCGTCTCCCACGGCGCCACCGGCAAGGGCAACGACCAGGTCCGCTTCGAGCTCGGCTACTATGCGCTGATGCCGGGCGTGAAGGTCATCGCGCCATGGCGCGAATGGGATCTGCTGTCGCGCGAGAAGCTGCTGGCCTATGCCGAGAAGCACGGCATTCCCATCGAGATGAAGCACAAGCAGGGCGGCTCGCCCTACTCGATGGATGCCAACCTGCTGCATATCTCCTTCGAGGGTCGTCACCTCGAGAACCCGGCCGCCGAGGCCGAAGAGTCGATGTGGCGCTGGACGGTGTCGCCCGAGGCCGCACCGGACGCCGCCGAATACGTCGACCTGGAATTCGAGCAGGGCGACCTCGTTGCCATCAACGGCACGCGCATGAAGGCGCACGAACTGCTCGCCAAGCTCAACGAGCTGGGCGGCAAGCACGGCATCGGCCGCCTCGACCTGGTGGAGAACCGCTACGTCGGCA
>ERZ761607.141-NODE-141-length-151548-cov-14.957675_pt1 | contig 151548 bp, 122 predicted proteins | sample MGYA00511164_ERZ761607 | MGnify/ENA primary metagenome ERZ761607 (study PRJEB28899, sample SAMN02445080) | bioreactor sludge metagenome | biome: EBPR sludge | place: Australia: Brisbane, Thorneside Wastewater Treatment Plant | collected 2011-06-22 ... | reverse complement strand
GTCGCCAATAAAAAAAGGTGATCAGATCACCTTTTAAATTTTAGTAGCGGGGGCATCCCGATAGTTGTCGGGACGAACTTGCGTCCGCCATCTGGCGGATATGAGCCCAACGATTGGGTGGAATGGGGATAGTAATGAGCCCCCAATGTCGCCAATAAAAAAAGGTGATCAGATCACCTTTTAAATTTTAGTAGCGGGGGCAAGACTCGAACTTGCGACCTTTGGGTTATGAGCCCAACGAGCTACCAACTGCTCCACCCCGCGATATGTTTTTATTGACTAAATGTCAATTATGCTGCTTTTTCAACCAAATGACATCGTTATGTTCATTTGAGAGCACAAAATTAGACCCCTATGGTTTAAAAACCAAACGACCACGAGCTAATTATTAATTATAGTCGTTTCCTAAGAATTTGGTTACGTCAATTAATGCACATTTCGATCATGTAAATATCAAAGACAACCGTCTCTATTTTTCGTATTTTTCACACCTTAACACGAAGTGAAAATGCAGATAGACTTAAGAAGTGACACAGTAACAAAGCCTACCAAAGGAATGCATGAAGCAATGATGCAAGCGCAGGTGGGTGACGATGTATTTGGCGAAGACCCATCCGTAAAAGAACTAGAGCAAAAGTGTGCCTCTATGCTGGGGATGGATGCAGGGGTGTTTTGCCCTTCAGGCACCATGACCAATCAGATCGGACTTAAGGTGTTGACCCAACCCTATGATGAAGTGATATGTTATAAAGGTGCACATATTTATAAATATGAGGGAGGAGGTCTTGCTGGCAATTGTTTGGCCAGTGCCAAATTGATTGAGGGAGATAGAGGGAGAATATCAGTGAAAGACGTTGAAGAAAGTATCAACAATTATAATGACACGCACCAGGCACGTACTTCAACGGTAGCACTGGAAAACACCGTAGTTCGGGAAGGTGGAAGTTATTATACATTGGATCACATTAAGGCGGTAAGTGTGTTTAGTAGGTCAAAAGGACTCCACATGCATTTGGATGGCGCCCGATTGTTCAACGCCCTGACAGAAACAAAAGAGAATGCCGCTGAATATGGAAAATATTTTGACACCATTTCTATTTGTTTGTCAAAAGGATTAGGTGCCCCTGTGGGTTCAGTTTTGCTTTGTAAAAAAGATTTAGAGCATCCTGCAAGAAGAGTAAGAAAAGTTTTTGGTGGTGGGATGAGGCAGGCAGGCTATCTTGCAGCAGCTGGTATTTATGCCCTTGACCACCACATCAAAAGACTGGGTGAGGATCATCAAAGGGCCAGGGAAATAGGCAAGGTGCTTTCTCAACTCAGCTGGGTGAAAGAAGTAAAACCTGTAGATACCAATATTGTAATTTTTGTTGTCGCTGAAAAATTCACACCTGAACAAGTTTTGCATAAGCTGGCAGAAAAAAATATTAAGGCTTTAAAATTTGGCCCGCAAGAAATCAGATTGGTTACACATCTGGATTTTACAGATGATATGTTAGCCAAGTCTGTTGATGTATTTAAAAAGATTTCATTATAAATCTGATAGTGTGGTGAGGATGTATAACTCGAGACAAAATTTCTGTTCATTACTGTGCTGCTGAATAGTCAAATACCTTTGGCAGAACGAATGCGACCATCTAAACTGGATGAGTTGATAGGACAGGAACATTTGGTAGGTGCTGAAGGTATCATTCGGAAAGCCATTGTTACTGGTAATATTCCCTCCATGATACTTTGGGGCCCTCCGGGCGTAGGCAAAACCACTATCGCCAATATCATTGCCAATGAGGTGAAAAAATCATTTCATACTTTAAGTGCTGTGAGTGCGGGTGTAAAAGATGTAAGAGAAGTAATAGATAAAGCCAAAAGATCTGGTAAAAGTATATTATTCATTGACGAGATACATCGTTTTAATAAGTCGCAACAGGACGCATTGCTTGGTGCTGTGGAAAAAGGGACTATCACTTTAATTGGGGCGACAACGGAAAATCCATCTTTCGAGGTCAATGGGGCCCTTCTTTCTAGATGTCAGGTGTATACTTTAAAATCACTCACAGAAGAGAACCTGCTTCAATTGGTGACAGATGCCATACACAAAGATGATCAATTAAAGGTCAGGAGAATTGAGATTAAGGAACACAATGCTTTATTGAATATTTCAGGCGGAGATGCCAGAAAACTTCTTAATCTGGTTGAGTTGATTGTAGATTCCGTATCTGGTGAGATAGTGATTACCGATGAGTTGGTAATCAATGTTGCGCAGAAAAGAATTGCCACCTACGATAAAAGTGGGGAGCAACATTATGACATTATATCTGCCTTTATAAAATCCATACGTGGTAGCGATCCCAATGCAGCGGTCTATTACCTTGCCAGAATGATTGAAGGTGGAGAGGACGTAAAATTTATTGCCAGAAGAATGGTCATTTTAGCCTCAGAAGATATTGGGAATGCAAATCCTACTGCCCTGGTGCTGGCAACAAATGCTTTTCAAGCTGTGAATCTTATTGGATATCCTGAATCCAGAATTATCCTTTCGCAATGCGCTATTTATCTGGCCAGTTCTGCAAAAAGTAACGCAAGCTACGTGGCTATCAATAAAGCACAACAGAAAGTAAATGAAACCGGTGACCTTGCGATACCGTTATCCATCAGAAATGCTCCTACTAAATTGATGAAAGACCTGGATTATGGGAAGGGATATCAATATGCTCATGATCAGGAAGGAAACTTCGCTGATATGGAATTTCTCCCGGATGAAATAAAGGGCATGCGTTTTTATGAACCGGGGCAAAATCCGCGCGAAGCTGAATTAAGAAGCTTCTTAAAAAAATTATGGGGTAAGAAATATGACTACTAAGTGAATCAACAACGCCTTCTATTCGAATACTCTCCAGTATTAGTACTGTTATGCATAGCAATTGGTTTTGGGTATGCCTATTTGCTCTATAAATCCAAGTATACTTGGGGCAAAAGGACCAATCAAATCTTGTTTACCTTTAGGATTATACTCGTTTCATTTTTGGCCTTTTTACTCATTGGCCCAATTCTAAAACTTACTTTAAATGAATTTGAAAAGCCTTCTATAGTTTTTCTTGTTGACAACTCCTATTCCGTTAAGGAAGCATTGGACTCAGCACAATGGTTGACACTTAATCAAAAACTGGAGTCTGCTGCAGAGGGTTTGGAATCACAAGGGTATGATGTGGTGCTGTCAACATTGAATGAAAGTGATAATGATCCAATACAATTTAATAACGCAACCTCTGATTTGAATGGTGCTGTAAGAAATAAAATTGGGCAGTTTGAAGGAAAGAATTTGGCCGGCTTAATTGTTTTCTCTGATGGAATTTACAATTCAGGAAGTTCACCACTTTATTCACCATCAAGGGTGCCTATATACACAGTTGGGGTTGGGGATACAACTGAACGCGCGGATTTAGCGCTAAGGAATGTATTGTATAATAAAATAGCCTATCAGGGAAATAAATTTCCTCTGAGAGCTGAGGTACTGGTTCAGGGAATGAGAGATCATAATGTGGTGATCTCTGTTTACCAAAAAGGAAAATTAATTGCACTGGATCAGAAAAATACAGAGAACAAATCCATTTTGGATTTTGATTTTCAATTGGATGCTGGTGAAAAAGGTTTACAAAAAATAGATATTTTTGTAGCCCCAGCCGACCAAGAACGCAATAAGAAGAATAATTACGCGAGTGCCTTTATAGAAGTAGTTGAAGGAAAGAAAAAAATCCTTTTGGTGGCACCAGCACCTCATCCTGATATAAAGGCTATTCGTGCTGTAGTCGAACAAAATGCTAATTATGAATTTATTGCCTATATCCCTGGTGTAAATAGTGCTTCCGCGGAATCATTGGATATTGAAAACATTGACCTGGCTATATTTCAACAGGCTATTGATTATTCAGGCAAAACACTTCCATTGTTCAGGCAATTGTTGGAAAACGGTACTTCCATGTTTGTCATGCTGGGAGATAGGTCCAATTTACGACAGCTTGCGACCAACGGTATCCCACTTACGTTTGAAAATCCAGGGCAAAGAGATGCGGTAACTCCCGTGATCAACTCGGCATTTAAAGATTTTGGTTTTAATGATAAGCTCAATAATATTTTTTCCAGATATCCCCCTGTCAACGTTCCATTTGGAAAATTTACCTATCCTCCCAATGCCAATGTATTGTTGTTTCAGAGAATAGGACGGGTAATCACAGACAGGCCTCTATTGTTTACGGCTGCTACCAACGAACAGAAGATGGCAGTACTTATTGGCGATGGATTTTGGAGATGGAGGTTAGATGAATTTGCTGAAACACAAAAAACAGAAGGATTTGATGAAGTGTTTTCAAAGTTGATTCAATACCTCAGCACGAGAGAAGACAAACGAAAGTTTAAAAGTTTTCCCATTCAGAATGAATTTTCAGCAAGTGAACCAGTTGAGTTTGAGACACAAGTATATAATGAATTATTTGAGCTGGTTCATGGGCAGAAAATTGAAATAGAACTGACCAATGAAAAAGGAGAGAAGTTTCAATACAGTTATATCACCAGTCCTGGAAATTCTAAATATAGGATTGGCGGGCTGTTAGAGGGTGTATACAGGTATGCCTCATCTACACAAATTGATGGCAAGAAAGAGACTGTAAAAGGAGAATTTCTTGTTTCAGAGCAAAATATAGAATTGCAAAACCTGACTGCTGATTTTGGATTGTTGCGCACCTGGGCCAAAAATACAGGTGGTGAGTTTTACCATTCTCAAAACATAGGACAAATTCCTGATGATTTTTCTAAAATGAATGCGCCAAGTTTAATTCACTCAGAGGAGTCTTTCAATCCACTAATCAATCTTAAGATTGTGTTTTTCTTTTTACTTGCGCTGATTACAGTCGAGTGGTTTACCAGAAAATATATGGGGGGATACTAAAAGAAAATGGCAGGTGTTGCCTGCCATTTTTAGTTATTAATAAACTTACCTGCTATTCGCTTTTCTTCTCTTTGGAAGATGATTTTGGTTTCTTCACTTTAATAACAAGCGTCTCACTTTTTCCGTCATGATCTGCTGTTAAAGTACCGCCTTCCTCAATTTCTCCTTTCAGAATCTCTTCTGCAATCGGATCTTCAAGGTATTTTTGGATGGCCCTGTTCAATGGCCGGGCGCCAAACTGTTGATCATATCCTTTTTCTGCAAGAAAATCCTTGGCCTTTTCGGTCAGCTCTACATGGTAACCTAAGGCAGTTATTCTTACAAACAACTTACTAAGAGTAATGTCGATGATCTTGTGAATTTGCTCACGGTGAAGTGAGTTGAACACAATCACATCATCCAGGCGATTCAAGAACTCAGGACTAAACACACGCTTCAAAGCGTTTTGAATGGTGCTCTTCATGTTCTCTTCTTCGTTGGATTGTTTTGCCTTTGTTGCAAAACCAATTCCCGATCCGAAATCCTTCAGATCGCGAACACCAATGTTGGAGGTCATGATGATAATGGTATTTCTAAAATCCACCCTTCGGCCTAATCCATCAGTAAGAATTCCATCATCCAATACTTGTAATAGTATATTGAACACATCAGGATGCGCTTTTTCTATTTCATCAAGCAATACCACGCTGTATGGCTTTCTTCTTACTTTCTCTGTAAGCTGACCTCCTTCTTCATAGCCCACATATCCTGGAGGCGCTCCTACTAAGCGAGATACGGAGAACTTCTCCATGTATTCACTCATATCGATGCGCACCAGCGATTCTTCCTTATCAAACAAATAGGTAGCTAAAACTTTCGCTAATTCAGTTTTACCAACACCTGTTGGTCCGAGGAAAATAAAAGACCCAATCGGTTTCTTAGGATCTTTCAATCCTACACGAGTCCGTTGAATGGCTTTGGTTAATTTTTGAATCGCTTCCTCCTGACCAATCACCTTACCGCTAAGCTCTTCCGACATGCCTAGCAATTTGTTGCTTTCTTTCTGGGCAATACGGTTGGTAGGTATGCCGGTCATCATACCAATCACGTCAGCAACGTTATCCTCGGTTACGGTATACTTTTCTGTGCGCGTTTTATCTTCCCATTTTGCCTTGGCAATATCCATTTGCTCAATAAGCTTCTTCTCTTTATCACGCAATTGGGCCGCTTCTTCGTACTTCTGACTTTTGACAACACGGTTCTTCTCCTTCTTCACATCTTCAATGGCATTTTCAAGCTTGATGATTTCCTCAGGTACATGGATGTTGTTCATATGCACACGGGCACCAGCTTCGTCCAATACATCAATGGCCTTATCCGGCAAGAACCGGTCGCTGATGTAACGGTCGGAAAGTTTTACGCAAGAATCAATCGCCTCTTTCGTATAAGTTACATGGTGGTGGTCTTCGTATTTCTCCTTGATGTTGTCTAAAATTTCAATGGTTTCTTCAACGGTAGTTGAGTCTACCATCACCATTTGGAATCGTCTGGCCAGCGCACCATCTTTTTCGATGTATTGTCTGTATTCATCTAAAGTGGTAGCTCCAATACATTGAATTTCGCCACGAGCAAGTGCCGGTTTAAACATGTTTGAAGCGTCCAAAGAGCCTGAAGCGCCTCCAGCACCCACAATGGTGTGAAGCTCATCAATGAAAAGGATCACATCAGCCGATTTTTCCAATTCATTCATAACTGCTTTCATGCGCTCTTCAAACTGACCGCGGTATTTGGTGCCTGCAACCAATGAAGCCAAGTCCAACGTAACTACTCTTTTACCGAAAAGTACGCGAGACACTTTCTTCTGAATAATACGCAATGCAAGGCCCTCAGCAATTGCTGTCTTTCCTACGCCTGGTTCTCCAATCAGGATGGGATTATTTTTCTTTCTCCGGCTCAGGATTTGGGCAACTCGCTCTATTTCTTTCTCGCGTCCAACTATAGGATCAAGTTTGTTGTCTTCAGCAAGTTTGGTTAGGTCTCGCCCGAAATTATCCAATACAGGTGTACGTGATTTTTCTGCTCCCTTTTTTTCTTTACCTGGCCCTTGTGGTCCAGCGCCACCTCCAAACATTTTGGAAGAGTCGTCATCCGGATCATCAGTATCTGATGAGGCTAGCGGTTGATCACTTTGATATTCTAACATTTCTTTTACAACATCATAAGCCACATCAAACTTATTAAGGATTTGAGTAGCTAGGTTGTCGGGGTCGCGAAGAATTGAAAGCAGCAAGTGTTCTGTTCCTATTAATTGCGCCTTAAATATTTTTGCTTCCAGATAAGTTATTTTCAATACTTTTTCAGAAGCACGGGTCAAAGGTATATTGGCTAAGTTCTTTACATCATGCGTTGCAGTACTTTTAGAAACTTTTTCAATTTCTCCTCTGAGTTCGTCCAGTGGCACGCCCAACTTTTTGAGCACACCAACTGCAACTCCTTCTCCTTCTCGTACCATTCCTAAAAGCAAATGTTCAGTGCCGATATAATCGTGACCTAATCTTAGTGCTTCCTCCCGGCTCAATGAGATTACTTCTTTTACCCGGTTAGAAAATTTGGCTTCCATATTAAGCGTTTCCGTTTGTGTAAATGTAAAGTTTTAGGGTTGATTAATCAAAGTATCAGTAGTCTCATGATCTTTGATTTTCAACCCATTTTCTTGGTGTATACGTTTTAAAAACAACAATCGATTTTTATTTGTTCAAATACCCCAATTGACGGAGGCCTTGATAATTTGAATCGAATTGGGTCCCTCGCAGAACAACAAGTCTATTAGGCTAAGGTTGGGTGCAAACTTGTTGCCAAAAACCTGCACATAAGGTACAGGAACATAAAAATTGCGCTCGGAATGTGCGATTTTGGCGTTTATCATCGATCGCAAGTCACATATTTGTACTGTAGGAATCTTTTCAAACGTAGTACTTTCTGTCATAGGCACCGAAAGTTGCATGGATTGCAGACAGAATGACAGCAAATCAAGGTTGAGGTCATATAAAAAATCATAGTTGTCGTACAATATTTGATGAAGGTCTTCAGCATAATGTTCATAAAAAGCAGATTTCCCATATGCTGATTCTATCGCTCTCCAATGTACGTTTTGCCATTTGGAGCTTTTATCTATTCGTACATCTTTAACGAGTGCTTTGCCGTGTTTGGCTGTTACAGGCACCACCAGTTTCAAAATCCCGTTGGCAGTATTGATGTAACATCGGTTTCGAAAACTTTGTTTTACATATTGTTCGTGCTTCTCAATTATGATTTCATCATATTTCATCATAGCAGTGAAATACTCCAGAGAGGGCAGGTAATGCAAATCCAATAAAGCCTTCATAGATAGGATTGAAAGTCTCCCAGCCCGTTTCTTATGACAACGGGTTCGTTACCCGTAAAATCCACAACTGTTGAAGGAACGTTGCCTCCTGGTCCGCCATCGATTACCAGATCCACTTCGTTTTTAAAATCTTCGTATATCTCTTCAGGGTCTGTGGTATAGGCTTTTATTTTGTCATCGTCTTTTATTGATGAGGTGATGAGTGGGTTGCCGAGTTGAGCAACGATTGCGGTAGGAATGGGATGATTGGGAATACGTATTCCAACTGTCTTTTTATTAATGTCAAGAATTTTTGGAACCTTACTGCTTGATTCGAAGAGGTAGGTGAATGGTCCCGGCAGAGATTTTTTTAAAATCTTGAATACTGGAGTATCTATCCTTTTCACATATTCAGAAATATGACTGAGGTCATTGCAGATAAATGAAAGGTCAAGCTTTTGTGGTTTTACCCCCATAATCTTGCACAGTCTTTCGATCGATTTACGATTGGTAAGGTCACATCCAATACCATAAATAGTGTCGGTGGGATAAATAATAATTCCTCCTTGATGTAAGATTTCAATTACCTGAGATATCTTTCTGGGTTCTGGATTTTTTGGGTGGATAGGAAGAAATATTGCAGCCATAAAAAGTTGAACAAATATATTCAACCTTAAGGTAGTATTAAATTATAAAATTAAAGGAAGGGGGCTATAACTCAATTTTGTAATTTTGCATACTTATTTCTCTGGTCCGGTTCTGCATTTTTGGACTAAGGATGAATGTCAAGACAACATTAAACGGGATAACACCTCATGAAGGAAGTACCAAAGAAAAAACTGATACTGTTTCTGGTCGGATCGACACTTTTAATCACATTTACATTTTATGCCTATCAGATTTTTTATACTCCCAATATCCTTGTGGATATGGAGGATCGGATATTTGAAGTTAAGTCAGGGGCAACTTACAGGGATGTACAAAATGACCTTGGGCGTGGACGATTTGTAAATGATATGGTATCGTTTAGTTTTTTGGCCAGGTTATACAATTATGACAAAGCCATCAAGCCTGGAAGGTATCGGTTGAGAAGAAATATGACCAATCTGCAGGCAATACAGGTTCTTCGTGCCGGTATTCAGGAACCTGTGAATGTTACATTTACATACATAAGATTGTTAAGTGAATTGGGTGAGCGGATTACCAGGAACCTTAGCATCACCTCTGATGAATTTTATACAGCACTAAATGAGTTTATCGCCACTAACAAGGAGGGATTTAATAAAGATAATATCTTGTGCATGTTTATTCCTAATACTTATGAGGTGTACTATAATGTGTCAGCTGATGACTTGATAGAACGCATGAACTGGGAGTACAAGAAGTTTTGGAATGAAGAACGAACCAGGAAAGCAGATTCAATTGGTTTGACACCCATTGAAGTTTCTATTTTAGCATCCATCGTACAAGCAGAGACCGTAAAAGATGATGAGGCGTCAAAGATTGCCGGCCTTTATATCAACCGACTAAATAGGGGTATCGCCTTACAGGCAGACCCAACGCTGGTGTTTGCAGTTGGCGACTTTTCGCTAAAACGTGTGCTCAATGAACACAAAGAAGTTAAGTCTCCTTACAATACCTATAAAAATACCGGACTTACTCCGGGCCCGATAAATATGCCGCGCATTAATATGATTGACGCGGTGTTGAATGCAAAGTCGCATGACTATATTTATATGTGTGCCAAAGAAGATTTTTCTGGTTATCACAATTTTAGTACTAATTTAAGTCAGCATTTGATCTACGCGAGGAATTATCAACGTGCACTCACAGAAGAACAAAGAAAGGGGAGAGCTTTACGCAATCAATAATGTATATTTCAGAAACTCACTTACGTGTTCGATATGGAGAAACTGATCAGATGGGATATGTATATTATGGCAACTATGCATCCTATTTTGAAGTAGCGAGAGTTGAAAGTTTGAGGCAGTTGGGCATGACCTATAAGGAGCTGGAAGAAATGGGTGTGATGATGCCTGTGCTGGAAAACAAATCGAAATATCTTTCTCCTGCATTATATGACGACAAGCTGAAGATTGTAACTACAATACGAGAAAAGCCTGGGGTGAGAATTCGTTTTGAATATGAGATCTTCAATGAGACAGGCAAATTGCTTCATCTGGGTGAGACGTTACTTGTCTTTGTAAATAAATTGAATGGCAGACCATGCAAACCCCCTGCTGCTTTTGATAAAGTGCTAGAACCGTTTTTTAAATGAACTTTACTATAAGAAAATGGATTTTGCGTTTTCCTTCACTGATAATGATTCGGAGCTGGATGAAAAATGTAAAATTCAAAAGACATCAAAATTTATCGCTTTATCGGTTCATTAAAATATTTCTTTCCAATATCCAGAAAGACGATCTTATCAATCGGGCAAATGGAGTAGCTTTTAATTTTATTTTGGCAATCTTTCCGGCTGTTATTTTTCTATTTACCCTTACCCCATATATCGCCAGGTATTTTCCTGAAGTAAACAGAAACAGCATTATGGAATTCATGGGTGAGATGTTGCCGCCTAGCATGTATGAGGTGATCTCTTCAACGGTTTTTGATATGATAAATAACCAACGTGGAGGGCTATTGACATTCGGTTTCCTTTTTGCATTGTACTTATCTACTAATGGAATGCTGGCTTTGATGAAGGCTTTTAACGCATGCTATCAAACAGTGGAGAGACGGAGTGGTATTAGAATGAGAATAACTGCCACGGGGCTTACCTTTATGCTCGCGATAGTACTTATTCTGGCTGTCGCCTTGTTGGTTGTTGGTCAGTTTGTTATAGATTATATAACAGCCAACTTAGCAGAGTTCAGCAATTTTGATTTTGATGACTATACCATTTACATGCTTTTGGGTCTACGTTTTCTGGTAATATTTATCGTGTTCTTTTTGGCAATTTCCTTTATTTATTATTTCGGGCCAGCTGTTCATTACAACTGGAGTTTCTTTTCGATCGGTTCATTTCTGGCAACGCTGGGCTCGCTGGGTATATCCTATGGTTTTTCTTATTACATCACCAATTTTGGGACTTACAATAAAATTTATGGATCTATTGGAGTTTTAATTGCATTAATGATTTGGGTGCAATTGATTACGGTTGTGCTGTTATTTGGGTACGAAGTCAATGCAAGTCTTCACCATGGAATTAAGATAGAAGCTATTGAGTTGCACAAAAGGCAGATGCGGATAGCCAATCAGGCTGAAAATGAATAAAAAATTAAGAACATAAAAAAAGGCTGTTCTTATGAACAGCCTTTTTTTGTCTTATGGATTACAGCTTATTTACCGTAACCATCATTTTGCTTCATATTAGGATTCGAAAGTGTCTCATCGCGAGGAATCGGCATTACAAGGTAATCCGGATTGCTCAATGAAATAGGAGTAGATGAGTTCTTTCTGTTTACAGAGGAAAGCACAGTCAACGCTCTTCCAGTGCGAACCAGATCAAACCAACGATGGCCTTCAAAAGCAAACTCAAACTTGTTTTCTTTTTCTATCGCCAGAATCAAATCCCCATCTACTGCCAATGAATAGTCAGCTAATCCGGCTCTGTTGCGAACCATATTAAGATCGTCCTCAGCACCAGCGTAACCTTGAATTGCCCTGGCTTCTGCTCTGATCAAGTACATTTCAGCAATGCGAATGATGTGGAAGTTATCAATATTACCTGCCTTCTGGTATTTGGTAGGATAGTAATGAGACACTGTATTATCCGTATTCAATACCTGACCAAACATTGTTCCTCTCACGTCACTTGCATTGGCCTTCATTTCATTGACTAAATCTCCATGGGCGGCAATGTCGCCTCTGCCACTCAGTGAAGCTGGAAGGTACCAGGTGCGAATATTACTTTGATCGGCAGTGTTGAACTCCAGTTCGAAAATGGATTCCGTAGTTAATTTTCCGTCAAAGATATCCTTGAATGAAGGGTTGATAATGTAACGACTATCGTCAATCACATCCGTGGCGTACCCAATGGCTAAATCATACTCCTTCATGTACAAATGATAACGAGCCAAAAGAGCTCGTGCAGTTCCCTTCACAGCTCTGGCTCTGCTCTGGCCATCATTTGCCTGGGATGCAGGAAGTAATGTAAGTGCAGTTTCAAGATCTTGTCTCACCTGGGCATAAGAATCTGCCAGAGAGGCTCTTGAAATGTAACTGGATTCATCGATTTTGGTTGAAGGTGTTAGGGGTAGTCCTATGCCGTTATTTCCGGCAACTCCCGGTACGCCACCAAACATCTTTACTAAATCGAAAAAGATCAGTCCGCGCAAAAAATAAGCCTGACCAAGAAAGTTGTCTTTTTTTGCATCAGTCAGATCGGCAATCCCAGGAACATTGGCGATGATATTATTTGCCTGGTTCACTCCCATGTAAGCTATTTCGTAGAAATTTTTAATTTCCAGATTGCTGGCATCAATGGAATAGGTATCAACCTCTCTGTAGAAGTCCCATGTTCCGATACTTTGTGAAATATCGCTGGAGCAGTCTGATAAGATTTGAAAGTTTCTTCCATAATACTCAGTCTTCTGCAACTGGCTATATAAACCAGCCATGGCTGCCTCTGCTCCCTTAGCGTTATTAAACGCAGTCTGGTCAGATATTTCCTCCTGAGGTTCTTGATCCAGCACGTTGCAAGACATTGCAGACGTCAGAAGGATGATAAATAAATATATTTTTTTCATTTGATAATGGTTTATTCAAAAGATGTTATTTCAATCTATTGTTTCAATATTAAAAAGTAAGGTTAACGCCTCCCATGAACGTACGTGGTTGTGGCATTGCATAGAAATCAACTCCTTGGGTAAGTGATGTCGATGCCGTAGAGTTTACCTCTGGGTCCATGCCTGAGTAATTGGTAAATGTCAATACGTTCTGACCGGATACATATACACGGGCACTTGTTAAGCCAATCTTGCTTACGATCGCTGAAGGCACAGTGTAACCTATTGTGATGTTTTTCAGGCGAGCGTATGATCCATCTTCAACCAGTCTGGAAGGGCGCAGGTTGGCCGCATAGTTTGCATTGTTCATTTTTGGCACCATAGTGATGTCACCAGGCTTTTGCCAACGATCCAATTGACTTGCTAAGAAACCTGTATTACGTGTTCCGCCATGCTCCTGAAAGAACCTGCTCCAGTACAATTGATCATTGCCAATAGAATACTGAAGGAATATCATCATATCAAATGCCTTGTAGTTAATTGTGTTGGTCAGTCCTCCGAAGAAGTCGGGCCAGGCATTGCCAACGATAAAACGATCGATGTTTGGATCAAATGGTCTGCTGTCATCCACTTGTCTCCAAATGGGACTTCCGTCTTCAGGTCTTACACCCAATTGCTCATGCATCCAAAAGGAATACAATGGAATACCTTCTTCCAAACGGATGATATCTCTATTGTATACAGGAATCGGTTGAGCCAGCTTGACAATTTCATTCTTGTTTTGAGCAATGTTGAAAAGCACATTCCATTTTAAACCCTCACGCTTGATCACGTCACCAGAGATCGAGAGTTCAACTCCTTTGTTTCTCATTTCCCCAAAGTTTTGGAACAATGATCTAAAACCAACAGTGCGAGGAACGGGCACCTCAAGAAGCATATCAGTTGTCTTCTTGTCATAATAGTCAAAAGTAATGTTCACTTTTTGCTGGAATAAACTCAGGTCTAAACCAATGTCAAACTGACCTGTTTTTTCCCACTTTAGTTCTGGGTTGGCCAACTGGCTGGCTTCAGTACCTGGAGTATCCGTATAGTTGGCGCCACCTTTCCAAAGGCCGCTTGCCTGGAAGTCTCTGATGCCATTTTGATTCCCTGTTACACCGTAGCTTGCCCTTAGCTTCATGTCGCTGACAGCAGGAATGGCACTCATGAATGATTCTTCAGAGAGCCTCCAACCTAAAGCTATAGAGGGGAAAGTACCCCATTGATTGGATTTACCGAAACGTGAAGAAGCATCGCGTCTTACGTTCACAGTCATCAGGTATTTGTCTTTAAAACCGTAATTTACTCTGGTAAATAAAGAAGCGATGCCCCAGCTTGAACCTGTTGAAGACGAGCGCTGTACCGCAGCTGATGCTATCCTTGTAAAGTCATCACTAGGGAAGCCAGTTCCTTCTGCCCTTGTTTTTTGAATATCAGACTCCTGTAAGGTGGTACCAAGAAGTACGCTGAAGTCGTGGTTCATGCCAAATTGAGTTTGATAGTTCAGCACATTTTCCTGAATCCAGCTATCACTTGCAGTTACTGCGGATACCGCACTTCCGCCAACTGAAGCACCCGCGTTCAATTTGGTATTATAGTAGATGTCTTCTTTTACATTGCTGTAGTCCTGGCTGTAGGTAACTCTTAGCGACAGACCAGACATAAACTCATACTCGGCATAAAGATTCGCTAAGAATCGTTTTGTAATCATGTTGATATTGTTCTCATTGATTACAGCGAGTGGATTTTCAAAGATGCTGAATTTGCTATAAGCACCTTCTGGAGTATAAGCAGGAATGTTTGGAGGGAAGAAGAATGTACCACCTAATGCTCCGCTAATATTATCATCGTTGTTTACCCTGTTACGTGTATTGGAAGAATACAAGATGCTGGATCCTACTTTCAATTTATCACTAACAAAAGCATCCAGATTAATTCTTCCTGTTGTTCTGTCAAAGGCAGTAGGTTTAATGATACCCTCCTGACTGAACTTAGAGCCAGAAATCATATACTGAACTTTGTTGTCACCTCCGGTTACAGAAACATCTACATTGCTGATCGCTGCTTCTCTAAAAACATCATCAGCGAATTTTGTTGTTGTCGCGCTTGAAGGGTCGGCATAAATAGGTGCGCCACCATTATTTACGGCAGCTTCGTTTCTTAGCATTTCAAAAGTGGGACCATCTACCAGGTCAGGTTTTTTCCACACGTTTTGCACTCCGTAGTAAGAACCAACATTTACTTTTGTTCCCTTATTGTTACCTCTTTTGGTGGTAATCAATACAACACCATTGGCTGCCCTTGCGCCATAGATGGCAGTAGCCGAAGCATCTTTCAATACCTCTATAGACTCTATGTCCGAAGGGTTAATGTCTGCCATTGGGTTCGATACCTGACCGCCTACGCCCTCATTGGCCAAACTACCACTGGTAATCACACTTGATTGCATGGGGATACCATCAACAACATAAAGAGGGTCGTTGCCTGCGTTTACAGAGGTTGAACCGCGTACTCGTACCGATACACCACCACCAGGAACTCCTGAATTGGCGGAAACTAAAACACCGGAAGCACGGCCTTGCATCAATACATCCGGACTCGGTGAGGGAATGTTTTCAATTGCCGATTTGTCTATAGATGAAATCGCACTTGTAAGCGTCTTTCTTTCTTGCTCACCATAGCCGGTTACAACAATTTCAGAAAGCTGTTGTACATCTTCTGACAATCTTACGTCAATTCTGGTATTGGTTCCAACCAAGACTTCCTGTGTTTGAAAGCCAATGAAGGAGAATACCAATTGGGAATCATTGGAAGGTACCTGAATGGTGTAAGTACCGTTGAAGTCGGTAACTACTCCGGTTGATGTACCTTTCACAATCACGTTTACACCAGGCATGCCCGAGGCATCTGCTGCGTAAGTAACCGTTCCGGTTACAGTTTTACTTTGTGCTTTTACAATTCCCGGAAGAAGGAAAAGCATAAGTAAAAAGATAAGTGGGTAATTTTTACTCATAGTTTGTAGATTAGATTTAAACTTTAAAAAAATATCGGCAGAATGAACTGCGTCAAAATCTAAAACTGGATGAGTGAGTTATTTGCCATTTGAAAGGCAAATAACAATGCGATTCTTCAGAAGATTATTTTTTTTATAAATGGCACACCGTCTGCGTAAATTATAACTGAAATGTTTTTCAATCTTGTTAAAAGCCACAGGAATAAATAGTAAAAAAGCTAGTATCAGTTTGGGAGCAGAGCAGATGTTTGAGCAGGAAATAAAGAGGTCTATCTTAAGTTTCATTCAACTTTACAAAATGATGTACCAGATGATTCCACATGTCTGGTAGTATACACTTAGGTGGTTTAAAAAAAAATCATTATTCAGAGGGGCATGCCTGCAAGTCATCTACTATTTATTATTGTATCCATAGTTGTTTAAAATCAAAAAAAAAGTGAAGTCACAGGTGTGACTTCACTTCGATAGTGCTTTTATAAACAATATTATGGTTTGACCACCGTGTTGCCATCAAGGATGACTGCCGTCTGCGCTAGCGCCCGTCCATTTAAGCTGGCGCCAGTTTGCATGGTGATACCAGTCATAGATAGAATGTTTCCTTCGAAATGAGAATTTGCTCCCATTGTAGCCTTTCCAGCAACTTGCCAGAATATGTTTTTAGCTTTGGCTCCATTGGCTAGGGTCATGTTTTTAGCTGAGCTTACCGTAAGGTCACCTGCAATCTGAAAGATCCAAATGTCATCGGCACCTCCGGATAGAGTGATGTTGGTGGGTACAGTAACCGTGCTTGTCCACTTGTAAAGACCAGGTGTTAAGGTAAGACCACTTAAATCACCAGCGCCTAGTTCTACAAAGTCAGGGGTAGGACGACCAGCTGCATCATTATAGGCCGTGATCATATTATTGACTGCTGTAGTCAGATTAATAGGAGTGGGGCTTGCTTGATCTGCTGCGTACACTTTTCCAGTTACTTCTGTAGCTGTTGAAAATCCAGTTGCCGCAGTTAAGGTAAAGCCAGTTATGAATGATTCAGCCGCTGGACTCAATCCCAAATCTCCAGTAATGGCAGATGTGGGAACATTGCTGATAGCAGTTTTTGCCAGGATCACATAATTGGCTGAAGTACCAAGATCTACAGTAGAAAGGGTAGAAGGCTGATTTCGCAGATTCGGTGCCACTAACTTTGAAAAAAGTTAGTGGCACCTCTTCTGGCACCTAGGGAATGAGTGATTTTGAATATTTTGGAGGGAGAAAAAATAAAAAAAGCCCGAACTCATAGAGAATTCGGGCTTTTAGTTTTAGTTGATTTTCAACTGGCAGAGGAGGAGGGATTCGAACCCCCGGAACCTTGCGGTTCAACGGTTTTCAAGACCGCCGCATTCGACCGCTCTGCCACTCCTCTTTGAGCCTTCTCACCTCAGGTTTTGGATCTGAGTGCAGATCGGGACGGCAAAAGTAATTGATAATTCGTTTTCACCAAAGATGTAAGTCATTACTCACCACTAAAATCTGGAAAGGTTTTCTTAAGTTCCTTATTGGAATAGTCTTTATAGCTGGGTTTACTGGCGTCAATTTCTAAAATGACTAATTTTTGATTGTTAATTATTGGCAGGAGTTTGTCCCGGTCAATGTCAAATTCGGAACTCCTTCTGCTCGATTTTAAGGCATACTTTCTGGCGAAATTATCACCAGCCACCTGTAGCTGATTTCTTATTTCTACATTAACCTTCATTTTCTCAAGAATATCGGTTTTTGACTTACCCAAAAGCTCGGTCGCCTCAAGTGTGCCCAGCGTCAATACAGTAGTGCCCCCAATGGCAGAGACTACTTTAGATTGATCTGTGGCCAAAACAACCGGGGATAATCCAGTGGTGGCTCCCAAAGAAGCATTGATCAGGGCCCTGTTTTTCTTCCCTTTCTTTGCTTTTTTATAAGCCTTGGAAAGAATCTCGTGGTTTTCATCTAACAGGTCGATCAGCCCCTTGGCTTGTATTAATGAGTTCTTGTATTTGATATAAGACAGTCTGTCTTTTTCCTGGAGGTTCTCAGCGTCATGAACCGTTACGGTAACTTTGCGCTGGGTGCGGTTGTTGGCATTGTCTATAGCGAAAAAAGTAAGGTTAATTTTTTTGCTACTATCAGCTTCTTCCACAAAATCATATCCAGGGCGCCAAATAAATTCTGACTGAACTTTTGTGTTCTCCTTAAAGCTTGTCTCAGGCACCTGCACATCGGAACAAATAAAGCCAACTTGTGCAATATTATCATCTCCATTGGGGTCTGAAACGTATATCTTGAGATTGACTACATCGTTTTCAGAAACTGAAACTGCACTGTCGCCTGGTACAACCAATAACTCTGGAGGCAGATCCATTTGAGTTTGAGCGATTTTAAGCCGACCAAGTGCAGAGGCTTTCGCGGGTTGGTCTTCTACCATGAATTCAATTACCAGTGGTTTATCACGCAACGCATAGAATTGATTTTTGGAGGGTGTCCAGGTGAATAATCCCAGTGAACTAAGATTTGCCCCTTGTGGTATTTGTTCTTGGATAGGTCGAAAAGTGATGGGATCTCCATCGGGGTCACGGACATATTCAGCGGGTATCTGAAAACTATTGCTTGAAGCCATCTTTACATAAGCTATCGGTAGCTCTTCAATAACAGGGGGGCGATTTTTGTGAAGCAGTGTAAAAGTTATTGTTGTTCTGGCTTTGCGTCCATCGGTCATGTATGCCTCAAAGATCACGTTAAAATCTTTCTGTTTCTCCAGACGATCTACAAGATCAAAAGAAGGCTGCCAGGAGAAATTGCCTAAAGTGTCGAATCGGATGCCTGTAGATTCAATACCCTCCATTCGAAACATGCTGGGTGCGATAGAGTCTTTTACCTCTAACTTGAACTTCAGCTCATCTCCCTCTGACAATATGTTCCAGCCATATTGGTAGGGAAAAATCAACTCCTGGGCCAAGGCAAGGTGAGTAAAGCAAACTAAAACGATAATGAAAATTCTGTTCATAGGCTCAAATGTGCAGCAAATTTAAGACCTCTATTATTCCTATATGACATTAACTGCTAATTTCAACACAGCATTTTTTATTGCTGGTAGCTGATGCGTAAAAAAGAAAAGAAGCACAATTTCTTCAATGATGTCTACGAGGTTGTTCGGCTTATTCCAAAAGGGAGAGCAACCAGTTATGGTGCTATTGCAGCTTATCTAGGCACCAAAATGAGTGCGAGAATGGTAGGCTGGGCAATGAACGCAGCACATAGTGACAAAACTATTCCTGCGCATCGCGTGGTAAACCGAAATGGATTGCTCACAGGTAGATTTCATTTTAAAACGCCTAAAACGATGCAGCAAAAACTTGAGAAGGAAGGAATTAGGGTGAAAAAGGATCAAATAGTGAACTTCAAGGAAGTCTTTTGGGATCCATTTCAGTCATTGGGGTAGCCCATTTTGGGAATAAGTTTCTAAAATTGGGATAACGAAAGCACAAAGACCTTCCAATATGGGCAAAAATGAAGGTTTTTTGCTATGGCATAGTGTTCGTATGGATGTATTCAAATTTGAATCAACAAAAAGAATACATCATGAAAACGCTCAGCATAATTCTAACAATCTCTTTTTTCTCTTTAACTACAAACTTGTTTGCGGTTGGTTCACAACCTGACTCAGTTACGGTTAATTCAGCCAATGAAGGTTTGTTCATGTTGAAGGTGGACAAAGATCTATTCGGGGGTCAGGTGATCATATCTTATTCCGATGGTGAAGTAGTAAGTTCCATGACTATAAAAAGAAAAAGAATGGTCATTGACTTTGACAAAGTAAAATACGGATCGTATACAATTACCCTGGTCAAAGATGGTATTGAAGTTGAACAGTTTACTTATAACAAAGAGTTAGTTCTAAGTCAGGTAGTACGATAATTATAAGGTTGGGTTTTAATCAAAGACCGCTCATTGAGCGGTCTTTTCTTTTATACTGATCAGGAACAAACCAAAGTAAGTCAGAAGACCGTTAATGATTAAATTTTCATATCCTACTTTATATCCGTTGAACCACGTAGGTGCATTTAACACCAACAGATAACAAATAATAGGGGAAAGCAGACACACTATCGGCACCCAATTTCCTTTTACTTTTCTCTTGCTAAATACGCCAAAAGCAAATAGACCTAACAATGGTCCGTAAGTGTAACCAGCAATCATTAGTACAGCATCGATGAGTGAGCGTTCGTTAATTTCTTTAAAAATCAAAATGATGATTAGAAACAAAACTGAAAACCCGACATGAACCATGTTTTTTTGCTTTTGCTTTACAACCTCAGGTTTATTTTTGAAGTCAAGGAAATCGATACAAAAAGAGGTAGTTAAGGCTGCCAAAGCTGAATCAGAGCTTGCGTAGGTAGAAGCTGTAATTCCTAATAAAAAAAGTACGGCAGCCAGCAGTCCAAATTCATTAAAAGCAAGCATTGGAAACAGCTCATCGCTAATCGTGGGCAGCGGGATACTGAACTCAGTACTATATATATAGAGTAATGCACCAAGGATTAGAAAGAGCAAATTGACAACAACCAGCGTGCTGCTTAGCCAAAACATATTTTTTTGAGCATCACCCAGATTTCTGCAGGTAAGATTTTTTTGCATGAGATCCTGATCCATGCCTGTCATCGTGATGGCGATGAAGGCACCCCCAAAAAATTGTTTCGGGAAAAACAAAGTACTTTTGGGGTCATCAAAAAAGAAAATCTGTGAGTAGTCACTTTCAAAAACTCTTGTCAATAAGCCTACAAAGCTGAGATCAAGTCGTTGTGCAATCAGTACTACTGAAATAACCACTGCCAGTATCAAAAATGTAGTTTGAAAAGTGTCGGTCCACACAATAGTTTTTATTCCTCCTTTAAAAGTATAAATCCAGATAAAGAAGATGGTGATGGCTACCGTGACCACGAATGGGATGTCCCATGCATCGAAAAGAAATAATTGTAAAACCGAAGCGGCCAGAAACAATCGAAGCGAAGAACCCATCGATCTTGATAATAAAAAGAAGAAGGATCCTGTTTTGTACGAAACGCGGTCGAATCTGTCTTCAAGGTAGGAATAGATTGATATCAGGTTAAGTCGATAGTACAAAGGCATCAATACTCCAATGATAACCCAGTAGCCCAGCACGTAACCCAATACCACCTGAAAGTAGGAGAATGCAGTATTTCCTACGTTGGCAGGTACTGATATAAATGTAACCCCAGAAAGAGAGGCGCCAATCATGCCGTAAGCCACGAGGTACCAGGGAGATTGCCTATTGGCAGTAAAGAAGGTATCCGATGTGGCCCCTTTTGATGTAACGACTGAAATTGCTATCAAAATGGCGAAATAAGTGAGCAGAATAAACAGAACAAGTGATGGACTCATAGGGGTAGTAAACGCTAAAACTTGTTATTTTTTTTTACTTTTGAAACTGGAAGTCGAAAAACTGGTTTTAAAAAGAGACTGGGTTTGTTGATGATTGAACAGAAAGGGTTATGAAAATGTCGTATCAGGAACAAGAGCTTGTTGAAGTTCTGGAATCCATTGAGACTACAGATGCCAAGGACCTCGTGGTTTTTAATGATGACTTCAATACTTTTGAGCATGTAATTCAAACATTGATTCACGTGTGCAAGCACACCCCTGAGCAGGCGGAGCAATGCACATGGATCATCCATTATCGGGGTAAGTGCACTGTAAAGAATGGCTCTTTTGAAGAACTTCAGCCAATGCGTCAGGCGATTTGTGAGCGAGGGATAGACGCAAAAATATTATAACGGCAATACATGGAATATCCTTCTAAACTCATTGAAGAAGCAGTCAATGAAGTGTCTAAGTTGCCGGGAATAGGAAAGAAAACTGCATTGCGGTTAGTGCTTCATTTGGTTAAGGAAAATGAAGTAAAAACATTTGCCCTTACAGAATCGCTCAATAAGCTTCGATCAAATATTCTTTTCTGTAAACATTGCCACAATATTTCTGATGACGAAGAATGTTCTATTTGTCGAAGTCATAAGCGCGATCGCAGTATCCTTTGTGTAGTGGAGGAAACAGTAGATGTACTGGCTATTGAAAATACCTCTCAATATTCTGGACTTTATCATGTTTTAGGTGGTGTGATTTCTCCGATGAATGGAATCGGCCCCTCAGAATTGAAAATTGAAACTTTATTACAACGGCTTTCTGAGAGAGATACTCAAATCAAGGAGGTGATATTAGCGCTGAGTCCTACTATGGAAGGAGATACAACAGCTTTTTATGTTAGCAAAAGGCTTAAAGAATTTCCACTTAAGTTGAGCTCCATTGCAAGAGGCATACCTATTGGTGGCGACCTTGAATTTACCGATGAAATCACCCTGGGCAGGAGTATTTTGGGAAGAACGCTTTTTAATTAAGCCGCTGGTCAGCCTAACTCCAGTATTTAGTCTACTCATTGTTTTCCTTCTTGATTTATATGTTTTTCTTTGCGAAACACTTTTCTAAACGTACTTATGAAAGAAACACTTTCCGACCGCATTGAAGCTATTGAGGAATCAGCAACATTAGCCATGGCTGCAAAAGCCAGAGAATATAAATCCAGGGGCATAGACGTAATCAGCCTAAGTTTAGGTGAGCCTGATTTTAAGACACCTCAGCATGTTTGCGAAGCGGCAAAGAAAGCCATAGATGAGGGAAAGTATTTTGCGTATCCTCCGGTAGCCGGTTACCCGGACCTGAGAGAGGCCTTGGCTGCAAAATATGCCTCTGAAAATAATGTACCCTACAAAGCAGAAAACATAGTAGTTTCCAATGGAGCCAAGCAGTCCATTGCCAATGTGATGATTGCCTTGCTCAACCCCGGTGATGAGGTGATTGTCTTTTCTCCTTATTGGGTGAGTTACGATGCCTTGGTGCGTTTGACGGAAGCAACTCCTGTGATAGTAAAAGGAACCCTTGAGAATGATTTTAAAGTGACTGCCGAACAAGTAGAGAAGGCGATTACACCTAAGACACGCGCCATCATTTTTTCATCGCCTTGCAATCCTACCGGTTCGGTATTCTCCAAAGGCGAATTAGAAGCCATTGCCAAGGTAGTATTGAAGCATGAGAACCTGTTGGTGATAGCAGATGAAATTTATGAGCACATCAATTTTGAAGGAGGCAACACAAGTATTGCTTCCTTGCCTGGTATGTTTGAAAGAACAATCACCATCAATGGATTTGCAAAAGGATTCGCCATGACCGGCTGGAGAGTTGGATATTTGGCTGCGCCCAAATGGATTGCCAATGGTAGCATAAAAGTTCAGGGGCAGTTAACTTCTGCCAATTGTTCTATCTCACAAAGAGGTGCATTGGCAGCTATTACAGGTGACCTTGCTCCAACGTTGAAAATGGTGGATGAGTACAGGAAAAGAAGGGACATTGTTTACAATTTATTAAAAGAAATTCCGGGCATTAAAGCCAACTATCCACAGGGGGCATTTTATTTCTTCCCAGATGTAAGCCATTACTATGGTAAGTCTGATGGTAAAAACACGATCAAGGATGGTGAAGATTTCTGCATGTATATTTTAGACAAGGCACATGTTTCTTTGGTTGCCGGTGGTGCATTTGGGGAAGAAAAGTGCGTGAGATTGTCTTATGCTGCTTCGGAGAAGGAATTGGTGGAGGCAATGAAAAGAATAAAGGATGCACTAGCTCTATTAAAATAAATGAAGTATCAATCCCTGGAGAAAGTTTTTGAGGCATTCAATGGTCTAACTGTTTTAGTCATTGGTGATGTGATGCTCGATAGTTACATCTGGGGCAGTGTAGACAGAATTTCCCCGGAGGCACCGGTACCAATTGTACGGGTAAGAAAAAGAGATTACAGATTGGGAGGTGCCGCCAATGTTGCGCTTAATGTTCAGGGGCTTGGCGCAAAACCTATCTTATGTGCATTGATTGGTGACGATGACGCAGGAATGAAACTGCTTGGTTGCCTGGACCAGCAGCGGATGAGCAAAGAAGGGATTGTGGTAAGTAGAAACAGACCAACTACGATTAAAACCCGTCTTATTGCAAGTCATCAGCACGTAGTTCGCGTAGATGAAGAATCGGATCAGGAACTATTAAAGGACGAAGAAGCGCAACTGTTAAAACAAATTGAAGAATTAATGGCGCAATGCGATGCCATTATCTTTGAAGACTATGACAAGGGTGTGATCAATGCGAGTTTGATAGAGAAAACGGTAGCGCTTGCAAGAAAGAAAAATATTCCTACCATTGTTGATCCCAAGAAAAGAAACTTTCTGGATTACAAAGAGGTAACATTATTCAAACCTAATTTAAAAGAATTGCGTGAGGGCTTGAAGTTAGATGTGGATGCGAGCGATTCAAAGCAGGTTGAAAAAGCTGTTGACAAGCTTAAAAGTTTACTAAATGCCGGTGTGATGGTAACCTTATCTGAACATGGTGTTTATATCGATTATCTATCCCAAAAGAAACGATTTGAAGCACACAAAAGGGAGATTGCAGATGTATCTGGTGCCGGAGATACGGTAGTTAGCATTGCTGGCCTGTGCGTTGCACTTGGACTGCCACCTGGTTTTATTGCAGCGCTCTCTAATCTCGGAGGAGGGTTGGTATGCGAACATACAGGAGTAGTGCCTATCAATAAAAAGGAATTGCTCAAAGAATCAATTGAAATGAGATTGGATGCACACCTGGCGAATACGTGATATTAGCATCTACCATAACCTGCCCCAATTGCGGCTATCAAAAGACTGAAGCCATGCCAACTGATGCATGCCAGTTTTTCTATCAATGTGAAAAGTGCTCAGTTCTCCTAAAACCGAAAGCCGGTGATTGTTGTGTGTTTTGCTCCTACGGTTCTGTACCTTGCCCGCCTGTGCAGAAAAATGGAAGGAATGATTGTTGCAGTTAATTCAACTGTGATTAATTTCTTTTATTTCGAAATTGTTTATCCAGTGAAATTTCCTTTTCAAGATCGTTTATTATTTTTCTATCAAGCGGGCTTTCTTTGATTACGTTGTAGTTGTCCCAAAACTCTTTGTTATAACGAAGGTCCTGGTACTGGAGCCCATAATTTTTCATTTTTTCTGTAGTGCCAATGTATTCATTGGTATTGGGATACACTTTATTGATGAGGAGTTGTTGATGGAGTTGTGTTTCAAATGCTAGCTCATCAGTCCTGCTGTCGTACCAATTTATTTTTGAATCGAGCGTTAAGTAGTTTAGGTAAAATTTCCCGTCATATGATTTGAAATCGATAATTCGTTTTATGTTGACAAATTTGCTTACGAGGCCTCTTCTTTTCCTGATTACCTCTTGTTCATCATTCTCATACTCTAATCTTACAATAGCATAATTGACCTTGTCAATGTAAATAACAAGATCATAATCATACCTCTGAGAGATAACGTAGACTTGATGTCCATTGTAGTAAGAATCTTTTTCGCGTACCATTCCTTTGAAAAAAATCTCTTCTTCTGGAAATTGTCTATACCTGATGTTATTATGAAGCAGGATATCTTCTAATAGATTGCCTTCATCAAAATAGGCCGTAAATTTATTTTCGTAACCAAGGCTACGCCTGACTTCTTGGAGGGCTACACGTTCACGGAGTTTAAATTTATTTCTCGGGGCTTTATAGTCTTCATCAAATATTTTAACAGCGGCTTCCAAAAGTGACACATAGGTACCGCCTACCTCTTTGATGTCACGATAAAACCCATCCATGAGAAAGGGCTTCATGGGGTAATTTTGTTCGATACGACCCAAAGCGATGGTAAGAATTTCTCCTCCCCTCAAAGAATCGGACACAACCACCTCTTCCAGGAATTGAGTTGATTTTGTCATTTCAATTATATTCCGATTCTCAGTGACAGTCCAGGCAGGAACTTCGTAAGGTTGATAGCCCAACATATTGACTACCAGGACATCGTTTCGAAATTCGATAGGAATATGAAAATCAAATTCACCTTGCAGGTTGGTAATTGTGCCAATAGGCCTGCTCTTAATGCCTATAGAAGCAAAAGGCAATGGTTCTTTTGTTTCCTTGTCAATTACTTTAGCTGAAATGGTAATGGTTTGTGCATTGACAATTCCTGACAAGAAAATAAAAACACATAAAATCAAACCTCCTCTTACTGTTTTGATCATTTGCTTTAAAGATATAAACAAACCAACTGCCAAAAGTGTGAACTTATCGATCAAAAGCGCATTTTAACTCAAGAATGAAGGGGATGATCCCCTTTATTACCAAATCGCTAAATTTATGGTACAAATTTCCTGACTTTGAAACTAATAGACAACATCCCAAAGGTATGGAGAAGGGCTTATCTCTTCATTTGTCTTTGGTATGCCATTAACTTTATAATTAGTGCCATCTTCGAATGGAAGTTTGTTAACCCGGCTCCCTATGTTTTTTGGAACGCACTTTTTTTATATGAGGCATTGTGCATTTCCATTATACTGATTTTTCTGTGGTCGCATTGGTTGCTCCGGTTTAAAATCTCAACTCAAATTGCAGCACATGTTTTCGGTATTCTGATGTTTTTTTTAATCATGGGTACCTTATCCTACTATTTTACCGATTACATGGACGGGTTGGTGTACTTTGACCATTGGAAGGAATACATGTTGGAATTGATGAGCTGGGATGCATTGCGTTTTTATGATCAGTATATTATTACAGTTGGGGTTTATTATGTGATTCGCTATTTCCAGGGTGTACAAAAACATGAGCAGGAAAAAAGTGAATTGGCAATAAAAAATAAAGAGATGCAAATCTCTCTGTTAAAATCACAGATTAACCCTCATTTCCTGTTTAATACCCTTAATTCCATAAGCACATTGATGCACTCAAGCAAAGAGAAAGCGCGCAGAGTAATTACGCAGTTGTCGGACATATTCAGATATGCACTGGATTCGCACAGTGATGAGATGGTGAAACTTATCCATGAGATCAATTTCATTGAAAACTATGTGAAGATTCAGCAGGTGCGTTTTGGCGAACGTTTGCAGTTTAAAACTGATATTGATTCCGATTGTCTTGGCATCGAAATACCCCCCATGATATTACAACCGCTGGTTGAAAACGCGGTGAAGTATGGAATAGCACCCAAAGAAGAGGGAGGAACAATTTATTTGACTGTGAGAAGGTCAGGAAAAATTATTTTTTTTGAAGTAAGAGATGATGGACTTGGAACAAAAGCAAAGAAAATAATGGATGGAAGCTCCAGTGGGGTAGGCATGGCCAATACCGATTTAAGATTAAAGAGTTATTATGGCCCGCAGTCCGGGCTCCGAATCCGTGCCAATGAAAAAGGCTATGCTGTTAGTTTTTTCATTGAAGAAAGGAGTGAGCGGAAAAACGAAAAAATAAAGACAGAACCTGAATTAGAAAAACAAGCAGTATGAATACAACCTGTATTATTATTGATGATGAGAAGTTAGCCCGTGAATTGCTTCATGAGTTTCTGGAGTCATTTCCAAAAATTGAAATTGTAGCCGAATGTGAAAAGGGTAAGGATGCAGTGGAGGCAATAGACTCTTTAAAACCTGACCTTATTTTTTTAGATGTACAAATGCCAGGCATGAACGGATTTGAGGTGCTGGAGCAAATAGAACATGATCCTTATGTAATTTTTACAACCGCTTATGATCAGTATGCGATCAAAGCATTTGAAAAGAATGCAGTAGATTATCTGCTCAAGCCGCTGGATGAAGAGCGTTTTACGTTGGCGGTCAATCGCGCCCTCACCCGCAAAAAACTGGAGCATAGTAATATCGAGGACCTGTTGAAAGGAATTAAAGGTGATAGAAAGGAGAATTACGACTCACATATTTTTGTTCAGAAATCTGAAAAACTTTTTAATTTACCAGTAGAGGAAATTATTTACTTAGAAGCTTCAGGTGATTACACTATCATCACCACTAAAACTGATCAGTTTGTAAGCAGCTCCGGCATTGGAAAACTGGAAGAGATTATGAACCCGGATATGTTTATACGTGTACATCGTTCAACGATTATCAATCTTAATTTTCTAAAGGAAATTGAAAGACACTTCAATGGGGGCATGATTGTAAAGATGCAGAATGGCAAGAGTTTCCCAGTAAGTCGTACCTACGCAAAGATGATCAGGAAAAAAGTGGTTTAAGGAGCCTACGGCTTCACTTCATCAAGCCACTTATTTTTGATGAGCCAGTTTGTAATAAACCTTGTGTAGCCGTCTACATCACGAGGGGTATTGCATAAAATCACGAATAGAATTTCTTTTTCTGGGACAGTAACATAATTGCATAAAAATCCTCCCTGACTTCCCGTATGCCCTACTGTTTTTAGTCCATCGGGGGTTTTGCCAATGAACCAGGACCATCCGATAAAAGGAGGAGTATTGTCCATCCAACTTTTCCATGATCTGATATTTCTTGAGGATTGTATTGCGGTATCATTTAGAAAGGCAGCACTTCTCAAGCTTCTTTCATACAGTGCCAGTTCCTCAATTGAACTCCACACGCCACCGTTGCCGGACGCTGCAAATGTAGGTTCCTCCCCATAGTCTTTTTCAATCCATTTATCTCCTCTTTTTAAGTAGGCGTGTGCAACTCCAGTTTCAGGGTGAGGTCCATCTGTAATGGTTGAAGTTTTCATGCCGGCCACGTCCAATATGTTTTTTTTTACAAAATCCTGCCACTTCATTTTACTCACCTGCTCAACAATGAGTGCAAGTCCATTGTAAGCTGGGTTCGAATATTCATAACGAGTGCCTGGTTCAAATACAAGTGTATCAGTTTGGGTAACTGGATACCAGTTTTCAGCGTCTTTGGCAGCTAAGTAAAATATGGAATCTGATTTTACTGAACGGTTGTCGGGGAGTCCTGAGGTATGGGTCAGCAGGTGTTTTATTTTAACCTTCGAGGCGATTTCTTTATTCTTGAAATCAGGAAAGTATTGATCCATATTATCTTCAATAGATAACTTTCCATCGGCCTGCAAAATTAATATTGCATTGGCCACAAACGTTTTTGAGATAGAACCCAGATTAAATAACGTGTTGGTCGTGATTGGCGTTTTGCTTTCAATATCGGCCACACCATAACCTTTGCTGAGTATAATGTGATCTCCTTTCATAATCAGAATGGCCCCTCCTGGTTCATTTGCCGGTAACGAATGAGTAAACAGAGAATCCAAAGGGGTTGTAAGCTCCAATGTTTTTTCTGAGTGAGAGCACCCCGTCATTAAGAGCAGCCCAAGAAAAATCAATAGGGAATAATTCATGGGGACTAATTTAAGTTTCGCGTGGTACATAAAAAAGCCGCCCAACAAAGTCGGGCGGCTTTCGAATGGATAAAGCAACAAACCTAATTGCCTACTTCGTGCCTCCAGCTTTTACCATTCTTATTCGTTATCACTACGATGTTGTCACATGTACCATCCCCGTAGTTTACTGTAATTTGACGTTGACCATGTTTAATTAATTTTACGCCTTCAACTGGTATGATTATGCCCTGCTGCTTGCATTCACGTAAGTATACCAATGGTTCAAGTATTTCTATAAAGAAGCCACGACCATTTCTGTGATTTCCTTCAGCAGTGCCGTACACGATTAATCGATCCAATAGGTTGTTGTCATTTCTATGATGTTCGCGGATACGATGAACGCTTCTACGGGCTTTACTTCCATCTGGCCATGTGATCAAGCCGTTCTCCATGTCAACTTTGAATTTGAGTACACTTGAACCGGGTTCAGAAATGTTATTTACCTTTCGTAATCCTTGAATAGAAATATCATTTACGAAGTAGTCGACAAATTCAAGGCTCCAAAATGATCCTGAGTCATTTCTACGGCCACTGTACTCAATTACGATTTTCCCTTTTCTTACGTTACCTTTTGGGCCAGTACAGCCTTCTCCAAAGTCAATCACGATAGTCCCTGATTCTTCAGTACCTGTTCTGGTTACTTCAGCGCAGGCAAGTCTTTCGTCAGGCTCTTCTGACACTTTTCCACCGGAGGAAGTTTCTTTTTCCAATAATTCAGAGGAGAAATCATCAGCATCTTCCAGATAAAAATCATCTGCATTGTCGAATTCGACACTTTCCTGATCTTCTACAGTGGTGTCTGCTCCAACTTTGTCCTCATTGCAAGAAGCAAGCATTAAACCAATGAGACCTATTGCAATCGCCACCATTTTCCAGGAGGCGGCTTTCTTTTCCGAAACCATCTTATTCAAAGTTTTCATAATCGCTATGTATTTGTTTGCGGTTTAGACATAGCTATCCACCGATGGTTTAATGCACCCTTGAAAATTGTGAATTTAAATCAGGGTTAGGGCTGCCGAAGGCTTATTTCATCCAGGAGGAGCACACCACGTTCTGTTCGGTTGAAATTGAGCTTGATATTTTTAATACCTTTTAACCCAGCTGGTTTTTGGTTAAATCGATGAAGGGGCAGTTCAAAAGTTTCCATAGTGGGCTCCCAGGAATCGCCATAGTTTTCTTGATTAAGTCTTTTCAACTTTACGTATTGTACTTTAAGGAGTGGCGCAATCTTTTTTACGTCATCAATATCAATAACAGCCTCGTTACCCAGACTATCGGTTAACTGGATTTGAAAATTCAATTCCGTAGGATCATTTGCTTTGTCGGACTTGTCTTTGCTATCCTTATTTTTATCCAATTCCTTATCATCACCATGTGCCATTGTCAGGAGTAGTGAAGAACTTGTGTCAAATGGAACTGAAATTTTGAATGAGATTAGATAAGATCCGGTTACCCCAGTGGAGTCTTTATCCCATCCCAACACAACCGCATTAATGGCTTGTGTGTCTTTGTCTCTGAACTTTAACGTAGTCTCTTTCCACACTTTAAGGTTTTCAGCAGTAATGGTTGTACCAGAAAGTGAACCTGAAGCAACGTCTATATCTTCCTCATAGGTGACTAGGGGATTGGTTTTTGAATCTTTATAAGTATTCAACATGATTTGATTAGGCAACCAGTCTTTAGCTACGGCAGCATTTAAAAACAAATCATTGTACCCCTTTTTGTTATGCAGTACTGATTCTGCGAAAGCGGAGATATACACTTTGGCTATTTGCTGTTGTTCCTCAATTGTCATCATAGGCGCTATATTGAGCAAGTATTTGCCGGGTGCTCCACCATCGTATTTGCCCCACACACTATTGAACTGTCCGTGGTTGGCTCCATGTACATACAAGCCAGCTTTGAGGTAAAAGGAGGAATCGTTAAATACAATTCGTTGATATTGTCGCAAGCCAAAAAAACTTGCTTCGTCACTGTCATATGACCCTTGAATGGACAAGTAGTTGATGTTTTCCAAATTGATCCTTCGATCATATCTCTTGTCAGTAGGTGCAATGGCCACAACACCCTTGATGCCAAAATTGAAGTTGAACTTCTCATTGGCATTATCCGGAAAATAGGCAAGCTTATTGAATTGGGCAGCGATGGGTGCTGCTTCGCCTCCCCTGGAGTGACCAGCAAGCATCACGTTTTCCAAATCTACTTTTTGATATAGTTCATGAGTAGGATCGTTGCTCCATAATTTCCACTGCTCAAGATGTTTCAACAAAAGCCAACCACGGACCGGCATTTCTTTCCCCATAAAATCTCCAGACCATGTGCCATTGATAAAGTTTTCGTCAACTGAAACAGTAACAAAACCACGGCTGGCAAGCAATTCACCCAGGTAAGCATAACCGGGATCAGAGTGTTCTTCCATGCCATGGTTGCCATGGACAATGAGAATAATAGGAAATTTACCTTCTCCCACGGGCATCCAAACTCTTCCGTTCAGGGGAAATTCTTTTACGCCAAATCCCCAGTAGCGTTGTCTCCATTTTGCTTTTTTTCCTTTCCACTCTGGAAGCAGGAGTGATGCGTCTACCGAAGTAGTTTTATATTTAATGCTATCCCTGAATGCTTCGCGTTGTTTGTCCGTTCCGCTGCCATAGGTAAAATAGTTGGTGGGGTAGGATCCTTTTTCTCCAGGGTTTGAAAGTCCACGTGCTGAAAGTAAAGCTGCGGGTGTTTGTGTGAAATCTACCGGATAGGGATCAATTCCTTCGTAAGAAAGAAAATAAGTGCCTGTTCCGAAGATCACTATTGAAACAATAAATGCTAACCAATGAAAAGGCTTGGCATTGCTCACACCCTTGTATAATATCATTCCCGATCCAAACAAAAATGTGGTGGCGATAATTACCAGGGCAAATCCGATGTAAAATACTTGTTCCGGAAATCCGAACCGAATGTATCTGGCAAGGAGAATCGTTGCGATGGTACCAAAAAATAGCGCAAAAAGAAAAGTGGGAATTTTTGTGAGCCAGCCGTAGATAAGTGCTCCAACTACGCGGAAAAACCAAAAGGCGATTATGCCTATCAATAAAGTAGCAAAGGCCATTAACCAGGTGGGCAAGCCCGTTCTATAAAATGAACCAGACAACATCATGACCAAAAGGCTCAACGCAGTCAGTCCAATGAAGGCACTTCTCCAAAATACTGTAGAGGGGGTTTCCTTGCTTTTAGGCACTCCTATTAGTTGGTTTAATCGTTTGAAAAGTGACGACATAAAAGACATTGGTTTTCCTTGGTTTAAGGTAAGTATAGGTTTTTGCCCTGCTTACTTTTTATCCATCAACGGAATAATTTTCGTTTAGCGTTGATCTATGAGTGTAAATGAAACCAAATCTGATGTCTTTTTTTGCCCAAGCCTATCCAAACTCTCCTGGGTTAACTGTAGTATTCGGGGGTATCCACCTGTAGTCTGGCAATCCCGCATCAAAGCAATCAATTGTCCTGAGGGGGTAAGTTGTATCGTTCCTGGCAAGACAGCGGAGGTAAGCATGCTGTAATTGGCTGGATACCGAAGTGGCTTGCCGTGCAATCGATATCCCATCCGATTGTTTTCATTTCCAACGGAGAAATTTTCTGTGAAGATGGTTTTACCTGATTCAAGAAAATCAAATTCAGGGCCTTTGAAGCAAGGCAATGGACTTGAATCAAAAAGGGACTTGTCAGCTTTTACTGATGCGAAAAGGTTTTGTACAGATTTGAAGGGGGATAGCGGAAGGCGGTCCCCTTTCTTAATAACATTTTCTATCGTAACAGGTCTATAAAAGGAATGGCTGTTCATGACCCTTTCCGTTTGAAATCCCCCCTTTACTGCCAGGTAACTCCGAAGTCCACAACGCAAAGTACCAAATGAGAGAATGTCACCTTTGGATACAGCAACTACCATATTAAGTGAAATTTCCTTTTCGTTGATTTTTGGAGACATATCAGCACCTGTGATCACGATCAGCGAAGAAGCTGAAAAGATAAGTTTGGGGCCGACCATAGTCATCTCCAAAACAGCTGCACTTGTTGGGTTGTTGAGTAAATGATTGGCAAGGTTAGCGCTTTGCTGGTCCATTGCTCCGGATGTGGGCACACCAAACTTGCGGAAGCCAAATCGACCATTGTCTTGAATGGTGGAATATAAACCGGGTGATATGACTTCTGCATGCGCCATCATAGGGCTTTGCTTTCAACAATGAACTTGCCTGATGTAATTTCTTTTGCGATTAGGTCATACTCAGACTTATTAATGGAATAAAACTGAAGATGATCTCCGGCTTTGGCAAAGCAGGGGGGGCTTTGTGAAGGATCAAAAAAAATAAGTGGGCTATTTCCAATGATGTTCCACCCGCCAGGACTTTCAGATGGATAAATTCCCGTCTGCGCTCCTCCAATGGCAACTGCCCCCTGTCTGATTCGAACCCGTGGTGTCGCTCTTCTGGGCATATAGAGGGACTTGGGCAGCCCGCCCAGATAAAGGAAGCCAGGAAGGAATCCTGTGAAATACACAACATAATCCGGCCGACTATGGGCTTCAATTATTTCGTCAATGGTAAAATTATTTTTTTTACTGATTTCCTCTAAATCAATTCCAAATTCCTGATCATAACATACCGGGATCATCCATTTCTTACTTGCGATTTTATTTTCATGATTGGAGGCTTCATAGAGTGCTTTAATTTTTTCCTTCAATTCTGAAAAGGAAATTTGGTTCGGGTTATAAATAATCGTTAATGAGTTATAAGCATTGATGGTTTCGACCAAAACGTCTTGTAGGTCAGTTTCAACCTTCACTTGTAATGACAAAATATCGTATAGGATGGCTTCATCAATCTGATTGATCCATTCGATCAGGATGGCAGATGATCCCAATGATTTATAAGTAAGGTTAAACGGGTGTTGCATTATTCAATGCTGATGTTGACCCCTTTAAGATTTTGTGAAAGGTGTGACACGATCTCAACAGCATGGGGATTGTCTCCATGCACACAAATTGTTCCAGCTTCAATTTTTACCAGGTCACCATCCACGGTCTTTACTTTCTTTTCCTTTACCATACTAACAACATGAGCGAGAACGTCACCAGAATCATTCATCACTGCGTTGCTCAATTGACGAGATACTAAAGTGAGATCGTTATTGTAGTTCCTGTCTGCAAAAGCTTCATACAGAATTTGGATATTCCTTTCAATTGCCTTTTTTGCAATTACCGATCCATAAGGTACATATAAGATTAAGCCCTTGTCAAAAGCGGCCATTGCATCAATTACAGCTTCTGCTGTGCTGTCGTTGACTGCCGCCATATTATATAATGCACCATGTGGTTTTACATGATTGAGTTTGCCCCCCGCTTCTTCAGTTAAAATTTTTAATCTAATAATTTGTGCAATGATTAAGGTGGAGAGTTCATTGTTGGGCAAATTCATTTCCGTACGACCAAAATTCTCCCGATCGGGAAAGGAAGGATGGGCTCCTATTTTAACATTGTGTTGCAGGGCAAGACGAATGGTCTCCTTCATGGTGTCATCATTGCCGGCATGGCCGCCACAGGCAATATTGCAGGAGCTGAGGTAAGGCATTAACAGTGCATCGTTGCCTGCGCCTTCTCCAAGGTCACAATTAATATCAATGGAGTATGTCATGTTTTTGTTGCTATTGATTACCTGAATGATACTCTTAAGTCCGAGTACAATAGAAATGATAAAGATGATGATCCCAACAGAATTTTGAAATTTAGTGTTTCTGTTTTTTCCTAAAACAGATGCTTTGTTCATTATCCACAGGAGAATTCCAACAATGATAGGCAAGGCGGCACCATTGGCAACTTGTGCAAATTGAATTATTTCTATCGGATTAATTCCCAGCGAAGAAAAGATTACGCCCAATAACAGGACAAAAATCCAAACCATTCGGAATCTAAAACTTTTCATATCTCCATCCCATCCAAGACAACCATTGGCTACATAGGCAGCTGCAAGCGGAGCAGTGATGGCGGAGGTGATACCTGCAGAGAATAATCCAATGCTCAGAAAATATTTTGCGAAGCTACCAAATAGTGGTTCGAGGCCTTTAGCCAAATCGGTGGCGCTGGTGACAGAAGAGATATTGGCTGAGGCAGCAGAAATAATAATGGCCATGGAAACCAGTCCGCCAAACGCTACAGAGACAATAGTGTCTTTCTTTGCGTAGTGCAGATCTTCCTGTGTCTTCCATTTCTCTTTTACAAGTGAAGCATGAAGAAATAAATTGTAAGGCACAACGGTCGTTCCTATCAACCCAACAATGGTTAATAGATTGGATTCATTGACAGAAGGGACAAACATACCTCTGAGAATAGCAAGCAAATCAGGTTTTGTGATAATGGAAGTAATGAGAAAGGCAAGACTCATTAATATAACCAGCGTAACCAGTGCGCGTTCCAATATTTTGTAATTACCAATGAAAAGTAAAACGAAAGCCACGGCACCAATAACGAGGCTGAGGTATCTACCCATTTCGGAATTGGAATTGCTGAATAGTGTTTCCAGACCTAATCTTCCGCCACTTATGTTGCCGGCTTCGTATACCGCATTGCCAATTACAATGGCGAACAAGATCAATGCAACAATACCATACTTAATAAATGGATTCTTGATTTCCTGCCGGATTACATCAGATAGTCCTTTGCGTGTAATGATACCCAATCGCGCAGCCATCTCCTGTAGTGCAATGGTAGCCAGCGTTGATAGTACCATAGCCCACAGCAAGTCATAACCAAACCGTACTCCGGCAATCGTACAAACAGTAACTGTACCCGGACCAATGAAAGCTGCGGCAACCAAAGCACCAGGGCCTGCATTCTTAAACCATTTGAACATAAATCTATTTTGATGGATAAGATACCATTTTACTGAATCCGAAAAGCAGTGTTACCCCTTTGTTTTTTGGTAAACATATTTAGCAATCTGAATATCTTGTATCGCTACCCCTGTAAGGTCTGCAATGCTAATATCAGAATTATTACTTCGCCTTCGTGAGGTACCAATCCAATTACCCAGTTCTATGATTTGCTCAGCAGAAATTATCCCCTTATTGACTGGATGGAAAAGATCTCCATGATCAAGGCATTGTGATTTGCTATCCGCAACTATGATAGAGGCCCTGCTAAAAAGATCGGCATCCAGTTCTTGTTTACCTGGGGTGTCGGCTCCTACAGCTGTAATATGGGTGCCGGGTTGGATCGCATTCGAATGTATCAGTGCTCTGTTAGACGGTGTAGTGGTTACAATGAAGTTACAAGCTTGAGTGAGTTCTTCAATGTTTTGTGTTAACGTAATGTTAAAATCTGACAGCATAGGATCGTGTTTGTAGTCATTCATTTTTTCGACAGAACGACCCCAAACAATTACACTTCTGCAATCGATAACAGATTTTAAAAATCTTAGTTGTAACCTTGCCTGAATTCCCGTTCCCACAATTCCAATGGCGGATACTTTTTTGGGAGCAAGATGTTTGGCCACAACCGCTCCGGCCAATGCGGTTCGGATATCAGTGAGGTACCCCTCATCCAATAAGACAGAAAGTAATACTCCTGTTTTTTGACTAAACACCAGCATCAAACCATTGCTTGAGCTTAAGCCAATTTTTGGGTTATCATAAAACCCCGAGGCCATTTTGACGACAAAAAAATCATCATTTTTAATGTATCCATATTTGATGTGCAAGTCTCCGGGAGGGCTGGTAAATGCAAGATGGCCAACAGGAGGGACTATTACATCTCCTTTTGAATAGCTGACAAAACCATCTTCGATGATTTGAATTAACGATGCATCAGAGCTGGCGCTTATGCACTTTTTGATTTGTTCGAGGGAAATAATGCTACTCATGGCAAACCACTTTTTTAAGAACAGATTCGCTAACATTGCCACCGCATATTACAGCCGCCACTTTTTTTCCGGTAAATTTCTCTTTTTGCTGAAGGATAGCCGCAACAGCTACGCCAGCGGAACCTTCAATTACAAGGTGATGATGTTTTAGAAGACTACGCATGGCAGTCAAAATTTCCTCTTCAGAGGTGAGTATATAATCATCGATAAGGTCTCTGCAAAGCTCAAACGTTATGGCATCATGATCAATACCCCCTGCTGTCCCATCAGAGAGTGTAGGTTGCTCTGGCACATCTATCACTTTACCAGCCTTTACACATTCATACATTACAGGTGCGTTGGCAGGCAGACACCCAATAATTTTTATTTTCGGATTTACTGATTTTAAATAAGCCGCTATGCCTGCTATTAGACCTCCGCCACCAATTGATACAAAAACAGTATCCAACTCAGGTAATTGGCGATACAGTTCCACTCCTATTGAACCCTGTCCCGCAATCACATCCAAATCATTATAAGGAGATACATAAATCTGATTGGTTTTTTCGGCCAGCTGACGTGCATATACTTCTGTTACCTCACCACTATCGCCATAGAATTCTACAGGTACTCCTCTTTGTTTGATTGCTTCCACTTTGGCAATGGATGCTTTGGTGGGCAGAAAGATGGTGCCCTCTTTTCCAGTTGCTTTTAGGGCATTGGCAACTCCCAACCCATGATTTCCGGTAGAAGCTGTAATTATTTTTCTTTTGTCGTTTTTTAATAATAGAATTTTATTCATTGACCCCCGTGCCTTAAAAGAGCCTGTGATCTGAATATTTTCCAACTTCAGGTACACCTTGCATCCGGCTTCCGCAGAAAGCGGGTAGGAATATTCTAAAGGAGTTTCGCGGATAAAAGAGCGAATTTTTTTTTCTGCTTCTATAATGCTTTTGAATAGTAATTTCATAGTGGATTATTGCACGTAATATTCAAAGGTAGATTTATCGATTGACAGACGTAATATTTTTCTTATTATTAAACATTTTCCAAGCCAATAAAACATATATTTGGAAATAACTAAAACAACAAGTACAATGAAATCTTTGATTCAATTTCTGCTTATCGTTATCATACCGGTCTCATTTTTTTCATGCAAAGATGATGATGAAAATCTTGGTGCCGCTTTAATTGGTACTTGGGAAGAAAAAAGTTTCGTTTCCAGCGGATGTATAGATCCTGATGAAAATGAAACATTCACCTGTACTTCTTCGTGCGAGCGAATTGTAGTAACTAACAACACCATTAAAATAGACAATGATCCTGCAATACCCTATACAATAAATGGAAATAAACTTACCATAACTGAATCTAGCGGAGGTATCACAATATCTATTACAGTGACTTTTGAGGTTTCGGGGAATACCTTAACGATTACCCAGCAAGATGACGCTTCCGATGGAGGGTGCAAGAATGTATCAGTATATACACGTGTTTAATTAATGTGATGATTAAGAAGGTTCACAGCGCTAGTCTGTGGACTTTCTTAATTGTATTACATATAATACCCCTCCCACAAACCTTCAAAGAAATGACGGGCATTGATGCCTAAATCCCTGTTCTTATATCCGCCTTCCTGTACAATCAAAGTAGGCAAGTTAAGCTTCGCCAGCATTTTTCCGTTTTCAACAAAATCATTGGATGATAACATCCAGGTTCCTGTTGGGTCGCCTTGTGCGGTATCAAGCCCTAGCGCAATGACAAGGAACGTTGGATCAAATTTTTTGATTTCAGCTATCGCCATTCCGAGTGCTTTTCTATACTGCTTACCATCCGTTCCTTTCTTTAAAGGGATGTTAAGGTTGAAGCCCATTCCCTCGTCTTTTCCTCTTTCATCGGCAAAACCGGTAAAATTCGGATAGGCATATAAGGGATCGCCATGAATAGAAATGGTTAAAACGTCTTTTCTTTTATAGAAAATATTTTGTTGCCCGTTGCCGTGATGGTAATCAATGTCTAGTATGACCACTTTACCCTTTTTGCTCAGGTAATTGGCAGCTACTGCGTTGGAATTGAGGTAGCAAAAGCCGCCAAAGTATTTTCGTTCTGCATGGTGACCAGGCGGGCGCACCAGGGCATATGCCATTTGCCGGCCATTCAAAACCTGATCTGCAGCGGTGAGTGCACAATTAACTGCTGCGCGAGATGCTTTGTAAGCATTGGCATGAAGTGGGGTTGTACTGTCAATACAATAATATCCAATCTGATGTTCGGGTCGCAGGGGTATGCGTTCAGAATAACGCTTTGGAAATATTTCCGGATAAAATATGGCATCATCTTTTGCTGCGGCACATACATTCTTAAGAAAGTTGATAAACTCTTTGTAATGCACTTCTTCCACCCAACTATCCGGATAGCTTTTGGCTGGAGCCTTTTCAAAAATTTTTACTTTATCTAATTCCTTTAGAATACTTTTTACTCGAACAGGAGACTCCAGATATCCTTTGTCTTTCACATGGTGAATGATATGACCTTCGTTTACCACCAAGCCAATTTTTTTGTCGGCCGGTATTATTTTTTTTATTTCGATGTACTTCTCTTTTCGAAAATGCTGCTTTTTCCGCAACATCAAAGTGTTGCCTTTAACTGATTCGACAACCTTCTTAATGTACTCGGCAGAGCATTTGCCGCTTTGTTTATGCTCAAGGATGGCTCTAATTATTTTTCTGCCATCAGAGGCCTTCAGTTCTGCCTTCTCTCCCGGGCCTTCAAAAACCAGATGAAAGACTGATTGATCATTGCGAGGGAGCTCGTAAAGCGTGCCTTCAATTGGTCGCGCACCATAGCGCTCATAAAATCGAAGTCTTGCAATATTTTGTTTACGTTCTTTTTCATCCGGACAAAGTTCAGGCTCATCTGGAAGACAATCAAAAAATATACCTATGGCATCGGAAGCAGCGGCTTCTTCACGCAGTCTCTCATACAAGGCACCACCTACTCCACCCCCGCTTCTATGTTGGTGCGCAGCAATATAATCCAGAAAATAAAACCTTTCTTTTGGGAAGTAAGAGGCAATCACCAGGCCTACCACCTTTTTGTTTCTTGCCTCGGCAACCAAAATCACATACCTGAAGTGGGTAGCTAAAGGATTTTTTGCGGCAAGAAAGATTTCATCTGCCTCCTCCGGGGTTAGATACGGAAATTGGGCAACCAGTATTTCTTTGCACTGAGCGAGTGCCAGCTTATTGACTGGATTATTGTGATCATAAATTCTTCTGATGGCAATCATAGGAGAGATGCTTTAACGTTTACCTCTGACTTGAGAATATTATAAAAGCAATCTACACTGCAATGTGCTCTTACCTAAATTTTATGAATAAAATTTTAACGATAATGAACCAACAAAAGCCTGTAAGTTGAAACCACAGATTGTAATTTGTTATTACTTTTTACCTTTCAGTTCTGGGAGCACAAAATTATCCAAGGGGCTTGGAAGTTTCATGGTAGCCTCTATGTCATCAGTAGTACGTGGAGCATAAGAAGACAAATGTTCATTGCCATTTTTGGTAATGCGAAAATCATCTTCAATACGAACAGAAATGCCCCACCAGCGCGGATCACAGTCGCTGTTTTCCGGGATATAGATACCAGGCTCAATTGTGAAGGTCATGTTTTCTTGTAAGGCATCCCTCATTCCTTTATCGTGCACATCCAATCCAATGTGATGGCAACAACCATGTGGGTAGTACAAGTGATTTTCATTTTCTGATTTAATAATACCCAAATCTTTAAGTCCTTTGTTTACAACCTGTTTTGTAATTTGATTGAGTTCGGCAAAGCTAACTCCTGGTTTTGCTTTTTTCATTGCAGCTTCCTGTGCATTCAATACGATATCGTAAATGGCTTTCTGGTCTGCAGAAAATTTCCCACTTACAGGAATGGTCCTTGTAATGTCTGCCGTATAGCCACGGTATTCTGCTCCCAGATCCATAAGTATCAATTCTTTGGAAGAGACTTCCGGTTTGTAATTTTCAATATAATGAAGGATACAGCCATTGTGACCAGCACCCACGATGGAGGGATAACCTACATCTTCGGCCTGATATTTTTTAAATACGAATTCATGGATGCCTTGTATTTCTCTTTCCGACATACCTGGTTTGAGGGCTTTCATTACTTCGATCTGACCCTGGCAGGATACTAAAACAGCTTTACGAATAAATTCCAGTTCCTCTTCAGTTTTCACTCCTCTGAGCTCTCTCATGTATCCGTCCAACCCTGTCATGTTCAGGTTGTTTTTGCGCTGTTCCCGAGAGACCGTCAGTTGATCTTTGGAAGGATAATTTACTTTAACCTTGAACTGCTCTATCAAATTGTACAGATCGGATGAATCTGCAGGATTATCCCTTGTATCATTGAAGAAATCATAAAAAAGCACTTGATCGAATTTGGAGAAATCAACATTGTATTTTTTAAATTCTCCGTTATTAAAAGATTGTTCAAAACCTAATTGGTCCATAACACCTTTGTCTCCCAATCTGCGACCTGTCCACATTTCTCGCATGGCATCACGGGGTTGAACAAAAATGATTTCGTTATAGGTTTTGCTGTTGGCAGCCGTTTGATTGTCTTTGAAAATCAGTAAGACTGCATCAGGCTCCTTGTATCCGGTCAGATAATAAAAGTTAGGGTCTTGGTGGTAGATAAAATCTACATCATTGGCCCTGTTGCGCACGGGGTTGGCAAAAAAAACGGCTACAGAATTTTTAGGAAGTTTTCTGCGCAGTTGTTCTCTTCTTTCTTTATGAAATTCTTTTGAAAGGAAATCAGAAGGCAGGTCACCCTGTGCCTGTAGATGAGTAAAAGACACAAAAACTAAACATGTCAATAGAAATCTTCCAGAAAGCATAGCGTAATTTTTTTTCAAATTAAATAAAATCATTGAGGGTTTGACGCTAAACGTCAAACATTATACGATAGTTTCTTAGGTTGGGTTGAATGAAAGTTCTTCCAGGCGAAAATCACTGCCCCTTCCAAATTTTAAGGTGTCTTTTAGCAAGTACCTCTCCAAAGTATGTAGGTCTTTTACTTTAAAGTCCCCATTGGCCAGTATCGATTCGATAATAAAGTCATATTTATCGCCATAATTGACAAGCCGATATTTTTTACCAACCCTAAGTACATCAAAAGACAGTCCAGCCATTATAAGTCCTCCTCGCGCTCAAGCATCAAAATGGAAGCCTGAGGGACAATAAAATATTTTTCATTCTCGTAAATTACCTCCACTGCACCTTTTTGTAAAAAGATAGCCAGGTCACCTTCATGTGCTTGCAAGGGTAAGTATTTTACCATTTCTTCTTTGCCTTTCCACATGTCCTCTTCATCAGCTGGTGTGGGAATAGGATATCCCGGACCTACCTTGATAATATAGCCACTTTGTATTTTTTCTTTTTCTTGAACGCCAGGTGGGAGATACAATCCGCTTGCAGTTTTATCATTCTGTTTTTTAGGTTTGATTAAAACGCGATCTCCGACCACGATAATTTTTTTTAGTTTATTGTCTGCTGTAATTTTCATTGTGTAAGAATGATCTTCTCTTTCTTAGTTATCAAATAAGTCGCCCTGATCTTCCGCCCTGCCCAGCAATTGTGGGTCAATTGTTTTTTCGGCTTTGGCACCTAACTTCTTCAGGTTTTCCACCTTGCTCACCAGGTTGCCACTACCAACAGAAAGTTTTTTCATGGATTCTTCATAGAATTTTTTGGAAGAGTTCAGATGCCTTCCAAGGGTTAACAGATCTTCGGTGAAGCCTACAAATTTATCATACAGGTCTCCTGCACGTTTGGCAATCTCTATTACATTTCTGTTTTGATGCTCCTGCCTCCACACACTTTTAATCAATTGTAAAGAAGGGAGCAATAAAGTTGGACTTACAAATACAATTCGTTTATCGAAGGCGTCTTCATAAAGCTTTGGCTCGGTTTGAATGGCAAGCAAATAGGCGGTTTCAATAGGGATAAACATGATCACGAAATCCAGACCATTGTCACCGTAATTTTTTTGATAATTCTTGTCTGCCAATATCCGCATGTGCTGTTTAATAGATTGCATATGCAATTTTACTTGTGCGTCTCTCTCATCATCTTTTTCTGCATTTACATAATTGTTATAAGCAGTCAAACTGACTTTTGAGTCGATGATGATATGGCGCTGATCGGGCAGGTTTACAATTACATCGGGTCGCTGCCTTCTCCCTTCTTCGGTATAAAACGTTTCCTGAACGAGGTATTCTCTTCCCTTCTCTAAACCAGATTTTTCCAGAATGGTCTCTAAAATCAATTCACCCCATGAACCCTGAGTTTTGGTGTCGCTACGAAGGGCGCGGGTTAAATTTCGCGCATCTTCACCCATCTGCAGGTTGAGATCCTTTAAATTTTTTAATTCGTTGAACAGGCTCGCATTTTTTTCAATGGAGTCCTTGTGAGTTTGATCAATTCTTTTTTCAAACTCAGTTATTTTTTCACCCAAGGGTTTTAAAACATCAAATAGATTGGTTTTGTTCTGTTCTGTAAATTTTTTGCTTTTTTCGTCAAAAATTCTGTTGGCCAGGTTTTCAAATTGAACCGTAAATTTTTCCTGCAAATTCTCCAGTTCCTTCTTCTGTTCTGCCAATTTTTCCTGCAAATTACGGTAGTCGGCTTCAGTCGCAGAAAGCGAAGAATTGAGTTCGGTGTTGAGATGACGCAATTGCTCCAGTTCCTTTTTTAAATCCAAAATCTGAGTAACCAGCGCCTTTGATTTTTCCTGTTCTATGGCCAGCGATGAGTTATCAGCAGAAAACTTGAATTTTGCAATAAACCACCCTCCTAGGCCACCAACTATAATACCTGTTAGCAAAATTATTATTTCCATCGCTGTAAAGTTAGGGCAAAAAACCGCAAGCCCAACCTCCACTTCTTAGGCGATTGACCCCAATTCGCTATCTTTGCGGACGTCAGAAGCGCCTCTTTGCTGATTTGATTAGTTCGATAGGAAAGCCACGGTATAGGCGCGTAATTTCTGTAAGTACATTTAAAAAAAACATTTTGATTATGGAAACAGCAATAACATCCAGCCAGGAAGCCATCGCATTAGAGCAAAAATATGGAGCGCATAACTATAGCCCAATAGATGTAGTATTAAGCAGGGGAGAAGGGGTATATCTATGGGATGTTGAAGGCAAGCGATATTATGATTTCCTTTCGGCCTATAGCGCAGTAAATCAAGGGCATTGCCATCCAAGAATTATAAATGCCTTGATAGAGCAGGCCAAAGAGCTGACACTTGTTTCCCGGGCATTTTATAATGACAAACTGGGCATTGCTGAAAAGTTTATCTGCGAAATGTTTGGCTACGATAAGGTGCTATTCATGAATAGCGGTGCAGAAGGCGTAGAAACCGGAATTAAACTCGTTAGGAAGTGGGGATATAATGTAAAAGGAATTCCGGAAAATGAGGCCATCATTCTTACTGCTAAGAAAAATTTTCATGGAAGAACCACCACCATCATTTCAGCATCGTCCGATCCATCAGCCAGGACTGGTTTTGGTCCATTTAATCCTGGATTCAAAATAATTGAATACGATAACGTGGAGGTATTGGAGCAAGAGTTGAAGAATCCAAATGTGGCAGCTCTACTTATTGAACCTATCCAGGGTGAAGCAGGTATTTATGTGCCATCTGAGGGTTACCTGAAAAAGGCCAGCGAATTGTGTAAAAAGAACAACGTATTGTTGATGGTTGATGAAATTCAAACTGGAATTGCACGCAGTGGTAAAATGCTTGCCTGTGACCATGAAGGTGTTCATCCTGATCTTTTAATTTTGGGTAAAGCCATTTCAGGAGGAGTGCTTCCGATTTCCTGCGTACTGGCCAATGACGAAATCATGCTGGGAATTAAACCAGGTCAGCATGGTTCAACTTTCGGTGGAAATCCACTAGCAGCGGTTGTATGCAAAGCTGCTCTTGAAGTTGCCAGAGATGAAAAATTAGCAGACAATGCAGAAAAACTGGGCAAGATATTCAGAGAGAGAATGAATGCACTCATCAAAAAATGTGATTTGGTGACATTGGTGCGTGGCAAGGGTTTGCTGAATGCTGTGGTCGTCAATGACACACCCGAAAGCAAAACTGCATGGAACATTTGCGTTCAATTGAAGGAGAATGGTCTGTTGGCTAAGCCAACCCATGGCAATATCATTCGCTTTGCTCCTCCGTTGGTAATGACTGAAGAGCAATTGCACGAGTGCTGCGACATTATTGAAAAGGTAGTCACCAACTTTAAAAAATCTTAATAGCTTTTTAATGGCTATTAAGCCTCTTTTAATTCCGTCTTAATACAAAGTATCCCATTTAGCATTTAGTTTGTTGCGGTTAATTTAACTGCAACAAACTTATGTTATTGATTGCCACATTAGTAAGTATCTTGTCCGTTGGCGATATAATTGTGGATGGCTATAGCAACCAGCTGTCTGTAAAGCCTGGTGATTCGATTACATTATATCTTAATGCCATTGAACCAGTTTCTGGCTATTCTCTTAAGCTTTATGATTTAAGTAATAAAGAGGTGGCCAGGTTTAGTGTCAACGTTGGCCCCCAGGAAAAGGCCAGGCGAAAACCCTGGGAAGAGGGTTATGGGTACGAAGCAAGTGCCACCCTGAAAATCCCTAATTTAAAAAGTGGTGTTTATTTATGGGAGGGTAAGATTCCGCTGGTGGTTAAAGCAATCAATCCAAGAATTGTAATTCTTTACTCCTCCAATACAGAAAATGCCTACTGTCCGGCAGGAGGTAAAAGTTTATATGGGTTCAACTCCACTGATTTAAAAATGGCCAGCAAGGTTTCGTTTTTAAGACCAATTCCATTACCCAAACATTCCGAAGCTTTCCTGAGATGGATACATACTCAGCCACTTAGTGACGTGGGTTATATAACTGATATGGATATGGATAACTATCAGGAGATTAAAAAAGCCAGTCTTTTAATTATTCCGGGGCATAATGAATATTGGACAGTGCAGGCGCGAAGGAACTTTGATCAATTTATTAATGAAGGGAAAGATGCTCTAATACTTTCAGGGAATACTATGTGGTGGCAAGTGAGGTACGAAGAAAATAACACTAAGCTGGTTTGTTACCGATTTGCTGATGAAGATCCAATCACAACACCAAAACTGAAGACAATAAATTGGAATGAGCGTCAATTGGAGTATCCCATCCTCAACTCAATTGGTGTGGATTTTTCATTGGCAGGATTTGGCCTAAAGCATAAAGACAAAGGTTGGGATGGATTCAAAATAGTGAATGGCAAATCACCACTACTTGAAGGTGTAAACTTGAAAAAAGGAGACATAATCCCGTTGCCTAGTGATGAATATGATGGCACGTTAGTTTCTGGATTTAGCAGTAGGGCAACTCCTGTTCCTAATAAAAAAGCTTTAGGATTTGAGCGCATGGAAATTGTTGCTTATGACTCAACGTATCGGTTAGGTAGCGATCTGATGGCAACATGGGTTGTGTTTAAGAAAAACAAAACCTCTGGAATAGTAATCAATACTGCATCTACGGATTGGTGCTCTAACCGGGGAATGCAAAACGCTGATATTAGAAAAATTACAATTACAATGATCAATAAACTGCTTAGAAAAGAGAATGTGTTTTCTCCTGAGGAGCAAGTACTAATGCTTAACTAATATTGAGATCGAATTGGGGGAATTTATTATTGAAATTTTAACCCTTTTACTATTCTGTCTTTTCCAAAATAATCCTTGATCACTTCTATGGATTCGTATCCATGTTCTTTAAACAGCTCAGCTACCTGCATTCCAAATCTTTCATTGACTTCAAAAGCCAGCAATCCTTTTCTTTTTAGCGAGGTCTTACTTTTTTCAATTATTACCTTATAAAATTTTAAAGGATCGTTATTAGGCACAAACAAGGCACTGTGAGGTTCAAATTCAAGCACATTGGGTTTTATTGCCACTTTTTCATCTTCAGTAATGTAGGGAGGATTGCTTGCGATAACATCGAAATTGGAAGGCGGTAATGAATCATTTAAAACATCGCTGATAAGAAATTGAATAGAAGTGTTGTGAATTCTATTATTTTCTTTTGCAGTAGCAATAGCAGATGCGCTAATGTCAATTCCAAATCCTGTAACATCGGTTACTTCAAGTTGTAGTGTTATGGGGATACAACCACTACCTGTGCCAATGTCAAGAATTTGACTTTTGGAGTTTATTGATTTTAGATGTTGGATCAATATGGATGTCAGTTGTTCGGTTTCCGGTCTGGGAATGAGTACAGAAGGATTAACGATAAAAGAACGACCATAAAAATCCTGACTTCCAATGATGTACTGAATGGGTTCACCTTGATTAATTCTTTCAATCCACGGCAGAAGGCTTTGCGGATTGACATTAGCCAATGGGTTGGCGGCAATAACCTGAGATTTGCTAATGTTTAATTTTTTGTCAAGTAGTAAATAGGCAATGCTATTCACTTCATCAGCAGATTCGTCCAGGGTGATTTGTGATACTACCCACTTAAAAACGTCTTTGGAATTGGGCATGGCTTCGTTGATCTTTGCAATGTTACTAAAATGACATGAGCTCTGACGAACTTTTCATGCTGCGAACGATTGAACTTGCCCGTAATGGTGCAGGCAAAGTGAGCCAAAATCCACTGGTAGGTTGTGTGATCACGCATGAGAATATCATTGTTGGTGAAGGATGGCATCAGCAATATGGTGAAGCGCATGCTGAAGTTAATGCGATAAATGCTGTTATCGATCATTCCATTCTCAAAGATTGTACTGTTTACGTCAGTCTGGAGCCTTGCTCGCACACTGGTAAGACGCCTCCCTGTGCAGACTTACTGGTCAGGCATCAAGTAAAACGAGTGGTTGTTGCTATTCAAGATCCCAACCCATTGGTGAGTGGAAGCGGTATCGCTAAACTGAAATCTGCCGGCATTGAAGTTGTGGTAGGAGTTTTGGAAAAAGAAGGACGAGTGCTTAATAAACGATTTCTGACTTTTATTGAAAAGAAAAGACCCTACATCATCTTAAAGTGGGCACAAACCTCTGACGGATTTATAGCGCGTGAAAATTTTGATTCGAAATGGATCAGCAACGAATCTTCCAGACAGCTGGTTCATAGATGGAGGGCGGAAGAAGATGCTATTCTTGTGGGGTACAATACCGCATTGCATGACAATCCACATTTAACTGTTAGAGATTGGTCCGGTAAAAATCCATTGCGAATTGTTATAGACAAAGAACTTAAACTGGATCCTGCAAACAATATATTTGATGCTGCTGCTCCTACTATTTGTTATAATATGATGAAACAGGATAAGCAATCTAATTTGGAATGGGTCAAGTTAAATGACAGTAAAATCATTGAGCAGATTATTGCTCATCTTTATAAAAGGAAAATTCAATCGCTGATTGTAGAAGGAGGCGCTCAGACCATTAATTCTTTTTTGTCCGCTGGTTTATGGGATGAAGCTCGAGTTTTTATCTCCTCTGATAAATTTGAAAAAGGAATAAAAGCGCCAGAATTAAAAACGGGTTATGCCAAGCAAGAATGGATTGGTGATGATGCACTGAAGATCTTTGTCAACAACAGCTAAAATCGAATCACTAATTTCCCGCCAACACCCGTTACATAAAAATTAATTTTTATACGTCTTGATGTTGGATTCTCGTTGTATTGATCTATGGCCAGCAGGGCATGCTGCTTAAAGGCGTTGTTAAATGGAATCGATGCCAATATTAAACCCACCCCACCCGCGGCAAGACCCCATTCAGGATCTCCACCAGCAATGGCTGTTCCTAAAGGAAATCCAATCAACAGACCTCCGGCAAAGCCAAGTGTACTTGCGGCAGTCAGATTATTTTTGGCTTTTTTAAATTCGGCATAAGCCAGTGGGTTTACTTTCATCTCTTCCAGTACCATCTTAGGACTAATGACAACTGAATCTTTTTCAAAACGGTAGCCACCAAATGTTTTGTAAATCTGGATATCCTGGGCAAAGGAAACCTGACTGAATGAGATAAAACCAATGAATGCAAAAAGACGGATATTCATAAGAATTAATAAGATGACAATGGGCCTAACCCTTAAAATTAACTAAAAATTTCTAGCTTGCATGGAGCAACAACAAACGCAGATGACTGAGTCACTTTTTGATGAAATTCCTTCTTTGGATCTGGCTGATTTCACAAATGGTTCACAAAGCAGCCGGAATAAGTTTGTTCAGGATTTGGGGCGTGCTTACAATCAAATTGGATTTGTGGCAATAAGAAATCACTATTTAACCGATGAGCTTTCTGCACAACTTTATGCTGCGGTGAAAACTTTTTTTGACCTTAGTGACAGCGTAAAGCAAAAGTATGAGATTGCACATCTGGCTGGACAACGCGGATACGTAAGTAAAGGGAAGGAACGTGCCAAAGGAAGGAACACAGGGGATCTTAAAGAGTTTTATCACATTGGCCAGGAAGTAGAAGGCAATGATCCTATCAAAAATGAATATCCTGACAATGTGTGGCCCGAAGAAGTGCCTGAATTTAAAGCAGTAGGATTGGAAGTATACAGGAGGTTAGAGCAGACGGGTATGGAAATGCTGAAGGCAATTGCAATTTATCTCCAACTTCCCGAAAACTATTTTTCTTCACGAGTAAAAAATGGAAACAGCATTCTAAGGCCTATCCATTATTTTCCGATTGACAACTCAAATGAAATTCCTGCAGATGCAGTAAGGGCTGCTGAGCATGGCGACATCAACCTTATCACACTACTTATGGGCGCGAGTGCTGATGGTTTACAAGTGTTGAGACGGGATGGGAAATGGATTTCGATAACGGCACTCCCTGATCAGCTGATAATTAATGTGGGTGATATGTTGGAACGCCTTACTAATGGTAAGTTAAAGTCGACCATTCATCGCGTAGTTAACCCTCCGGCACATCTGATGAATACTCCTCGCTATTCAATTCCGTTTTTTATGCATCCGCGATCGGAAATGAGCCTGGCGGCACTTCCAAATTGTGTAGATCAACAACACCCTAAGAAATGGGAAGATATTACAGCTGGTGAATTTTTGGACCAGCGACTTAAAGAGATTGGTTTAAAAAAATAGTGTCTTGAAAGAGCATATTCCATATACTCAGTTTTTAAAAGACGTATTTCAATTATCAATAAGCTGTTTTGGGGGGCCTCAGGCACACCTGGCTTATTACCAGCGCATACTTGTAGAAAAAGGAAAGTACCTTTCAGAAAATGATTTACTGGAGCTTTACGCACTTTGTCAAATAGTGCCTGGCCCTACTTCTACACAAACGTTGACTTCGGTGGGTTATCGGTTAGGAGGTCCAACGCTTGCCTATTTAACACTCCTGATTTGGATGCTTCCATCGGTTGCCGTCATGACACTTGCCGGCATTTTAATTGGCTCTTTTCAGGAAAAGGAATTGTCACTTGCCTTTACCCGATTTATTCAACCCATGGCGGTTGGTTTTGTGGGTTATGCAGCCTACACCATCAGCCTGAAGACTGTGAATACAAAGATTGGATTTGTACTCATGGTGGCATCGGCTGTGATTTCCTACTTCGTTAAAACGCCTTTAATTTTCCCAATCATTTTGGTGCTTGCTGGCACTATCACAGCTTTCAATTATAAGCTTCACCCTAAAGAAGAGAAGAAAAAATTCAATGTGCCCTGGGCCAATTTTTTTTTATGGGCAGGGGTATTCATTGCTGCGGCCGCGCTTGGGGGCATCACCAAGGCACTACCCATCAAGCTTTTTGAAAATTTTTATCGAAATGGAAGTTTGATATTTGGTGGCGGTCAGGTATTGGTTCCTATGCTCTATACCGAGTTTGTACAGTATGCCAAGCCGCTTCACTTTCCGACATCACCCACTGAATTTCTTTCTGGTTACGCACTTGCCCAAGCTGTGCCAGGGCCTGTGTTTTCTTTCAGTGCTTATTTGGGTGCACTGTCAATGAGAGAATGGGGTGTAGGCGGAGAAATTTTAGGTGCCGTTGTTTCTGCTTTAGGCATTTTTCTGCCGGGCACTTTTCTGATATTTTTTGTAATCAGAATATGGGATAGTCTTAAAAAATTCCGACCCATTAGGGCCTCCTTAGAAGGGATAAATGCAGCCAATGCCGGCTTGGTCGCTGCTGCAGCGGTTCTTCTGTTTCAGCCCCTGGACAATACCATTACTAACTTTGGGTTTATGATAGCCACATTCTGTCTATTGGCTTTCACCAAATTACCCGCCTGGTCTATCATCAGTTCAGGATTGGCTCTTGGTTTTGTGTTTGCATAAAAAAAGCCCCGCAGTTTTGCGAGGCTTTTATTCTTTATTTTATTGGATTAACCCAGTTTGAAAGTAATGGGTAATACCATTCTTTGCTTCACGGGTTTACCACGCTGCTTACCTGGCTTCCATTTCGGAGCGGCCTGCAATATCCGAACGGCTTCTTCATCACAACCAGCGCCAATACCTTTTACGGCCCTTACTTCGGTGATGCTTCCGTCTTTGTCGATTACGAATTCAACGAATACCCTTCCTTCAACACCCATTCTTCTGGCTTGAGGTGGATATTTAATTTTATCTCCAACATACTGGTAGAAGGCAGTCATACCGCCAATAGGAGAAGCAGGGTCTTCCACGATGGTGAAAATTTCTTCTACCTCTTCTTTAGGCTCTTCTGCCTGAATTACAATTTGCTGGACTTTGGTATCTTCTGTAACCTCCACGTCAAATTTTACCTGGATTTCTTCCTCAATTTCTTCTTCATCAGGTACTTCTATAATTTGAGGTTGCTGTACTTGCGGAGGTGGTGGAGGTGGTTGTTCTGTGGGCGGAATTTCTAACATCTCCTCAAAAGTGTTAGTGCTTTTGCCCATAAGATCAATTTCTTGCTTTTCGGTATCCCTCCATTCGAAGGCCATAACGACAAGGCTCATTGTTACTAATAGGCCTATACTGAAGAAAAAACTCGTTTTTTTCGTCAAATCAGCCTTTTCAGTCTTTTTCGCTTCCATACAATTCCGGTTTAGGATGTCAAATATATAAATAGAATCCTGTTTAGGCCATCCAGTCACATAATTTCAACAAAATTTTAGCTTGCATTTTGAGTTAAAACCCAAATAATCATTTTCTGCTCCCGTAAAACAGGGTAAAGTAGAGCGTAGGGAACACATTTGAGTTTTTGGCGGTAGGCACCAATACAATTTCATTGAAATAAGTGTCGAGCAGAAAACCAACTTCAAAACCAGTGACCTGACTTTTTACAGTGCCCAATTCAAAGTTTAAGCCGGCCTTAATGTTTCCTCCCAGTTGAAGTTTAGATTGGCCCAGTCCTTCAAATAAATAACCGGTACCTAAAATTTTATGATAGGAGTGGAAGGGGTTGTTTGGATCGTATTGTTCATGTTTGGTGCTAAAGAAACTGTTATCGATAGTACGCTCTATGAAGTAAGGTGCCACAATGCCAATGCTGGGACCAGCTGCAACTACTGCCTTTATTTCCACACCTTGCTGGGGCGCTTTTTTGAATATAATCAAGTCACGACCATATTGGAAACGAAATGCATAGAGGTAGTTACTCTTGCCATAAATAAAGAAATTTCCCGTTCCTGAGCTAAGTCTGCTTTCCTGTGGATGCTTCACGTTCATGATTTCCAGCCCATAGGTTTCCAGCAACTTCTCGTTCAGCTTTCTGGCTTTTTTAAACACGAAACCACCAATAAGCCCTCCGGAAGTATTTTTGTTCACACCCCAGGTGAATTCTGAGTTATAGTCATAGCTATCCTGCGTTTGTGCAAACGAGGTGGTATTTGTTGCAAGAACAAATACTATGGCTATGATATTTAATCGGATGAGCATTATCTATAGAATCTCCAGCTTAAATTTATACTATAATTAATTAACGCAAAAAGACATCTCAATAATATACCCCACAATGGTGCCTATTTTAGGGTCATCTATGGGTTTTTGAAACCGCACTAATCTTATTATTAATCGTTTACAAGCTGCAATTTGTTTTTGATATCCTGAAAAGTAATATCAAAATGTGAGCGATCGTAAATAGATTTCCCATTGTCTACAATGAGCACTTGGGGAGATTCGTGCTGAACTTCAAATATTTTTGCAATTGCATTGGACACATCTCGGTAAGTCAGCAAATCCAGAAAATAAGTTTTCACGCCATCCAAATGCCAGTTTCTCTCCAGTCGATCCAAGGTTGCTTTGCTAATAGAGCAACTTCTGCTGTGCTTAAAAATCAGGATCGGTTTTGTTTTTGATTCTTCTGTTAGCTGATCTAATTGATCAATGCTAGTAATGCTAATCCAGTTCATAAAAAATTATTCGTACCATAAGCCCTTTTCTCTCTTGTCGTAGCGAGGCCTTCGTTCCTTGTCTTTGAGGTGATCGGGCTGGGTATCGCTTTTGTTAAAGAGCTTTGCCCACATTAACTTGATATTCATAAAAATGGTTCTTTCTTCCTTCACATTATTGCGGAAGCCATGCGCAAATTGAGCATCTGGATGAAGCTGGTTGTCTCCATATTTTTTCATTTTGATGTTGCCCTGATAGTCACCAATTTTTGCGTAGGCTTTATTGGGGGCCCGGCCTTTGAGTGCTTCGGATGCGCTTAACGGATTGCGTTTATAATCCCAGGTAACTTTTACACCCTTTGCATATTCACTCGCCCTGACGGAAGCTTTGGATGGTGCCACACCCGGGAGTGATCCCTTTGCTGCATGTGATTTGTTTTGGTAATCGCCCTGTTTAACTTTTATCTGAAGACCAGCAACTTCATAGGTGGTTTTATCAGGTCTTTGTTTCAGGATAGATTCTTTGCTCGCGTTGGGATTTTGTACATAATTCTTTTTTAGTCCAGATAGTTTAATACGTCCTGCGTAATCAACCGCTTTGGCGTCACCTTTTGGAACACGTCCTTCAATCGGTGTTTCATTGTTGTTCCAGAGTTGACCACTTACGCTTCCACCACCTTTTTTAGGTTTGCTGGCTTTGATGTTTCCAGTGAATTCTTCCCCCTGATAACGCCTGCTGGGTTTTAGGTCAAAGAGTTTGTAATTGCCAGGGTATCCTGCAGCCTGGCGCGCATTCTCTGAAGGTGTTCTCCCATCGATTGGGGTTTCGTTGTTGTTCCAAAGTTTACCACTCACACTTCCGCCCCCTTTGGCAGGACGTTTCGTTTTAATATTTCCAGCGAAGTCCGCGCCTTGTTTATTGAAACCTGGAGCCAGTTCACCTCTTCTGAAAGTACCAGAGTAATCCCCAACGCCAGTTCCACCTTTAGGTGTGCGCACGGGTATTGGCGTTTGATTGTTATTCCAAAGTTTACCACTCACACTTCCACCCCCTTTGGCAGGACGTCTTGTTTTAATATTCCCTGCGAAGTCCGCGCCTTGTTTATTAAAACCTGGAGCCAATTCACCTCTTCTGAAAGTACCAGAGTAATCGCCCACGCCAGTTCCACCTTTAGGTGTGCGAACAGGAATTGGGGTTTGTTGGTTGTTCCAAAGTTTACCACTCACACTTCCGCCTCCTTTGGCAGGACGTCTTGTTTTAATATTTCCAGCGAAGTCTGCGCCTTGTTTATTGAAACCTGGAGCCAGTTCACCTCTTCTGAAAGTACCAGAGTAATCGCCCACGCCAGTGCCACCTTTGGGCGTGCGCACAGGAATTGGGGTTTGTTGGTTGTTCCAAAGTTTGCCACTCACACTTCCACCCCCTTTTGCAGGACGTCTTGTTTTAATATTTCCAGCAAAGTCCGCGCCTTGTTTGTTGAAACCTGGGGCCAGTTCACCTCTCCTGAAGGTGCCAGAGTAATCACCCACACCTGTTCCTCCTCGTGGAGTGCGTACGGGTATAGGAGTGCCATCGTTGTTCCATCTTTTGCCACTTACACTGCCACCACCTTTTTGTGGTCGTTTGGATTTTATATTTCCTGAAAATCCTGTTCCCTGTTTACTAAATCCTGGTGAAAGTTCGCCTTTGCGGAATGTGCCGGAATAATTGATGCCTGTTCCTCCGCGCGGTGTACGAACTGGAATTGGCGTTCCATCATTGTTCCATCTTTTTCCACTCACGCTGCCACCACCCTTGTCAGGTCGTCTTGATTTTATATTACCCGCAAAGCCAACACCTTGCTTTGTAAAGCCAGCACCAGCCCCCCTTCTCATATTACCCTGAAAGCGTGCGGCCTCAGCTCCACCACTTATTCTTTTTTTAGATTTAATATTTCCTGAAAAGCCAGTGCCTTGAGTGGAGAATCCCGGTGTTAGTTGACCTCTTCTAAATCGACCGCTATAGTTGATGCCTTCAGCGCCAATACCCGGGGCACGAGGTGGCAGGGGCGATCGGGAATTTCTACTTTTGCTTATACCAAAACCAACTCCCTTTTTCCCTGAGTAAGCTCGATCTCCACCTGGTTTTCTGCCAAAAAATTTCAGCGTATCTCTCGCCACCAGTCCTGCAGGAGCAGAGCGGAAGTTGCGCATTCGCAATGGCCTGCCTGTAATGTCACCCTTAAAGGGTTTTTCGCCCTTTGAAAATTTGCCCCAATACACATTTCTTTTACCACGTGAAATAAAGGGGCCGGATCTGGAATTCGGAAATACATTGATTTTTTTTCCAGGCTTTCCGGTGCGATCGAGTTTAGCTGCTTTGTTAATATTGGACTGGTTTCTGTAGGTGCGCTGCGACTCTTTGCCGGACTTGGAGGAGTGATTGACAAATCGACCACTTTGAGGATAAATTTTTCTGAGTTCTCCTGATCTTGATGGAATGCCTACTGGTCCGCCTTTTATATTTCCTTTCCAGGCACGTTGTGTATCCTTGGGGATTTGCTTGATTGGTTTTTTACCCGATGCTGTCCGTGTATAAACTTTTGGCTTGCGAGGTGTTTGAGATGAATTGTTAACAAAAGGTCCCCGCTGAGGATAAATGTTGGTTCTAGCCGATCGGCCTTTCTCTGATTGTACTCTGATTTTATGTCCTGAAATATTACCTTTCCAGGCACGCGAACGGTCTGATGGTGGTGTATTGAAAATTCTTCCCCTGGGCTGTGCTGCCTTATCTGTTTTCGTTTGCATTCTGCCTCGGTAAGGATCGGTTTGTTCCCAGCGTCTGTTGGCTCGAGAGGCTGAGGATTGGTTGAGGGTTCTTAGCCTTCGGCCAGATATATCGCGCGTTTTAATCCTTTTTTTCTTCTTTATGGTTTTGAATTTGGCCTCGCGCACTTGCCGTTGGTTGGTGATTGGCTTATCGCCCTTGGTATTTTGTGCGTTTGCATTCAAGGTAGCCAATAGGAGTAGTGCCAAGAATCCTAAGGTTTTCAAAGCTTGTTTATAAAATGCGGTATTTCCCTTCCTGGCTATCAAAAAGTATGGCGCTGAACTGGCTAAGTTAAGAAAAAGCAGCTAAAACCATCTTTTGGGCTGTTTTTAGCTTAATTTTTAACATAACGATTTACATCCTTGGAAATTCCGGCAGGGGGCCTTACAAAATTTAGTATTGTGCCAATTCCTCTATTTTTCTTTTCAATCTTCCCTTTGGCAGAAAGTTGTTTTCCAATGCGGTTGTAAATGGGATAGGTGTATCCAAACTGGCAACTCGCATCACGGGAGCATCCAGGTAACTGAAACAATGTTCATTGATCCATGCTGAAATTTCACCGCCAATCCCACCTGTCAATGTATCTTCATGAAGAATAAGGGCCCGGTTTGTTTTTTTAACCGTAGCTTCCACGGCCTCTTTGTCCCATGGCAACAATGTACGGAGGTCTATGATTTCTGCACTTATTGAAGGAAGTGATTGCATGATTTCTTTTGCCCAATGCACCCCCATTCCATAGGTGATGATGGAGAGATCATTTCCTTCAGTGACCACGCTGGCTTTTCCTACCTCTACAGTGTAGTAATCGTCAGGGATGTTGTCTTTAATGGAGCGGTATAAAAGTTTGTGTTCGAAATACAGATAGGGGTTAGGATCTTCAATGGCTGCGTTTAACAATCCTTTTGCATCGTAAGGGTTGGAAGGATAAACTATTTTTAATCCCGGAGTATGGAAAAACCAAGCTTCATTGGATTGGCTGTGGAACGGACCTGCTGCTGTTCCGGCCCCTGTGGGCATGCGCACTACCACATCCGCATTTTGACCCCAACGCCAGTGAGACTTGGCGAGGTTGTTTACGATCTGATTAAATCCTTCTGTTACAAAATCGGCAAACTGCATTTCTACCATGGCCTTCATTCCTTTAATAGAAAGACCTAAGCCAGCACCCACAATGGCAGATTCACAAATGGGAGTGTTGCGGACACGTGCTTTGCCAAAGGCATTTACAAACCCATCCGTTATTTTGAATACACCTCCATATTCAGCAATGTCCTGCCCCATTAATACCAGGTTTGGATGCCTTTCCATGCTTTGACGCAAGCCGTCTGAAATGGCATCGATAAACCTTTTTTCTGAATGCTTCCCGGATTTTGGCGCAACAGGAACTTGTGAATAAGCTTTGAACAAATCGTTCACCTCAATTTCTGTACTCACCTCAGGAGGCTTGCTTGCAAAAGCTACAGCCAATCCATCTTCAATTTCTCTTTTAATTTTTTTAGTAAGGTCATCTACATACTTGGAGTCGATAACGCCTTCCTTGATCAGATAATTTTGATAATTAACCAGCGGATCTTTCTTTGCCCAGTCATCCATTAACTTCTTAGGTACATATTTGGTACCGGATGCTTCTTCATGGCCCCGCATTCTGAAGGTGATTGCTTCCAATAAAACCGGTCTTGGTTTTTTACGAATACTTTCTGCAAGTGTTTTTACAGTATCGTATACTTCAAGAATATTGTTACCGTCAATCTTTACCCCTTCTATTCCATAACCAATGGCCTTGTCCACAAAATTCTTGCAGCGGAATTGCTCGTTGCTGGGAGTAGAAAGACCATAGCCATTATTTTCAATCACAAAAATGACAGGTAAGTCCCAAACTGCCGCCACATTGATGGCCTCATGGAAATCGCCTTCGCTTGTTCCTCCATCGCCATTGAATACAGCTGTAACTTTTTTCTCTTTCAGTAGCATGCCGGCCAATGCGATTCCATCGGCTACACCATTTTGAGGGCCTAAGTGAGAAATCATCCCAACAATATGGTGTTCATTGTTACCAAAGTGAAAAGAGCGGTCGCGTCCTTTGGTATAACCATGCGAGGTCCCTTGCCATTGAGAAAACAACCGATCAAAAGGCATGTTTCTGGAAGTGAACACGCCAAGGTTTCTATGCATGGGGAGAATATAGTCTTCTTTTTCAAGCGCTTTAGTTAGGCCTACAGCGATAGCTTCCTGCCCGATACCGCTAAACCATTTGCTGATTCTGTTTTGGCGAAGTAGAATGAGCATTTTCTCCTCAATAAGCCGAGGTTTTAAAAGGCTTTCGAAGAGGTCTTTTAGGACTTTGTCTGAATATTTTTTGCGATTGAATTGCATAGGATAAGAAAATTGCTCGGCAAGTTAATCATAGCCAGATTATAAGAATAAACCTTTAGATATTTTATCCTTCAAGCCCTGGGGTTAAAATAGGTCAATCCAAAAAGAGGGGCTATTTTTGAAACGATGATCACATTCGACACTTTTACTCTAGATAATGGCCTCCGGGTGCTGGTCCATGAAGATCCTACCGTACAAATAGCAGCACTAAACATTCTTTATGATGTAGGTTCGAGAGACGAGCAAAGTAATAAAACAGGTTTTGCTCATCTATTCGAGCATTTGATGTTTGGTGGCTCTAAAAATATCCCAAGCTATGATGAACCCCTGCAACGAGTAGGTGGTGAAAACAATGCGTTTACAAACACAGACATCACTAACTATTATCTCACCCTTTCAGCCGATAATATTGAAACAGGGTTTTGGCTTGAGAGCGACAGAATGCTTAGCCTCTCTTTCGATCCGCAGGTATTGGAGGTGCAACGCAAAGTAGTTATTGAGGAATTTAAACAACGCTATTTGAACCAGCCCTATGGCGATGTGTGGCTGAAGTTGAGACCATTGGCATATCAAGCGCATCCTTATCGTTGGGCAACCATTGGTAAGGAAATCAAACACATTGAGGATGCAACCATGGATGATGTGAAGTCATTCTTTTACACGCACTATCTCCCATCCAATGCCGTCCTGGTGGTGGCGGGCAATGTAAAAACAGAAAATGTTAAAGTTTTAGCAGATAAGTGGTTTGGACCTATTCCGGCTGGAAATAAAAAGAACAGGAATTTGCCGGTCGAGCCTGTTCAAACTGCCAAAAGAACTTTGGAGGTAAAGATGGATGTGCCAGCCTCAGCTTTGTACAAGGCGTATCACATGCCAGGAAGATTTAATAAAGATTTTTATGCCGCAGATTTGGTAAGTGATGTATTGGGTCGTGGTGATTCCAGTAGGCTCTATCAAACATTGGTGAAGGAAAAACAAATTTTTAACTCTTTGTCTGCATTCACAATGGGCACCATTGATCCGGGATTAATTGTAATCAATGGGCGGGTGAAAGAGGGACAAGAGCTGAAGGAAGCTGAAAAGCAATTGGATGATGTGGTGTATGAATTTGTAGAGAGAGGTATACAGGAACATGAATTGGAAAAGGTAAAAAACCAGGCATTGTCTACTCTTGAATTTGGTGAAGTAGAAGTCCTGAACCGTGCCATGAACCTTGCTTTTAGTACATTGTCTGGGGATCCGGGATTGGTAAACAGGGAGCAAGATTTAATCAACCGTGTTACTATGGATGATGTTAACCGATTGGGCAGACAGATTTTGAAGGATGAAAACGCATCTGTCTTATATTATTATGCCAATAAATAGCAGCCGATGAAAATGAGAGTGGGAATGGGATTTGATGTACACCAGCTTGAAGAAGGAAGGGACTTTTGGCTTGGGGGTATAAAGTTGCCATCCAGCAAAGGTGCTGTTGGTCACTCTGATGCGGATGTGCTTATCCACGCAATTTGTGATGCTATACTGGGAGCTGCTAATCTTGGTGATATTGGCTTTCATTTTTCAAATACTGATCCCAGGTGGAAAGGGATGCAGAGCAGATTTTTTCTTCAGGAAGTAATAAAGATGATTAAAGAAAAAGACTGGCAAATTGAAAATCTCGATTGCACACTTACTTTGGAAAAACCTAAAATCAATCCTCACCTCCCTGAGATGAAGAAGGTGCTTAGTTCTTTGATGGAAATCTCTGAAGAGCAAATTTCCATCAAGGCCACTACCAACGAACGATTAGGATACGTAGGCAGGGAAGAGGGCGTAAATGCTTATGCTGTCGTTTTATTAAGGAAAGACTAAAAAAGTCACAGTGCTGCAATTGTTAAAGACTTCGGATGGCTCCCATACGATAAGGCACGTGGAGCTTAATGAAACGTATCACTCTATCCATGGAGCCGTACAGGAGTCAAAGCATGTTTTTATTCAAAATGGGCTTCATTTCTATATCGAGAAACATAAACCTTCCTGCTTAAAAATTCTGGAGGTAGGTTTTGGGACGGGTCTCAATGCCTTTCTGACCATGATTGACGAGAAGTCTCATGGCATATCAATAATGTATGATGCGGTAGAAGCTTTTCCATTGCCAGGTGAGATGGCAATGGAACTGAATTATCCGGATTTTGTGGAAACCAGCAACGCTGCCAGCATTTTTTCAGCCCTGCACAAAGCCGCCTGGAACGAGACTTCAAGTATGTCCACCGATTTCACGCTTCGAAAGATGCACAACAGTGTCCAGGCTACTATGCTAGAAAAAAGTACTTATGACATTGTTTATTTTGATGCTTTTGCTCCTAAAACGCAGCCAGACATGTGGTCGGCATCAGTATTGTCTAACGTAATATGGGCGATAAAGACAGGAGGGGTTTTGGTTACCTACTGTGCAAGCGGTCAGTTTAAAAGAGATTTGAAGAGCCTGCAAGTTGAGATTGAAGTTCTCCACGGGCCTCCGGGTAAGAAGGAAATGGTGCGAGCAAGTAGGATTCCAAAATAGGGTATTACTATTTGAAATGTTGCAAATTGCTGTAATTTGCGTTCGCTATTTTTTTACCTGATATCAAGCCTGTATTTGAAAAGACTTTTACTCCTCTTACTTGTATTCATTGGATTTGCGTCATCCGCTCAAAACATTCTGGAGAAAAAACTGAATGGTGCGGAGAAGGGAAAACTTTTGTCAACCTATTTTGAGGAATTAGAAAGCGCCCATCCGATAAAGTTCTTCTACCTTCCTGAGTGGATTGCGGATACCCGGCTTGAAAATGATTACAATGATAAATCGCTTGAGTATTTTCTTGAGGATGTTTTCAGAAGCAGAAATTTTGAATATCAGATAGTGAGCAACTACGCCATTGTCTTAATTAAAGATCCATCACAATCCATATTAAGAGACCGGTTGTTGGTCACAGCTACTAAGGAGCGTAAAAAAATTCAATCCCTGATGATTGGCGATCCGTCATTACCACAACCAAAAGAGTTAACAATAAAAGGAGTTGTAAAGGATGTTAAGGGTCGTGAACCGCTGGTGGGCGCCTCCGTAATTGTTCAGGATCTTGATCAGGGAGTAACTACAGATACCGAGGGAATGTTTAGTGTAACTGTGCCTTCGGGTGAGCATGTATTGAGCTTTCGCTATTTTAACTATGAAGAAAAAGTTTTTGTAGTTAAAGCCTATCAGGGAGGAACAATTGATGTTGAACTGGATGAAACGCCTACGTTGCTGGAAGAGCTTGTGGTAACGGATAAAGCTTTTTCCAATGTAATGGGTAACAGGGGTGGTCAAACTACCATTAAGCTGGCGGAAATAAAACGGATGCCATCTTTTATGGGGCAGGTGGATTTGATCAGGCAGGTACAAACTTTACCGGGCGTTACTTCAGTAGGAGAGGTAGCTACAGGATTTAATGTAAGAGGTGGCGGAGTAGATCAAAATCTGGTCCTGTATGATGGGATTAATGTTTTTAATATTTCACACGTCTTTGGATTTTTCTCAGCCTTCAATTCAGACGCCTTAAAAGAAGTTAGTTTTTATAGAGGGGGAATCCCCGCTGAGTACGGTGGGCGCGTTTCTTCTGTTTTGGGTATCAGTGTAAAGGAGGGGAACTTTCAAAAATGGGAAGGCAATGGAGGTTTAGGAATTGTGTCCAGCAATTTTACAATTGGCGGACCAATCATTAAAGATAAAACATCGGTAATCGTTTCCTTGCGTTCTTCTTACTCCGACTGGTTGTTGCGTCAGGTGAAGACCAACTATCAGGATATCCAAAACAGTTCTGTGTCATTCTACGATGCATCGTTGAAACTTAGTCACTTGCTCGGCAAAAACACAAAGCTTCAGTTTACAGGATACCTGAGCAAAGATAAATTTGGATTGCCTACCGACACGGTATACAGGTGGCAAAATAGAATGGGTGTATTTCGTCTGGATCATACATTTAATGAGAAGCTGGGGGCAACACTTACTGCTGGTGTTGGGAACTATGCGTATACGGTTGAGGATGAAAATCCGGGAGATGCATACCTGTTGGATTTCGGAGTAACTTATCCCACCCTAAAAGCAGACTTTAATTACAATTTCGGAAATCACAAAATTGCATTTGGGGGAAGCTCAATTTTTTATCAATACAATCCTGGCTCCATTCAGCCTTATTCTGATGAATCACAGGTTGTTGCTAAACAGTTGGATAAACAAAATACGTTAGAGAGTGCATTGTACCTAAGCGAAAGCTTTCAAATTCATGAGCGCTTTAACATTGATTTGGGAGTGCGCTACTCAATGTATAGCGCCTTTGGTGCTGCAAAAGTTTATCAATACGATCCTGCTTTGCCAAAGGAGGTAAACAACATAGTAGATACAATTTATTTTGAGAAAGGTGATAAAATAAAGAGTTATTCTGGCATTGAGCCCAGACTAAGTTTACGTTATTCCTTCACACCAAATTCATCCATCAAGGCAGGATACAATCGCATTTATCAATACACGCATTTGATTTCCAATTCAGCTGCCGTAGCGCCCATTGATATTTGGCAGCCAAGTAATTTCTATTTCCAGCCGCAGTATGCGGATCAATTGTCAATAGGGTTTTTTAAGGATTTCAAAGAAAAAATGTATGAAACCTTTGTAGAATTCTACTACAAGAATATTTATGACCTCCTTGATTTTAAGGATGGAGCTCAGTTGATTCTCAATGATCATCTGGAAACAGACTTACTTCGAGGCAATGGACTTGCTTACGGCTTTGAACTTTCTGTCGTTAAGAATAAAGGAAGATTGAATGGTACTTTAAATTATACTTACTCCCGGTCACTCAGGGAAACCAAAGGCAGCAGCTCGTCAGAAAGCATTAATGACGGAGAACAGTACCCCTCCAATTTTGATCAGCCTCATGTATTTAATTTTAATTGGAAATATAATATCTCCAAGCGTTACTTTTTCTCCAGCAACTTTACCTATCATACGGGTCGTCCGATTTCTGCACCCACCAGTGCTTATTTGATAGACAATGTACCGGTGGCTAATTTTTCATTTCGCAATCAGTATCGTATTCCTGATTACCATCGATTGGATTTGGCGTTTATTATTGAAGGCAATCACAAAAGGAAAAAATTCTGGGATGGTACCTGGACGATTTCTGTCTACAATGTTTATGCAAGAAAAAATCCTTATACCATATTTTTTGCTGATAATGGAGGAGGCATTTTAAGGCCCTACCAAATGGCAATTATCGGAACAGCAATCCCATCTGTTTCTTACACATTTAAATTTTAAGTAGATGAGAATATATTCAATTTTCGGATTCATTCTTTTCTTTCTGATAGGCTCGTGCATTGACCCAATCAGTTTGAAAGTGAATTCTGAAGAGGGAGTAATTGTAGTAGATGGTGGCATTATCAATACAGAAGGGCCCTACGTTGTCAATTTGTTTAGATCAGTTGGAGTTACCAATGATTTGGAGAAAAGGCCAGCGGTGACAGGGGCATTTGTTTACATAATTGATGAGCAAGGAAATAAGATAAGGATGAAGGATGATGTACCCGGCATTTTTGTTTCCGATCCAGGTTTCAAAGCAGAATATGGGAAAAGTTATTATTTGAGAATTGAAGCCTTTGATGGGAAGATATACGAGTCAAAACCTGACATACTGAGACCAGTCGATGAAATCAATAATGTGTATTTTGAGTTTGAAGATAAAGTAGATACTGATCCCACCAATCCTGAAAACAATGCGGGCTTTAATATATTCATTGACGCAAGTCTATCTGAGAATGTTGACTATGTGCGATGGAGTTGGACAGGGCTTTACGAAGTACTAACGTTTCCCGAAAAAAGAATGATAAATGCTGGAGAAGCGGGAAGAATTCCAGATCCACGTCCTTGCAGCGGGTATCGAGTAATCAACGGAGTGGTAACGCAGGTGGGCCCATGTGAATGTTGTGCTTGCTGGGTAACAGAGTACAGCAGGTCGCCCGAAGTAGCAGACGTTGATTTCTTTGGAGGAAAAGTATCAAGATACAAAGTGGCTTACGTGCCAGCCACAAGGCAGTTATTCCATAGCAAGTATCGTGTGGAAATTCAGCAGGCAAGTATTTCCAAGGAAGTTTACGATTATTGGAGATTGGTAAAAGTACAGAAAGAAGGAGGGTCCAGTTTGTTTCAACCCACATCAGCCAAGATAAAAGGGAACTTGAAGTGTATAAATGATCCGTCAGCAGAAATCTTTGGTTTGTTTACAGTATCAGCTGTTAAAACCAAATCTATTTTTATCGATAAGGAGGACATCCCTTATAAACTCTTGCCTATGGATTCTATCAGAGAAGATTGCAGATTTCCGTATAAAAATTCCTCATCCGTTAAACCTGATTTTTGGTAGATGCGCTCGGCTATTCCATCCTTTTTTGCGTTACTGGTAAGCATACTTTTGCTTGGAGGATTTACTGTGGAGGATTCCTTAACTGAATTGACGGCCAAGTTCAATTCGTTCAATGAAGCCTTTCCTCAAAACAAATTGGTAGTGTCATTCCATCAGCCAGCTTATGCGCCCGGTGATACAGCGTTTTTCAGGGCAACCTTGTTGCATGAAGATCTATTGCCTGTAAAAGGCAGACAAATTGGTTACCTGGTGCTGCTCGATGCTGATGGCAATGAAATAATTCGAGATTCATTTGTTATTAAAGATGGTATTGCTGGAAATCAAACCATAATTCCCAGCAGTCTGGCTGGTGGCATCTATCAATTAGTAGCCTATACAGATTGGATGAAGAATTTTTCATCGAAAATGTATTTTACATCCCTGCTACACATCTCTGGTGACAATTATTTTGAAGTAACCACAGACGCACCTGTCCAAATTGAGTTATTTCCTGAAGGAGGAAATTTAATTACAGGTTTGACAACTCAGGTAGTTGCCAAGGCAACCAGAGATGGTATGCCCGTAATGGCACAAGGCAGAATAATAGATAGCGAAGGTAATGAAGTAATACGTTTTAATTGTGGCACTACTGGTCTGGCCAAGTTTGAACTTACACCTGAAAATGCGCTGGCTTATACGCTGGAAACGTTACCGGGAGGAACAAAGTCTGCCATTGAGGTTCAGGATGAGGGAATTAATATTCAAGTATCCAAAAGCGAAGGACTGATGAAGGCCACCCTCCATCGCAAATCCAAAACAGTGCGTAGTGAAGGAATATATGTTGTGTTAACAAGTCAGGGTAAGATTCGATATGCATCTACGATCAACATAAAAGGAGAGGAACCATCAACTGTTTTAATTCCATTAAAAAATATTCCTGTAGGGATTGCTCAATTGTTCTTGTTTGACAACAAGTTTAATGAATTGGCCAGTCGACTTTCATATATAGAACATGAGGGTAAACAAATAGATATTCAACTGAAAGACAAAAATGTTGCTACCCGAAGTGAAGTTACTTTTGAAATTAGCATCAAAGATGACTTTGGATCAGTAAATCCTTCCAACATTTTTGTTAATGGATACGTTGCTGATTTGTTCAGGGAAGCAAACGATGTTGATTTTACTGAACAGATACTTGTAGCTTCTGACTTACCAGATTCCTATTCCTTCCTCGAAAAAGTGGATATAAAAACTGAAGAGGGGCAGTTGGCGCTCGATGAATATTTAATGACTAAAAAATGGGAGCGATTTGACTGGGATGAAATACTCTCTAATAAAAGAAAGCCGCCAGAGTACAAAGCGAAGGACATTTTGACCTACGATGGTGTTGCAACTTTTTCAGAGACAGGAAAGCCAGTTCCGGATTCAACCTTGGTTATATTTTTCTTACAACAAAAAATATTTGGGTACGAAGTTTACACAACAGACAAAGGAAAGTTTAACTGGCCGGTGTTTTTTGATTTTTATGGAAATGAAAATGTTATGCATTCGCTGGAGTTCAGAGGCAAAACTTTGTTTAACACCTCTGTTGAACTAATGAGAGATTCACTAGGCGGATTTCGGGCTCCAACTGTACGGCCATCTCCAATCAAGGATCCGTATTACTCTTTCAGTACTTTGGCCAAAGTATCAAATACATCCTATACCTATAGTTGGGAAAAAGTAAAAAATGATATTATCAACACTAACCCTAACGCAGCCATTGAAGATGAATTGAATGGTGCGGATTTTAAGGTTACCGTTGAGGATTATGTTGTTTTTCCAACCATAGAAGATCTCATGCGGGAAATTGTCCGATTTGTGCAGAATAAAAAGGTAGCGGGTAAGCCGACATTGCGTGTTTTATCATCAGATAGTAACAGGCCCATCACCGGAGATCCACTTTACGTAGTGGATGGTATAGCAACGAAGAACACTGATTTTATTTTGAAGATGAATCCAGGGGATATTGCTGTGATTAAAGTAGTGAATAACATCAATAAATTAAGAAACCTGGGGAGCATTAGTAAAAACGGAGTTATTTTCTTTCAAACTAAAGTATCCAATATGGGTGCGTTAATACCAACCGATGACATATTGCACTTGCGTGGGTTGAACAAGCCGATCGCATATAATGCGGGCACAAAGAATCAACCACTGAGAACACCATTACTGAAGTCTTCGCTTTACTGGAATTTTCAACCTGCATTGAACGAGCGTGGTATTATCGGAGACAAATTCTATACTCCTGACAATACGGGAACGATAAAGCTTAGGGTGCATGGCATAACCACTGACGGTATTCCATTTGAAAAAACGGAAGATATTAATGTGAGTTTTATAAAGGCGAGTAATTAATTATTCTGACTTTTCGAAGTAATAGGAGTTTTCCGGAGTGAGGCATGCAGTAAGCGGAAAATCTTTTTCGTTGGCGTCTGATATTTTAGTAATTGGTGGGAATAGAGAAAGGCCTATTTTTTTACAATCTTTTCTGCAAGTAGCAAGGAATCGGTCATAGTAGCCCTTACCATACCCTACCCGATGACCAGCTTCATCAAATATGAGCAATGGAACCAGCACAAGGTCAATTTTTTCTGGTGGAGTAGGAGTGCCCTGCTTTGGCTGTTGGATTCCCCAATTGTTTTCTTCCAGTTGATGAAGTCCTTCAAAGAAGAAGTTCTCCAATGAGTCAGTTTTTCTGTTAATACGTGGGATGGATAACCGAATGTGAGGAAACTCCCGCCTGATACGATCGATGATCAACCAGGTGTCAGGCTCTTTGTTGGATGTAAGGGGAAGAAAACTATGAACCACCTTAACAAAAGAGAGATCAATAAAAGAAAAGAATCGCTCTGCAATGCGCAGATTGTATTGCAAATATTCCTGTTCGCTAATCGTCTTCCTCTTTTCGAGATAGTAAGTTCGGAGCGCGGTTTTGGTGTTGTTCATCAACTACTTACTATAAGGGTAGCTCAATAAATTGAATTCAAAATCAAATGGATCAAACACCGCCAAAGCTTTATTAATAAACTGAGGGTCTTGCTGGTAGAAATTTAAAAAATTATCACTGCGCTCTTGCAGTCCGCCATTGGGGAACAATGCTTCTTTCACTTCTTCAATTTGTCTCAACTTGTCTGAGTGATGTCTTTTCTCTGCTCTCAATAATTTTTGCTCTATTTTTTCAAAGCTTCTGATTGCACGTTTTGATTCGGCCTCTACCAAAGGGCCTAGTGTGGAATCTATTTCCAATGCTTGTTTTTTCACTTTCTCAAATAGACTGTTTACAGTTTTTAGCTCGTCAGTGAGCAAAAGGTTATGATGAGAATTTTTTGAAACCCAATCATTGAACAGATGGGTTTTTTCATCAAATAGCTCAGCTGCACTTAATCCGGTTTTTTCGAACTTACGCGCTATTGGCCCGTCTAAAACCAAAGCAAAATTACGCGGCATCAGAACGGGAAATGGAACACTAAAGTGGTCGAAAACTCCCTTTAATTGTAACCAATAAATTACTTCTGCAGGGCCACCAAAATAAGCCAGATTGGGTAAGATTATCTCCTGATAGAGCGGTCGTAAAATGACATTAGGACTAAACTTCTCAGGTTCATTTTTAATTAATGATTGAGCTTCTTCGTCTGTAAACGATATGTCTGAATCTACAACTGTAAAACCATCTGTAGTGCGTTCAATTCTGCTTCTTAAATTATTCTCCAAATAAAAGAAGTTGATATCTCGAGCGTACACCTGAGTAGAGTAGCCTTCTGCATTGAGCAATGCATTGGTCGTTTCTACTTTTGATTTGGCGGTATGTTTAAATAAATCATCAGTGATTACTTCTGCAAAAAGGGATTTCTGCTTCCGATTGTCAGCATCTACTACTACCAGCCCTTCATTGCCAAATAATTCATTTACATAATACCTTACGGCATCACTGAGTTTCTCATGTTTTAAATAAGCCTTTTCAAAAATGGAAACATCTCCTGGCAGTTCTTTCAGAATGGATTGCAGACTTTTTGGACTAAATCTGCCTACACCCCCTTTTTGATCAGTGTCCCACTTATACTTTTTACCGTAAAGTTTGAAATAACTGATCTCTTCAAAATCATGATCTTCCGAAGCCATCCAATAAACCGGAACGAAATTATATTTTGGATAGGTTCTCTTTAATTGTTTACAAGCATTGATTACTGAAACAATTTTATAAATGAAATACAGCGGGCCTGTAAAAATATTGAGTTGGTGACCGGTAGTGATCGTAAAAGTGGTAGCATCCTTTAGGGATTTAATATTGTTATCAACGAGGTTTGATATTTTCAGTTCTTTGTATTGTTCTCTAAGGGTCTCACTTAAAATTGTTCTCGAGTCTATGCTAAAAGACTTTTGCTTCTCCTGTATTTGAGCTTCAAATGACTGAATGGATGGGGCGCGATGATAGAATTTTTTAAGGGTTTCCTTTCGTTCGATATAGTCAAGAAAGAAGGGAGAGAATATTTTCGTGTTCTTGAACGGAATTTTCGTGTGCTGCATGGTCAACAATAGCTCAGGGTTTGTGCGAACATAAGTCGATTAACGACTTTTCGGTCTATAAGTTTATGATTTTACAGGAGTAACTCAAACCGGCTGTGCAATCAAATCAAATTCTGTGGCATCAGTTACTTTCGCCATTGTGAAATCACCAATGCGGAGGTAGTTCTCACTGGCATCTATTAATACTTCATTGTCTACCTCAGGCGAATCGAACTCGGTTCGTCCAATAAATTGACCTCCCTCTTTTCTATCAATGAGCACTTTGTATGTTTCTCCAATTCTACTCTGGTTGCTCTCCAGGGAAATACTTTGTTGCAGATCCATAATGGCGTCCACTCTTTCCTGTTTTACCTTGGCAGGCACATCATCTTCCATGGTATGTGAAAAGGTATTTTCCTCGTGGGAATAGGGGAATACACCGAGGCGTTCAAATTTGGATTCAGCCACAAAATCCATCATTTCTTCAAACTCCTCTTCAGTTTCACCTGGGTGTCCTGCGATTAGAGTGGTTCGTATGGCAATCCCCGGCACTTTTGCTCGAATGGTATGCAGTAGTTCAGTTGTTTTTTCTCTGGTGGTGCCACGCTTCATGATCTTCAGCATTTTGCTTGAGCCATGCTGTAACGGTATATCCAGGTAATTGCAAATGTTTGGACGCTCAGCCATGACATCCAATACGTCAAGTGGAAATCCGGAAGGAAACGCATAATGTAGCCGAATCCAATCGATGCCTTCAACGTCAGAAAGATTTTTCAGAAGATCCGACAGCACACGTTTTTTGTAAATATCAAGACCGTAATAAGTGGAATCTTGCGCAATGAGCAGCAGTTCTTTAGTGCCGTTTTTGGCTAAATTCTTAGCTTCCTTTACCAACTCTTCAATCGGACGCGAAATGTGCCCCCCTCTCATCAGTGGGATGGCACAAAAAGAGCAGGGACGGTCGCAGCCTTCTGAAATTTTCAAATAAGCAAAATGGCTTGGGTTAGTGAGAATGCGTTCGCCCACTAGTTCGTGTTTGTAGTTGGCATTGAGCTGTTTGAGCAACCGAGATAAATCTCTGGTGCCAAACCACGAATCGACCTCCGGTATCTCTTTTTCAAGACTGTCTTTATAGCGCTGTGAGAGGCAACCCGTTACATATACTTTTTCAACTACCCCCTCCTGCTTGGCGTCCACATACCTCAATATAGTGTCAATGGACTCCTGCTTGGCGTTATCGATAAAGCCGCAGGTATTGATGACCACAATATTAGAATCGTCTTTCTGAGATTCGTGGGTGGCGTCAATGCCGTTTCCTTTCAATTGGGTTAAAAGTACTTCACTGTCTACCGTGTTTTTAGAGCAACCCAGGGTAACGATGTTGACTTTGGTCTTTTTTGTTCCTTTTGTTTTCAATTTAGTAATGCTATTGAGGGCAGCAAAAATACGAAGGTTAGGTCAGTTAAGCCTCAACCAATTCATAGGAAATGCAGGCCTGTGCGTTCAACACAAATTGTCATTCAACGGTTCAGAAAGCCCTTTTTAGGTCGTAAATAGTGAAGGGCAAGATTTGGCGTTAATGTTGATGGCGTATCTTTGCTGCCTTAATGAGGATTTTTAGCCAAATACTGATCTTTTGCATCTCGGGGCTTTTGCTTGGCTCCTGCTATGAAGACCCTGAATGCATTAATCTGAGAAACGATTTTGTGGGCATTACCTTTAAAAAACTCTTTGACAGAAAAGTCGATACGGTAGGAATCGTGGGAATTAAGGTATCAGGTAGTGATGAGGTTTTTTATGAACTAGTCAATGCGGGAGGCACCATAGAGCTGCCGCTCAATGTAAATTCTGCCACACAGTCTATTGATTTTGATCTATTACGAGGTTCATTCTCTATGTTGCTGGGCTATACATCTCAGCCTCAGTTTGAATCGAAAGATTGTGGGCCTCGATTTGTACTCTCAGGTCTTAAAGTTTTACAACATGATTATGATTCAGTAAATGTGATTAGTAGTGTGCCCGTAGCCAGTGGTGGTGGCAATAATATTGATATATATCGTTGTCCGATCACCAATAACCTCAAACTTGCCTTTCGGCAACTTTACGCAGATGAAAAGCCCAACGGGGTGGAGCTAAAAGAAAAGTTTTATGGCATGAGCATGGGTTATCTTCCCTATATATTTTATCCCAATTCAGAAATTGGAACTGCAGTACTTCCGATCAATACGGAAAGTAATAGCACCAGTATTTTGATCGATTCGAAAGAAAACGGCATCTCTACTTTAAATGTTTCTTATTCAAGAACACCAGCCAGCCTTTTTGATGTATGCGGAAGTCAAAATTTTATTAATGATATCCAGGTGAGCGGGACGAGCAGTTATGATATTATTAAAGTGCAAAAGGACTCAATAACTGATCCCCCCACCACTAACATAGCATTGTTTCGTTGCCCACGTACCAATCTTATCGAATTAACTTTGAAGAATGCTCCTGCCAATGGAATTCTGATTAAGAAAGTAAGCACAGGATACTCAACAGAACTTTTTTATCAGGATAGCCTTACTTCGAAATTGGTTTTGCCATTGGATCCAACTCAGAATACTACGGCCTTTACCATTGAGTCTGAAAACTTCACCCGGCAAATAAGTTTTGGCTACATCCGTAACACCAAAACCTTTCATGATGTGTGTGATCAAACCTTATTTTCAACAGTGAAGGTTTTGAGTTCGGATTTTACCACACCCCCTATAGCATTAAATGATTCCATTCAATTTCCAACGGTAGTCAATTTTGAAATTACTAACGACTAACATATTGCTCATACTCTGTTCGCTGACAGTGATGGCTCAAAAAGCCGATACTGTTAAGGGGAAATACCTTCCGACAGGTATTCGTTTTGGGACAGACTTGATTTCGTTGGCAAAAATTCCCTTGGCCGATCAATTTGATGGTTGGGAAGTAAGCGCTGATATTGATTTTTACAAGTATTACCTCACGGTAGAATACGGAAGTTGGGAGCGTACTATAATAGGTACAGATAAAGGCTACAGCAATACTGGCAATTATTTCCGGGTAGGAGCTGATGTGAATTTACTGCTTAAAGATCCTGACAAGAATATGTTTTTTGTTGGACTACGATATGGCCGATCCACCTATGATGAACAATTGTACTATACCGTTGATGATGCAGTGTTTGGAAGCAACTCTACAGCCCTAAATAATTTGGGGATGACCTCAGGATGGGCAGAAGCAACGCTTGGGTTGCGTGTAAAAATTTGGAAGGAGCTGTGGATGGGTTATACCGCGCGATTAAAAGTTGCCCCATCTGTTGATACAGGGGGGGGCTTCATTGTTTATGACATTCCAGGTTACGGGTTAGCCTCCAAGCGCTCTTATTGGGGATTTAATTATCAGCTGTACTGGAGAATTCCAGTCCGCAATTAATTTTTCTTAAACAAGGAATCAACAAACTCCATTTTGTTGAATACCTGGAGATCCTCCACCTTTTCACCCACACCAATGTATTTTACAGGAATTCTAAATTCGTCAGATATACCTATCACCACACCCCCCTTAGCTGTGCCGTCAAGTTTGGTTACTGCCAAAGCCGTTACCTCTGTTGCTTTAGTGAATTCTCTGGCCTGAACAGCGGCATTTTGGCCAGTGCTGCCATCCAAAACGAGCAGCACTTCATGTGGGCCCTCCGGAATTACCTTTTGGATTACTCTTTTTATCTTAGAAAGCTCATTCATCAGGTTCACCTTGGTGTGCAGTCTTCCTGCAGTATCAATTATGACGATGTCGACACCGGTATCAACCCCATGTTTCACAGCATCAAATGCTACAGCTGAAGGGTCAGTGTTCATTCCCTTGGCGATCACAGGCACCCCCACACGTTCACCCCAAAGTTTTAACTGATCCACTGCCGCTGCACGAAAGGTATCGGCAGCACCCAAAACCACTTTCTTGCCTTTTTTCTTGAGTTGAGCAGAAAGTTTTCCAATGGTGGTGGTTTTACCCACACCGTTTACACCTACTACCATAATCACATAGGGCTTGATGTTTTCTGGAGTACCAAAGTCTTCCAGGTCCATCGTATTATTTTCTGACAGTAGTGCAGCTATTTCTTCTTTAAGAATCCGGTCGAGTTCTGAAGCGCCCAGGTATTTGTCTTTGGCTACCCGCTCTTGTATTCTTTCAATTATTTTTAGTGTGGTCTGAACGCCCACATCGGAAGCAATCAGTACCTCTTCCAGATTGTCTAATACTTCTTCGTCTACAGTAGATTTGCCGGCAATGGCCTTACCAAGCTTCCCAAAAAAGCTTTCCTGCGTTTTCTTAAGTCCCTGGTCTAGGGACTCTTTTTTTTCTTTGGAAAACAGATTGCCAAACATGGATATAGGATTTGAATTCTAAAGGAAACAAAAAAGTCCCTAAAAGGGACCTTCTTAAATGATTTTCAATGGCGGCTATTTTTTAGCCAAGGTTTCTTTTACCAGTTCAGAAGGCACAATCTCTTCTTTAAAAGTATAGGCACCTGTTTTTTCAGAGCGTACAGCGCGAATTACCTTCGCAAAGCTCTTTCCATCAGTTTTCTTTAGGGAAGCAACAACTTTCTTTGCCATGATTACTTAATTTCTTTGTGGACGGTATATTTTTTCATGATCGGATTGTACTTCTTCAGTTCAATACGCTCGGTAGTATTTTTTCTGTTTTTGGTGGTGATGTATCTGCTCATACCTGACAAGCCGCTGGTTTTGTGCTCTGTGCACTCCAAAATCACCTGTATACGATTTCCTTTTTTAGCCATTGTGGTGCTGTTTTAAAAATTAGATAGAAAGGGTTCCTTTTGCTTTCGCCTCCTTCAATACTGCAGAGATACCTTTCAAATTGATGGTTTTGATAGCATTAGCAGACACCTTCAATGTAATCCACTTGTTCTCTTCTGGAATGAAAAAGCGCTTTTTATGAAGATTTGGATAGAATTTTCTCTTCGTCTTGTTGTTGGCGTGAGAAACGTTATTTCCAACCTGTGTCTTTTTCCCTGTAATTTGACAAACCCGTGCCATATCTCTGAATTCTTAGTTAAATAATACCCTTTTTCAAAAGGGACTGCAAATATCGCTAAAAGAGCCCTAATTATCCAAGATGACCTTAAAATTAAAGCGTCTAAGTTTTATTTTCTGCAAATATCAAGGCTTTCGGACCATTGGGGCCTGTTTTTTCGCTTAATAGATCACAAATTTTCTTCCGTAGGTGTTTCCATTAGAAGTAAATCGTGCGACATAAATGCCGGGGGCTAGCCCACCTATCGGTAGCGTAAAGGGTTGTTTACCAGCAATGAATATTGTTTCCGTTAATTTTTGTCCAGTCAGCGTAAAAACCTGCATCAACACATTTCTGTCAGTGATCACAGTTAGTTTTTGAGTATTACTTACGGGATTTGGATAGAGAGTGATCTCTGGTTCGAAAGGAAGCTGCTTTCCGCCATCATTTTTCAATACCAGCATGCCGCCTCCCACTGTGCCCACAACAATAGACGGCTTATCGCTATTGAACAAATTTACTACAACTGGTTTTATTCGCGCCCCTAAATTTTTACCCGTGTAGGTCTCGCTAAACTTGTCAAAAAGGATATTGGTGGAGGGCTGCGGGGCATTCATTGTGCCTCGAAAATCTCCGTAAATAGTAATATTTCCACTTTGATCCCCTACTATTAAATCATGCCTTCCATCATTTTCAAGGTCAGCAATAGCAGTATTCAAATTGGTTCTGGTAAGGCTAGAACCAAGCCCCATGAAAGCATTGTTTTGAAGTTTGAAATTAAATGAGCCTGCGGGTCCTGTATTTCTCCAGTATTCCAGCGCACCGGTAGCCTTACCCAACAAAATATCTATGATTCCATCCTGGTCAATGTCAGCCAGTAAAATATTTTCAGTATTGTCTATTCCAAAATCTACCAATTGAACTTGTAAGTCATCAAAGCGGATGGCGTTGGGCTTTGTGCCTGCAATATAAAATAGCTCTGTATTGACAGTACGCGGATCTGCCAATAGAAATGCAAGGTCGAGATTGCCATCGCTGTTGATGTCCACAAATTGGGGTTTCATGCTGTATCGACCCAGTATAGATAAACTCAAAAAATCATCAGTAACTAATTTGAACGAAGGCAGAGAGGGGGTACCAACATTTTCATAATGTGCAATCACTCCTCGGAATTGAGCATTCCCATAGTTGCCAATAAAAAGGTCATCATCTCCGTCACCATCATAATCAACAAAAGCTGGATAAGCGTAATCTCCTACTTCTATCATTTCATCTTGCAGGAAATTGTTCTGGACAAAGGTGAAGTTTGGAGCTTCTTTAGTGCCTGAATTTTTGTACATCCAGACGGAATTGGTAAATGGGTTGTTGAGGTTGGTCCGCGCAAATACTGCTGGTGAGGTGATTAAATCGGGTACCCCATCAAAATCCACATCCTCAAAAAAAGGGACAGGAAACAAGGGCATAAAAGAGGGTTTGGCTTGTGGGAATGGAATAGCAGTATTGAAATCCGCATTTTCCGTAGTACCGTCATTTTTTAAATAATAAAGAAAGGGGCAGTCTTCTTCAGCAAAGAGTATGTCTTTATTTCCGTCTCCGTTTACATCCATGGCGAGCAGGGCCTTTCCCACATTGTGATTGGTTCGTCCGCCTGAGGCAGCACAAGTTTCACCAAAAGCAAATTTGCTGCAGCTGCATTCTTCCCAGTCTCCCCACCGTTGGCTGATTCGCTGGAAGGTCAACGAGTCGCAGGTGCCAAACCGCTCCATGCTTAGGTTTTTTTGATATTGTACTGTGCCAGGACTTACAAAGCGCATGTGAAGTATGTCCAGGTCTCCATCACCATCCATATCTGTGATAGTGGGGATATCATTGGAGCCAGGGAAAATATTCGTTTTGTTTTCATAAGTAACCATGCTTCCATCACTACAAGTAACCACGCTTTCAGAAGTAGTTGTTAAGAGAATTTCTGTGAATAGACCTTTAGTTCCGGGAGGGGAGCATGCAAGGGGGGGTGCAAAGAATTTGAGTTTTTCCCAACTGACATTGCCTCCTGCCAATGTGGTGTTTCTATAAACTGCTATACCATTGCTGCTTGCAGTAAAGATGTCATCTCTGCCATCACAGTCATAATCGCGAAGCAACATCCATTTATTTATTTCCGATGGAAAGAGAATTTCAAACTCGGGATGGTATTTGTATTGGTTGGATTGATTGAGAAAGGTATTGACTTTATTGGCAGTGCGATCAAAAATTACAAGGTCTTGCTTTCCGTCCCCATTAAGATCCATCGAATTAATTTGAGCAGCGTTGAGCCCGCCAGCCCACGGCATGCTTAAAATTTTTCCTTCAACTTCAACAGGAATACTTTGATCCAGCTCATAAGTAAACTGACCTAAAGCATTTAGTGGGAGCAGCAGGACAAGAAATAAAATGAGTCTTAATGCCATGAATCGATCGCGAAAAACATAAAGCTTACAAATTATACAATAATAACGCTGGACAGTCTCCAGCTGTTATCTTAGCTTGCAAGATACTGTGATTTAATCATTACGGTATTCATAATATGGCAACTGACATTAAAAACCTATACGAGAAATTTAAGCGGACTGGACAGGTTTCCACTGATACCAGAAAGATCACCCGAGGTTCGGTATTCTTTTCCTTGAAGGGTGACAAATTCAACGCCAACGAATTTGCTGCGGAGGCGCTTGCCAAAGGAGCGGCCTATGCGGTAGTAGATGAAGCGGAGTGGGTAAAAGGTGATCAATATGTTTTGGTGGAGGATGGTCTTAAAGCACTTCAGGATTTGGCACGCTATCATCGGAAACAACTTGATATACCTATCGTTGCATTAACAGGATCGAACGGGAAAACTACCAGCAAGGAATTGTTGAGAGAGGTGTTGAGTGCTAAATATAAAGTATTGGCTACGCAAGGGAACCTCAACAATCACATTGGTGTGCCCCTTACAATTTTGTCGATTGACGATTCCATAGAATTAGCGGTAATAGAAATGGGGGCCAATCACGTGGGAGAGATTGCGCTGCTGTGCGACATTGCGAATCCAACACATGGATTTATTACCAATATTGGAAAAGCACATATTGGAACTTTTGGTGGATTTGAGAATATTATTCGAGGAAAATCTGAATTGTATCAACACCTTATCAATAATAAGGGGACAGTCTGGATAAATTCATTCAATCCTATTTTGACAAACATGTCAAAGCGATTCGAAGCGCCATTGTTTTATCCGGCAAAAGGAGATTACTATCACTGTGAAATGATTTCAGCGGATCCATTTTTAAAATTAAGAACAGAAAAGGATGAGTTGATTCAAACGCAATTAATTGGAGCCTACAACTTTGAAAATGTTGCAGCAGCATTGTGTATAGGGAAATATTTCAATGTTGATTCTGCACAAGCAAAACGGGCAGTTGAGCGGTACACGCCCGAAAACATGCGTTCTCAACTTGTTAAGAAGGGAACAAATACAATTATTTTGGATGCCTACAATGCCAACCCAAGCTCAATGGAAGTGGCGCTTGTGAGTCTGGGTCAAATGAAAGCAGCAAAGAAAATTGCAATTATTGGCGATATGTATGAGTTGGAAGGAGAAAGTGAAGCTGAGCACAAAAAAGTTGCAAAATGGGTTGTCGACAATGACATCGATGAGGTGCTGCTGTGTGGTGAACTAATAAAAGCCGCTGCTCAAAGTAGAGTTCCCTCCCATTATTTTTCTACTAAGGAAGCGCTTATCAACTATTTAAAAAAGAATCCTATTAAGGGAGCTACTATTTTGGTAAAGGCGTCAAGAGGCATGGCGCTCGAATCGGTTGTTGATCATTTATGAAACTAAAAGAAACTTGTTATGGATTTTAATAAGATACTAAAGTTTTTGAAGGCGTTGGCAAAAAATAACGATCGTGAATGGTTCGAGAAAAATAAAGCCAGCTATCTTGAGTCTAAGCAGATGTTCGATGAGTTTGTTGAAGCCATGCATAAAGAACTCACCAAGTTTGATAAAAGTCTAACGGGGCTTAATCCAAAGAAATTGGCTTTTCGTATTTACCGAGATGTTAGATTTAGTAAAGACAAAAGGCCCTACAAGATAAATATGGGAGCTGGGTTTTCTCCAGGTGGAAAGATGATTCAGGAACCAGGTTATTATATTCACATTGAACCGGGCAACAAAAGTTTTGTGGCAGGCGGAATGTATATGCCTGATGGATCCAATCTCACTAAAATTCGTCAGGAAATTGACTACAATTTTAAAGGCATTGACAAGGTATTGAAGAATAAAAAATTCAGAGTTTGGTTTGATCAGCTCGATGATTTTGACAAGTTAAAAACAGCACCCAAAGGGTATCCCAAAGATCATCCCCATCTTGAACTCCTGAAGTACAAAAGTTACATTGTATCTCATTATTTTAATGATAAAGAGGTGGTGGACAAAACCTTTCTTAAAAAGGTAGTAGAGGGCTGCAAAACCGTAAAACCATTAAATGATTATTTGGCTGAGGCAATCGCCTGAGTTTTACGAAACTATCTTGCAAAAAAACGGCATTTTAATACATGTGCTTAAAAATAGGTCAGGCTGTCAGGAATCCTACCGTAATACATGATATATTAATGGCTGACGTTCAACGTGTGATTAAATGACATACCGTGATATCATGTTGGGTAAGGGGTTTCGTATCCCTTCCCGATCAGAGTACAAGAATGCACTTTTGCGCAGCCATTTTGCTGTAATTACTATCATAGTTTCTGTTGTTTATATTTTCATTGATAGGTATCACGGTGTCTATGGAAGTGAGCCGTACTATGGGTTGGTGATTGTTTTGGCTTTTGTGACGTTGGTGCTCAACAGGCTGCATAAATTCCGTGTAGCCACATTGTTGTTTCTATCCCTTATTAATCTTTTTATTTTCTACTTTTCTGCCATTGATCCTTTTGAAAGCGGTGTCTTCTTATATTTCATTGTTTGCTGCTTAATGGCGTTTGCCTTGCTTGGATACAGTCAGCTGAAATTGTCATCCTTTTTTATTCTGCTTTCGGTGGTGTTGTTTTTAATTTCGTTTTGGGTAGAACTTGACTTTTTGCCTGAGCGGCAATACACTGAGTTGTACTTAAGAATTAGTTACACAATCAACTTTCTTGTAACTCTAATCTGCTCTGCAGCCATACTTTATTACCTCATGCAGGTTAACCATTATTCGGAAAAGAAAATTTTGGCAAAGAATGAGGAGCTTGAAAAAGCCAATGCAGAACTGGATCGTTTTGTTTACAGTGCATCACATGATTTGAGAGCACCACTAAGTTCTCTGTTAGGACTGATTGAAGTAGCCAGAGTAGATCCGCGTGAGGCAATGAAATACCTTCAAATGATGAAAGGGAGAATTCATGACATGGATGCTTTCATTCGGGAAATCATTACTTATTCGCGGAACTCAAGAATGGAAGTGCAATACCAGGAGGTACACGCGAGGAAAATAATTGATGAAGTTACGTCAGAACTAAAGTTTTTGGAGGAGTCAAAAAATATAAGGATGGACATTCATGTTTCGGATGATCTGGTCATCCTTACAGATGCTACCCGTTTAAAAGTGATTTTATCCAATCTGATTGCCAATGCTATTAAGTACCATAATACAGAAGCTCAGCCACCCTATGTAATGCTAGAGGCTCAAAAAGATGATCAGGGTGCTACCATTTGGGTGAAAGACAATGGCATTGGTATTGAAACAGAATATATTGGCAAAATCTTTAATATGTTTTATAGGGCTCATGAAAGCTCCAAAGGCTCCGGACTTGGTCTTTACATTGTAAAGGAAACTGTTTCCAAGTTGGGGGGTGAAGTGAAAGTGGAGTCTCTTGTGGGCAGCGGATCTACATTTTGGATTCACCTTCCTCAACCCACTTAGCTACTTCGGTATTTATTCTCGGGTTAACATTTTATAAATCCTCGATTTAGAAAACTATCAAATGGAGTCCTATCTTTGCGGCCTATGGCGAATACGGACGATAATCTTTTGAAAAAAGTAATAGCTCATGCTAAAGAGTATGGGTTTGTGTTTCCTTCCAGTGAAATTTATGATGGGCTGGGGGCGGCTTACGATTATGGGCAAAATGGTGTTCAACTCAAGAACAACATCAAGGAATATTGGTGGAAGTTTATGACTCAGTTGCACGACAATATCGTTGGTATAGATGCTTCCATCTTTATGCATCCAATGACATGGAAGGCATCGGGTCATGTGGATGCTTTCAATGATCCGTTGATTGATAACAAGGATTCTAAAAAAAGATACAGAGCGGATGTGTTGATTGAAGATGCGATCGCTAAGATCGAAGACAAAATCAACAAAGAAGCTGATAAAGCTGCAAAACGTTTTGGAGATACCTTCGATCGCGAAATGTTTCTATCTACCAATCCTCGTGTGGTAGAATACCAAAAAAAGGTGGATGAGATCAATGAGCGCATGAAGGAGGCGATTGAAAAGCCGGATCTGGCAGCGTTGCGCCAATTAATAATTGACTTGGAAATTGCAGACCCCGTTTCAGGCTCCCGCAACTGGACAGAGGTACGTCAGTTTAACCTGATGTTTTCTACCGAGATGGGTTCTGTAGCCGATGAGGCCAATAAAATTTATCTACGTCCGGAAACAGCACAAGGGATATTTGTAAATTTTCTCAACGTGCAAAAAACGGGCAGAATGAAAATTCCATTTGGTATTGCACAAATAGGAAAGGCCTTCCGCAACGAAATCATTGCGAGACAGTTCATTTTCAGAATGAGGGAGTTTGAACAGATGGAGATGCAATTTTTTGTAAAACCTGGCGAGGAGATGAAATGGTATGAGTTCTGGAAGGAGAAAAGAATGAAGTGGCACAAAGTGCTTGGGCTGGGGGAAGAAAACTATCGTTTTCATGATCACCTTAATCTGGCGCATTATGCCAATGCAGCGTGTGACATTCAGTTTAATTTTCCTATGGGATTCAAAGAGTTGGAAGGCATCCACTCCCGCACCGATTTTGATCTGAAGAGTCATGAGAAATTTTCAGGAAAGAAGCTTCAGTACTTCGATGTAGAAGACAATAAAAGTTATATCCCATATGTGGTAGAAACTTCCATTGGTTTGGATCGGATGTTTTTAGCCGTGCTCTCCAATTCATACACCGAAGAAAAATTGGAAGATGGAAGCGAGCGAACTGTGTTGAAGATTCCCCCTGCATTGGCACCACACAAAGTGGCTATACTACCCCTGATTAAAAAAGATGGTCTTCCCGAAAAGTCCTTGGAGATTATGAATGAGCTCAAATTGGATTTCACATGCTATTACGAAGACAAGGATACCATTGGAAAGCGCTACAGGAGAATGGATGCGGTGGGGACTCCCTATTGTGTCACGGTAGATCATCAGACCCTGCAGGATAATACAGTTACATTGAGGAATAGAGACACCATGCTACAGGAGCGAATAAATATCAGCGCTTTGAAAGAGGAATTATCTGTATCTTGTTCACTCAATGGTTTATTAAGAAAACTGGAATAAACGCATGATTACTTTTTTTCTGATTACGGGCTTTATTACAATAGCTGTTATCAGATATAAAAGAGATCTTCAAGATGGATACAGGGTAGTATTAAGATCAGCTGGGCCGTTTCGCAGCAAAATTGTTCCCATATCCCCAGTCTATCGCAAAATTTTAGTAGATTATTTTCCCTATTACAATGCACTTACCGCTTCAGATAAAGCGAGGTTTGAACGCAAGCTTTGTCAAATAATTTATTCTAAGATTTTTATCCCAAGGGATTTTGATGAAGTTACCGATGAGATGAAAGTGCTGATTTCAGCAACGGCAGTCCAATTGACATTTGGATTGGATGGAGTATACCTTTCTCATTTTCGAAAAATATTGATATATCCCAATGACTACTATTCTTCAATTACCAAGAAGTTTCACAAAGGAGAGGTAAATCCTGCCTTCGGCATCATTGTGCTTTCCTGGCATAGTTATGTGATGGGGTATCTCAACTCCAACCAGGATGGAGTTAATCTGGGTTTGCATGAAATGGCACATGCACTCCGTCTTGAGAATATAATCAGAAATAGTGAGTATCAGTTTTTTAACGAGGTCTTATTAAATCGGCTGGATGAATATGGCATGGCAGTTTGTGAGCCAGCAGACTATGAACAAGTAAAATTTTTCAGACCCTATGCATGTGCAAATACCCATGAGTTTTTTGCTGTAGCGGTAGAGAATTTCTTTGAGCGCCCTATGCAGCTTCAATTGGCGATGCCAGGTTTATATGCTGTACTTTGCGCACTGCTCAATCAAGATCCTGCCAATTATTCGTCTGCCACTTCAAAAGATAGCGCTGCTTAACTATTATTGTAAAAATTATAAAATGCGGTGGTCCTCTTTATTGTCTTCTCAAAGGGTTGGTTCAAAGAAATCTAGTACTGGAGTATTTCGCAGTGCTTTTGAGCAGGACTACGACCGCATTATTTTCTCTCATCCCTTTCGCAGACTGCAGGACAAAACGCAGGTTCACCCTCTGCCGGAGCATGATTTTGTGCATACACGTCTTACTCACAGCCTAGAGGTGTCAAGTGTTGGAAGGTCCTTGGGTAAAAAGGTAGGTGAAACTGTTTTACAACGTCATACTGAACTTTCGGATTATTCTGCTTTTGATTTTGGTGCCATTGTAGCTGCAGCTTCACTGGCGCACGATCTTGGTAATCCCCCTTTTGGTCATTCGGGAGAAGACGGAATTTCTGATTTCTTTATACATCATCCTTCAGGTACAGCTTTCAAATCGTTGGTATCAGAAGCACAGTGGGCCGACCTCATTCAGTTCGAAGGCAATGCACAAGGATTTCGCATTTTGAACAAAAACCAATATCAAGGACTTCAGCTTACCTACGCCACCCTTGGCGCTTTTACAAAGTACCCATGTCCATCCAAAATGGAAGGCAGGGATAAAAAGAGAAAAAGCCAGAAGAAATTCGGATTTTTTCAATCGGAACAAGAGTTGTTCAGAGAAGTAGCATCGCATCTTGACCTGCATACGGCTGGTGAAAATGTTTGGAGCCGACACCCACTCGCCTTTTTGGTGGAGGCAGCTGATGATATTTGCTACAACATAATAGATCTTGAGGATGGTTGCAGGCTTGGCCTGGTGAGCTTTAAGGATACCGTTGAATTATTGGCCGGTATTTTAAAGGAGAGTTTTGATGCCAATAAGTTGGAGCAAATTCCCAGTCAGGATGAAAAGATAGGTGTACTGCGTGCTTTGGCAATCGGCAGGCTGATTGATGAATGTGCCACGGTATTTCTTGAAAACGAATCTGGTATTCTTGAAAACAAATTTGATCTGGCTTTGGCAGACCATTGCCCTTCTTCCGGGGCCCTCAGCGAAATCACAAAAATCTCCATTGATAAAATATATCGGGCCAGACATGTGGTGGAAATAGAGTCAGCGGGTTTCGAAGTGCTGCCAGGGCTACTGGAAGAGTTCAGCCTTGCGGGCAAATTCAGACTTGAGCGCAGCTTGCCGAAGAAATACGAAAATTTATACCGCTTATTACCCATTGAGACAAAAACAGGGATAGAAAGTGCACCGGAGTCGCATTACAACATGCTCAGAAACATCATCGATTTTGTTTCAGGTATGACTGATCGGCATGCAATATCACTCTATCGCAAAATCAAGGGGATCTCCTTGAGCTAATCCGAAGCAAATGTCCTGAAATTCAGGCTCTTTTGACCTCCTTTTATCCGTTTTCAAGCTATAGAACAAGGCAAAAATACTTAGCTTTGCCGATTCATTAAATTTTGCGCTCGATTCAATGTGGACTCGTCTCGCACACTTCATAATTAAATATCGCCTTCCGCTTGTTATTCTAATCGGACTGATAACTGTATTTATGGGATACCATGCCCGAGATGCAGAAATGAGTTACGATTTCAGGGGAACGGTGCCTGCCAATGATCCGGAGCAAATCTTCTTTACAGAATTCAGAAAACAATTCGGAGAAGATGGCAACATCGTGGCTGTTGGGCTAAAAGACAGCTCCATTTACCAATACGAAAATTTTGAGCGTTTGCGCCAATTCTGTGCCGAGGTAAAAGGGATGACAGGTGTCAATGATGTGATATCTCTTCCCTTGATCAAGCAAATTGAAAAAGATACTGCCGAAACACGCTTTGTGCTTACCGATGTGTTCCCAGGAAAAATCACCAGTCAGTCTCAACTGGATAGCCTCATTCAAGAAGCTAAAAAACAAAAATTCTATATCGGCCAGATTGTAAATGAAAAGAACGGAGCGATCGCCATCCTGATTTCCATCCAAAAGGATGTTCTTAACTCCTCCAAAAGAGTTGGACTTACAGATCAGATTACAGCTGCCGGAAAAGTTTTTTCTGAGACTACCGGTATCGAGTTGCATTATGCTGGGCTTCCCTTTGTGCGATCTGTAATTACCAGTCAGGTAGGTCAGGAATTAAAAATATTCCTTCTTCTCTCCGTAATCATTACTGGCATTATCCTGCTGATTTTCTTCCGCTCCTTTAGGGCTGTAATATTTCCTCTTATCATCATAGGAGTTATTGTAGTATGGGTGTTGGGTACCATCGCATTGTTTGGATTCAAAATCTCCTTGTTAAGTGGGATGATTCCTCCCATCATAGTGGTAATAGGCATACCGAATGCCATTTACCTGATGAATAAATACCACACGGAGTTTGCCATGCATGGCAATAAGGTTTTGGCGATCAGCCGTGTGGTACGCAAAGTGGGGTTGGCCACCTTCATGACTAACCTCACTACAGCAATCGGATTTCTCGTCTTGCTAACTGCCGATATTACGATTTTACGCGAGTTTGGAATTGTAGCTGGGATCAATGTGATGGCTACTTTTGTCGTGAGTCTCATTTTGATTCCTGGTGTATTTTCTTGGATGCCTCCTCCTTCGGCCAAACATCTGAAGCACCTGGATGTTAAGATTTTTGACAAGGTACTGCATACAGTTGACCTGATGGTGCACCGGCACCGGTTCGTAATTTATTCCGTAACTATTGCGGTAGTGATCTTTGCTATTATTGGGATGTCGAAATTGCACTCGGTATCCTACATGGTTGATGATCTGCCCGAGGAAAGTATAGTCAAAAAGGATTTGGCCTTCTTCGAAGCCAATTTCAGCGGAGTAATGCCCTTGGAGATTGTGCTGAATACAGGCAAGCGAAGAGGAGTGATCGATATAAAGAACCTAAAGAAAATTGATGAGTTCGAACAGTTCCTTGCCAGTCAAAAGGATATATCTAAACCGGTATCACTGGTAAGCTTTGTAAAAGCTGCTAAACAGGCTTTTTATAACAATAACCCGGATCGCTATACGCTCCCCGACAATCGTGAACGCAATTTTATTTTGCGCTATATGAAAGGGCAGTCCGATTCTTCTGGACTGTTCAAGTCATTTGTGGATGATGATATGCAAACCATGCGCATTTCCATGCAGGTTGCGGACATAGGTTCCGACAAAATGGATTCATTGGTCAATCAGGTCATTCAACCAAAGATTGACAGTGTGTTTGCTGACACAGAAATTAAAGCAACGATAACAGGTACAACCCCTTTATTTATTAAAGGAAACAAATTTCTTATCGCCAATTTACGAGGTAGTCTTTTGCTGGCGTTTGGATTGATTGCGATAACCATGGGACTCTTGTTTGCCAGTTTTCGTATGATTGTCATCTCCTTGATCCCCAATTTTATTCCTATGATGATCACTGCGGCCATCATGGGATACTTTGGCATTCCCCTGAAGCCAAGCACCGTACTCATTTTTAGCATTACGTTTGGTATCTCTGTGGATTACTCTATTCACTTTCTGGCTAAGTACAGGCAGGAGTTGCATGCCCGAAGCTTTTTTGTGCCTGTTGCAATAAGTAATTCAATATTGGAAGTAGGCAAAAGCATGATCTACACCTCTATCGTTTTGTTTGCAGGCTTTATCATTTTTACATTTTCTTCATTTGGAGGCACGATAGCGCTGGGTGTATTGACTTCGACCACCCTGCTCATTTCCATGATAACCAACCTTGTTTTACTTCCGTCTTTAATTATGACCTTTGACAGAAAGAGTTACAAGAAAGGAGAGCATGCCTTGATAGATGATTTTGATCCGGATGCTTATCCGAAAGCCGAGGATGATATGGTGGATTTGAGTAAGATCAAAATTCACAACAAGCACAGTGCGGCTGAGTGATGCAAGCGCAATTAATAATTAGAAATTTGTTGACAGATAGATAAAGTAGCGATGTCCGTGAGATATAAAGAATACAAAGAACTTGAGTTTGCGAAGATTGCTTCGGAGGTTCTGGAATTTTGGAAGACCAACAAAATATTTGAAGAATCGGTAAGCATTAGAGAAGGAAACCCCACATTTACTTTTTATGAGGGACCTCCTTCCGCCAATGGTACCCCAGGTATTCATCACGTAATGGCGCGTACCGTAAAAGACATTTTTTGTCGATTTAAAACTTTTGAGGGATATCAGGTAAAAAGAAAAGGAGGGTGGGATACGCATGGCCTCCCTGTTGAATTACAGGTTGAAAAGGAATTGGGGATTACCAAGGATGACATCGGCACCAAAATTTCTGTAGAAGAATACAATAAGAAGTGCCGCGAAACGGTAATGAAATTTAAGGATCAGTGGGATGACCTGACTGTGAAGATGGGCTACTGGGTGGATTTGGAGCGCCCCTATGTCACCTACGAAAAAGACTACATAGAATCTTTATGGTGGTTGCTGAAGCAATTGCATGAGAAAGACTTACTGTATAAGGGATATAGCATTCAACCCTATTCACCAGCTGCGGGCACCGGTTTAAGTTCGCATGAATTGAATTTACCTGGTTGCTACAAGGATGTGAAGGATACTTCCATTGTTGCACAGTTTAAAGTGAAACAAAACGAAAAGTCAAAAAAACTTTTCACTAAAAATAAAGGTGACGTATTTATCCTTGCGTGGACCACAACGCCATGGACGCTTCCATCCAACACGGCCCTGGCCGTAGGCGAGAAAATTGTTTATGTTCAAGTCAACACCTTCAATCAATACACGCACCAGCCTGTAAGTGTAATCATTGCCAAAGATTTGGTAAACCGCTATTTCTCAGAAAAAGGCAGAGAGATTAAATTGGATGATTACAATGGTGGTGATAAAGTTATCCCCTACGAAATCGCCAATGAGTTCAATGGATCTGATTTGGTTGGCATCCAGTATGAGCAACTCATGCCCTATCTTCAGCCTTTTTATGATGCAGACAAGGCCTTTTACGTAGTTGCCGGAGATTTTGTAACCACAGAAGATGGTACGGGGGTTGTGCATACTTCACCGACATTTGGTGCTGACGATTTTAAAGTCGCAAAGCAAAATGGAATTCCGGCACTGACCATTCAGGATGTGGATGGCAGTGAGCTTCCTACCGTTGATCGCAAGGGAAAATTTATCAAAGAGATTGGAGCCAGGCTTTTGGAGGGTGTCAATAAGTACAATATTAAAACCCACAAGGCACTAACAGAAAACGATTTTTATGTTAAGAATTATACCAACGAAGATGAATCTCATCCGGATTATAAAAATACGGATGTAATCATTTCGATTATTCTAAAAGAGGAAAACAAAGCTTTCAAAGTAGAAAAGTACGAACATACTTATCCGCATTGCTGGAGAACAGATAAGCCTGTTCTTTACTATCCGCTTGATTCATGGTTTATTAGAACTACCGCCATGAAGGACAGGATGGTAGCGTTGAACAAAACCATCAATTGGAAACCTGCATCCACAGGTACAGGTCGTTTTGGCAACTGGCTGGAAAATTTGGTCGACTGGAACCTATCACGTTCACGCTATTGGGGTACACCGCTTCCAATCTGGAGAACCAAAGACGGGAAACACGAGAAATGCATTGGCTCATTGGAAGAATTATCCAATGAGGTTGTTCATGCAGAAAAATTTAATATTCAAAACCCTGCGTTTAAGAATCCTTCCTTTGACCTCCACCGGCCTTATGTGGATGAAATTGTATTGGCAAGTCCATCAGGCGAGCCTATGTACCGCGAGGCAGATCTTATAGACGTTTGGTTTGATAGTGGTGCAATGCCCTATGCGCAACTGCACTACCCCTTCGAAAACAAAGATGTTTTTGAAAAGAGTTATCCTGCTGATTTTATAGCAGAAGGAGTAGATCAAACACGCGGTTGGTTTTTTACATTGCACGCCATTGCGTCTATGCTGTTTGATAGCGTTGCATTTAAAAATGTGATTTCAAATGGACTTGTTCTCGATAAGAGCGGCAATAAAATGTCCAAGAGCAAGGGCAATGTAGTGAACCCATTTGAGATCATCCAAAAGTACGGGCCAGACGTGGTGCGTTGGTACATGATAGAGAATGCGCCACCTTGGGACAATCTGAAATTTGATGAAGAGGGAATTGTTGAAGTGAAGAGAAGGTTCTTTGGTACTTTACTCAATACCTATTCTTTCTTTGCCCTATATGCCAATATTGATGGTTTTGTCAAAGACGAAAAAAATAGGATAGCGTCCGAAGCGCTAACTCCGCTTGATCGATGGATCATGTCCAAGCTGCAATCATTGATTGAAGAAGTGACAGCTGCCTATAACGATTATGAGCCTACCAAGGCAGCTCGGGCAATACAGGAATTTGTCAACGACCATCTCTCCAACTGGTATGTACGCCTCAACAGGAAAAGATTTTGGCAGCCCACCTCTGGAGATAAGATGGCGATGACAGAAAGTAAACGTGCAGCCTATGAAACACTACATGAGTGCATTATGGTAGTTGGTCAGTTGATGGCGCCTATCGCACCTTTCTTTTCTGAATGGTTGTACAAAAATCTGACAGACAATATTCGCACTGAAGCAGTCGCTAACAAAACAGCATTGCGTCATATCTCCGTCCATCTCACTGATTTTAAAAAACCGGATTTTGATAGAGTTGATAAAGAGCTGGAACAATCTATGGCGTATGCTCAACGCATCAGCTCCTTGGTTCACTCAATTAGAAAAACAAGTAAAATAAAAGTAAGGACCCCACTTCAAAAAGTAATGCTTCCTGTATTGGACGATCAGTTTGCCGCAAGGGTTAAAAAGGTGGAGGAAATCATTAAGGCAGAAGTAAATGTAAAATCAATAGAGTACATAGATGATACTTCTGGTATTTTGGTAAAAAAAGTAAAGCCCAACTTTGCTAAACTCGGAAGACAATATGGGCCTAAGATGAAAGAAGTGTCAGCGGTGATTGCCACTTTTTCCAAAGAGGACATAGCTTCGGTTGAAAAAGGCAGCCTTTCAAAAGGTGGCTACGATTTTGTTCTGGAAGATGTCATCATCAGCTCAGAAGATATTCCGGGGTGGGCGGTGGCCTCTGAAGCAGGAATTACTGTGGCACTGGACGTAACAATTACCGATGAATTGAAGCGTGAAGGAATAGCGCGGGATTTTGTTAATCGCATTCAAAATCTTCGAAAAGAAATGGGGTTGGAGGTATTAGACAAAATCTCAATAGAGGTCGAGAAGGGGACTGGTCAAAATGGAAATGCGGAATCGGTGACGGATGCCTTGTTTCAGTTTAGCGAGTATATAAGTACTGAAACCCAAGCATTAAGTCTGGAGTTAAAGGATCAGGTTGCTGATGCTAGAGAAGTGGATATGGATGATTATATGTTGAAAGTGAAGATAAGCGTTAAATGAAAGTGACTAAATATTTCCTAGTAGCCCTGGCTGTGATTTTGGTGGATCAAACCAGTAAATTATTGGTATACAATCACATGTATTTACATGAAGAAATCAACGTCATAGGCGAATGGTTTAAGTTACACTACTTGTTAAATCCCGGAATGGCTTTTGGAATTCGTTGGAACAACGAGTTTGGAAAATTGGCACTCACTATTTTTAGAATTGGTGCAATGTTTGGCATAGGTTATTACCTCTATCACATGACAGTGAAAAAAGCACACCCTGGTTTTTTGCTAAGCATGGCGTTGATACTTGGAGGAGCAGTAGGTAATGTGATTGACAGCACATTTTATGGCGTACTATTAGGAAACCAACCCATTGGTTCTTACACACCATGGTTTCACGGTCAGGTAATCGACATGCTGTTTTTCCCCATATTTGATTTTACATGGCCTGATTGGATGCCTTTGGTTGGAGGCCAATACTTTTTGTTTTTTAGTCCCGTTTTTAACATTGCTGACTCCTCCATATTTATAGGAGTAGCTTCCATTTTAATTTTACAAAAAAGGTTTTTTAAAGAGGGTGAACAGCCATCAGAAACAAGTCCCAAAGACACTGATGCCACCAATGAAGAGCATCTTTTCAGTAGTAAGGTAGACGCTCCTTTGGTTGCAATAAATGGAAAAGCCAATGAAGAAAAACCGGAAAGTACAGACAACTCACAAAAACAATCAGAGTAAGCATGGCAGAGAGTTTAATAATAGCAGATACCACTGACAAATCTGAAAGGTATAAGTCCCTGCTTCCACAAATAGAAGCACTGGTAGGCAGTGAACAAGATCTGATTGCTAATCTGGCCAATATATCGGCTGCACTTAAAGAGGCAATGAATTTTTTCTGGGTTGGATTTTATCTTGTAAAAGAAGATGAATTGGTTTTGGGGCCATTCCAGGGTCCTATTGCATGCACGAGAATTCGTCTTGGAAAAGGAGTTTGTGGTACAGTATGGAAAGAAAAGAAGACCAGAATTGTTCCCAACGTGGATGAATTTCCCGGACATATTGCTTGTAGCTCAGCCTCCAAGTCAGAAATTGTTCTTCCTGCTTTTAAAAATAACGAAGTGGCGATGGTGTTGGATGTGGATAGTGATAAGCTCAACGACTTTGATAAAGTGGATGAACAGTATCTGGGGCAACTTATGAAGATCATCGAACGTTCTTTATAAGAACTTTTAAGCCTAGGATAACATGACAGACTTATATCATTTTTACATTGCCCGTAAAAGTGAATTTGGCAAAACATGTGAAACGCTAAAGAAATCAATCCAGAAGATTGCCTGGGCAAGAACAGGGGTTGCATTATTTTCTTTTTATATCATCTATCTGGCATTTTCAAATACCAATTATTGGTATGCCTTACCTCCTGTTATTATTCTGTTTATTTTTCTTGTTTCAAGGCATGGAAAAATTCAGGCCAGATATGATCTGTATCGCAATCTTGAAAAGATAAATCAGTTGGAATTAGGGGTGTTGGATAATAGCTACTCCGCGTTTAATGAGGGGGAGTCATTTGTCAACCCACATCATGAATATAGTTATGACTTGGATTTGTTTGGAAAAGGTTCGCTATTTCAATTTCTGAACAGATGCGGTACTGCTATCGGTGAAAGAAAGCTGGCGCAAGATCTGTTAATGGCTCAGCCAACTAAAGATTCAATTGCAAAAAGACAGCATGCGGTTAGGGAATTGGCGCAAGATGTTGAATTCCGTCAATGGTTTTGGGCACAAGGTCACTTGTTGCACGACAGCACCCTTGATAACGAAGGCTTATTCAACTGGCTGAAAGAATCTGATTTGTTACTCGGGAAAACTATTTACAAGGTACTATTAGTACTTTTCCCAATTGTATCATTGGTCCTAATTGGATTCACTGTATATGATTATTGGACTTACTTCCCAGTGCTTTTACTTTTTGGCACACTGCAGATGGCCATTATCTCCTTTAAATCCAAGGTGATTACAAGGACGGAACAAGCATTGTCTCAGCATAAAGTGCTTTTTGATAAGTACGCTCAACTGATGAACAAAATTGCCGAGGCTAAATTTACGGCTAGTTATTTGTTGGAGATTCAGAAAGAAGCAAGGGACGCATCTATTCGAATCAAGAAATTTTCACGGTTGGTGAATGCCTTTGAAGCAAGAAAAAATGGGATTGCCTCCATGTTTGGCAATAGCCTCTACCTCTACGATTTTCAATGCCTCTATCGTCTCGAAAAGTGGAGGTCATTGAACAAGCTCATGGTAAAAGGTTGGTTGGATAAAATTGCGGAAGTAGAGGCACTTAATTCGCTGAGCACTTTTCATTTCAATAACCCTGACAATTTTTTTCCGGTAATTCATGATGATCTAAGCATCCAATCTGAAGATATGGGGCATCCATTAATTGCCTCAAAGGGTCGTGTGAATAACTCATTCAAAATAGGCCCTGAGAATATCATGTTGATTACCGGGGCCAATATGGCTGGTAAAAGCACCTTCTTGCGAACAGCGGGAGTGAACCTAATTTTAGCACTCTCAGGGTCATCTGTGTGCGCCAGGTATTTTGCCTGTCCACTTATTGCTTTGCACACCAGTATGCGCGCCACCGATTCGTTGGTAGATCATCAATCTTACTTCTACGCTGAGTTGAGCCGATTGAAAGGAATCATGGAGCAGGTGAGGAGCAATAAGCCAATGCTGGTGTTGTTGGATGAAATTCTAAGAGGAACCAACTCCAGGGATAAGCAAGTGGGATCAATTGGATTATTAAAGCAATTTGTTGCTTTTGATGTGCTGGTAATGCTTGCTTCTCATGATGTGGTATTAGGGGAATTGGAGAAGAAGTTCCCGAAGGCTATACGCAATTACTGTTTTGAAAGTGAAATTGAAAATGAGGCTTTGCGCTTTGATTATAAACTTCATCAGGGAGTAGCACATAAAGCGAATGCCTCGTTCTTGATGCAGCAGATGGGAATTCTTCCGCAGGATCATGTCTAGCCTATTATTTCCTCTCATAGGCCAAAATTTTTGAAATTTTTGGGTAAGGTGATTTTTATTAACTTTAGTTACACCTAATCTAAAATTCTATCATGAAGGCACAACTTTCCCGCAGAGATTGGTTTAAGTCATCGCTTGCTCTAACCGCTGGTCTCACAATTAGTCCATTGTTTGTTGAAAAGCTATTTGCAAGCCCTGTGAGTGCTGCTGAAAGATATCATTGGGGCCTTAACCCTTATTCAGCCAATGGGAACATCAGACTCAATGCCAATGAAAACCCTTATGGTCCTTCTGAAAAAGCGAAGCAGGCCATCATTCAAAACATGAAAGAAAGCAATCGATATCCTTTTCAGGCACAAGCTGAATTGAGAAAAATGATTGCTGATAAAGAAGGTGTGGATACAGATCACATCCATATAGGAGCAGGCTCGGGTGAAATTTTATGTGAGGCAGGCGTGGCATTTGGGTTGAATGAGGGAGAAATTCTATCGGGCTTCCCTACATTCACCGAAATGATGGATTACGCGCAGGTGTTCAATGGTACATGGAACAAAGTAAACTTAAACGATCAATTGGAGTTTGATTATGAGGCAATGGCATCACGTGTCAATTCCAAAACCAAACTAGTTTTTGTGTGCAACCCAAACAATCCTACTGGCACTCTGGTTGACCCTTCAATAGTTTCTCCGTTTTGTGAGGAAATATCCAAAAAGGCATTGATTTATTCAGATGAAGCCTACCTGGAATTTTTAGAGCCTGATGTTCAAAAGAAAGTGACCAATATTGATCTGGTGAAAAAGGGAATGAACGTAGTGGTGTCGCGTACTTTTTCAAAAATATATGGATTGGCAGGTCTTCGCATCGGCTACATTGTTGCCAAACCAGATTTAATCAAGAAGATCTCTCAATACCAAATGGGCATACCTGTAAGCCAGCATGCAATAGCCGCAGCAAAAGCCAGCCTTGGAGATACTGACTTTATGAGTATGAGTCGTGCAAAAAACAGCGAATCAAGGGCTCACCTGGAGGGATACCTCAAGAAAAAAGGGTTCATGCATGGGAAGTCACATACCAACTTTATGTTCTTCCCTGCGCCTAAAGATGGCAAAACCATCTTGTCGGGCATGCAAAAGAAAAACATACTGATGCGTATATGGGATTATAAGGATCGTGAATGGTGCCGCGTAAGCATTGGCACATTGGATGAAATGAAACAATTCACCAATGCCTTTGATCAGGTCATAGCTTGAATTAAACCTTAACTGCCTGGGGCTGCAATTGCTGGCCGAGCTGACTGTCCTTTTTACCAAGTTCTTTTAGGATGATCAGGTGGCCTTTCATGGCATCCCTAAATCTCTTTTTGGTTTTATAGGGATGCCCGAACTCCTCTGCCGTTTGCTTTACAATGGCGGACAATTTTTTGTAGTGCACATGGCAAACATTGGAAAACAGATGATGCTCGACCTGATAGTTTAGTCCTCCAACATACCAGGAAAGAATTCTATTGTTTTGAGCAAAATTGGTGGTAGTGTGCAATTGATGTATGGCCCATGTGTTGTAGATGTTTCCGCCTTCATCAGGCAGTGGATATTCAGTACCATCCACTACGTGTGCAGGCTGGAAGATAACTGCCAGTATAAATCCTGCTACATAGTGCATAGTAAAGAACCCTAAAAGTATTTGCCACCAGGTGAACGGTAACACCAACATGGGTATACCAATCATGTAGGCGTAATAAAAAACTTTAGAGGCAATCAAAATAGACCACTCCTTCCAGATATTAGTACGCTGTTTTTTTACCAGGCCATCTTTGTCATATCTTGCCAGGCGGCCGTAGTCTTTGAATACAATCCAAACAAAAGAAAGTAAGCCGTAGAAAAACCACGCATAGATAAACTGAAAGCGATGAAATGGTTTCCAGGCGGTGTGTGGAGAAAACCGCAGAACTCCACGAGGAGTAATATCCTCATCCACACCTTCAATATTGGTAAAAGTATGGTGAAGCACATTGTGTTGTACCTTCCAGTTGAATGCATTTCCACCTACCAAATTCAGGGAATATCCTAGAAGATCATTCAGCCATGGTTTGTTGGAATAGGCGCCATGATTGGCATCGTGCATTACAGACATACCAATTCCTGCCAAACCAATTCCCATAACCACATTAAGCATATAAAATCCTAACAGGTTGTAATAAAGGCCACTGATAATTAAGGCATAGGGAACAAAGTATAAAGCGAACATTACAATGGTTTTGAGTACCATTGAGAAGTTAGCGTTACGGCTGATGTTGCTTGATTTAAAATATTCGTTTACTCTTTGATTGAGTGTTGTAAAGAAATCATGCTGCTTGGAAACAAACTTGACGGATTGACTCATGTGTGCTGTTAATGTTTTTTTAAATAGGTACTTCATATAAAATCACTAATTACGTGAAGCACAGAAATTTGCAATCTGTAAAGATAATCATTTAACAGGCGAATAACACCTGTTAGGCCCCTGAACTTTCGGTCGAAAATGGGCTGAAAAGCGAATTTTATATGAAAGGTTACTCCAGCTCAGCTAAAACAGTCCTTCCTCCTTTTGTAACATCACCAACTTTCACAGTGATTTTTGCGTCCATTGGAAGAAATACATCAACCCTGGAACCAAACTTAATGAAGCCAAACTCTTGTCCTTGATCCAGCTTTTGTCCTTCTGATACGTAGCATCTGATTCTCCTTGCAACAGCTCCTGCAATTTGTCTGAACAAAATCTCAGTACCATTTTTCATCTTGGCGACTACGGTTGTTCTTTCATTTTCAGTGCTAGATTTGGGATGCCAGGCTACCAAATACTTTCCGGGATGATATTTATAGTAGCTGATAGCACCCTCAACAGGCATGCGATTTACATGTACGTTTACAGGCGACATGAAAATTGATATTTGCTTTCTTCTTTCCTTCAAATATTCAGTTTCCTCTGTCTCTTCAATTACAACTACTTTACCATCAGCAGGAGCAAGCACTTGCTTATCGTTTTGAACAATTTTAAAAATGGGGTTGCGGAAGAATTGAAGTACCAGCAAAAAAAGTATGCCGCTGGTAATCAAAGTAAACAACCTTACCTTCTCAAAATCTGGCAGATAGTTACCTACAGCAAGATTGAGAAGTGTAAAAAATATCAGTAAAAAAAACAATAAGGTGCGCCCTTCTCTATGAATCGTCATGATAATGCTTCGCTGGTGCTTGATAAATTTAAGCTATTCTAAAGTGAATCAAAAAGGAAAAGCGGTCTCCTTCTTATTTCGATTAATAGCCTCCGCGATACTTATAAGTTTTAGCCACTTTATCTATTGCTACCATGTAGGCGGCAATTCTCAATGGAACATTATAATCCTGTGAAGTTTTATACACGTGATCAAAGGCATCTTTCATGATCCTGTCGGATCTTCTGTTTACACGCTCAGCTGTCCATTTGTACCCCAATCGATTTTGTACCCATTCAAAATAAGATACTGTTACACCGCCAGCGTTGGCCAAAATATCAGGAGCAACGATAATGCCTTTGTTGTTGATGATTCCGTCAGCTTTGGATGAAGTAGGTCCATTGGCACCTTCCACAATCAACTTAGCCTGAATCTTTTCAGCATTGCGGCTGTTGATCACATCTTCAGTGGCAGCAGGAACGAGCACATCTACGGGGAGCGTGAGAATGTCTTCCCCCGGAATTTTTTCTGCACCTTTAAATCCTTCCAATGATCCTCTGTTCTCGTCTCTGTATTTCACTGCAGCCTCGATGTCTACACCATTTTCATTGTGGTAAGCACCGTGCAAATCGCTAATGGCAACCACTTTTAATCCGCGTTCTGCTAAAAGTCTGGCAGCCCATGAGCCCACGTTGCCAAATCCCTGAACAGCACAAGTGGCGTTGTAAGGATTGATTTTTAACTTTTGCATGGCCGACATTGCAGTTACCATTACCCCACGCCCAGTAGCTTCTGTTCTTCCCAAAGAGCCACCCAAAACGATGGGTTTTCCGGTTACCACCGCATTTACAGTCATACCTTGTGTACGGGAGTATTCGTCCATCAACCAAGCCATCTCTCTAGGACCTGTACCCATGTCAGGGGCTGGAATATCTTTGTCTGGACCAAAAATGTCAATCATTGACAATGTATAGGATCTCATCAATCGCTCGATTTCTCCAGCTGACATTTCTCGCGGATTGCAAGACACGCCACCTTTTGCACCGCCATATGGAATGTCCACAACAGCACATTTCCATGTCATCCATGCAGCCAAGGCTTTTACTTCATCCAGATTTACATGTGGATCAAAGCGAATACCACCCTTTGACGGACCGAGAATAGTGGAGTGAATCACTCTGTACCCTTCAAATACTTTAATGCTTCCATCATCCATCGTAACAGGAAGAGAGACAATCGCCTGGCGGGCAGGTGACTTTAGAACATTGTAGACTTCGTCATCAAGTCCCAAAATTTGCGATGCTGTTTGAAAGCGGGACATCATAGCCTCAAACGGATTCTCCTTGTCTAGTAGAGGAGCAGGTTCAATGTATGCCATGGGAAATTTTCGTTTTTTCTAGGTTCAAGTCTTAAAACGGGTGCAAAGATATAGAAATAAACACATGCAAGAATTGAAAAAAGGGATCAAATGATTTACAGCATGATAAGGGTATTAAAAAGACAGAAGTGGAGGCGAGGGTGAGTAAAAAAAGGCCGCTTTTATAGGTAAAAATTCAACATTATATTATATCCTCTTAAAAATAGAAACATATTATTTTGGTTTGCGTTCATACCATAATAGACGGATGCTTCATTTTAAAATTGGATTGAATTATGAAAGGGTTTATTGGTGAGTTCGAAGAGCTGGTTTTATTAACAATTGCAAGTTTTGGTGATCAGGCTTATGGTGTGATAATTAAAGATGACATTGAAAGAAGAGCCAACAGAAGTGTTAGCATTGGAGCGCTGCACTCCACCATTACCCGATTAGAGGAAAAAGGTTTTGTGAAGTCCTGGCTTGGAGAACCCACAGAAGAGCGCGGGGGAAGGAGAAAGAGGTACTTTGAACTCACGCAAACAGGCAAAGCAGGACTCCATCAAATGAAAAATCTCAGAGATGAGCTGTGGAAGGCATCGGGTATCAATCTGGAGCTGGCAAAATGAAAAAAGAAATCAAACCTCCGGTTCTTGCTGACCGCTTATTCGAAAGATATTGCAGGAATGCCCAGATAGAAGATTTGCATGGTGATGTGGAAGAGTTGTTCTACTTGAATTTGAAAACCATGCCAATCTGGAAAGCAAAGGTGTATTATTGGAGGCAAGTTTTTTCGTTGATGTTTTCTTATGCTGTTAAAAGGAGGAAAAAAAATGCATCGACTCACGCCTTCGCATCGCATTCCATTAACCTAGGTATGGTAAGCAATTACTTCTTAATTGCATCCAGGAGCCTTGTGAAAAATAAATTCTTCAGCATTATCAATATTATTGGTCTTGCGGTGGGTATGTCAGTTTGTTTGTTACTCATTTCATTTTTTTCTTTTATAACCACCTACGATGATTTTCACGCAGAAAGGAATAATATCTATAGGGTCATTTCGAAAACGAATTATAAAACTGAATTAAAAGAATGGGCTTCTGCACCATCATTTCTGGCACATCATCTAAAGAATGATCATACAGGGATAGATGAGGTGGTAAGAGTGAATGCCTCATTAAATTCTGATGTTGAAATTGATAACAACAAAATACCTATATCAGGATATTATGTAGATCCTAATTTTCTGAGCGTGTTTACCTATCCGTTAGTTACGGGCAACAAGGATATGGCATTGCAAAAACCCAATACCATTGTGATAACGGAGCGTGCGGTAAAAAAGCTTTTTGGAGATGTCAATCCAGTTGGGGAGGCAATTAAGATAAACAATGTCGACTTTGAGATTACCGGTGTTCTTGAGGATCATCCAAAAAACTCACACATGCAGTTTGAAGCGCTTGCCTCTTACCAAAGTATTGAGAAAGGAAGCCTGAACGGTGCTGACAATTTATCACTAAGTAACCTAAAGGAGTTTAGAGATGAATACATTTATCTGCTGCTACCTAATGCTAAGAATATTCATCAGCTTGAGAGTTATTTGAATAAGCAGGCTTCTAAAGCCAATGGAATAGAAGGCTACAACATTGCTTTTGAACTTCAAAAACTTGAGGACATCACTCCGGGCCGGGCGTTAAGTAATAGCATAGGGCCTGCGTGGGATATACAATCTCTTAGTGCCTTCATTTTTATTGCATTACTGATTTTGCTTCCTGCAAGCTTCAACTATGCCAATATTTCCATAGCCCAATCATTGAAGAGAATGAAAGAAATAGGACTTAGAAAAATGATGGGAGGTCTTCAACAACAAATCTTTCTGCAATTTATAATTGAAACGATAATAATCTCCCTGATTTCGCTGGGCCTGTCATTTTACCTTTTTACACTAATAAGACAAGAGTTCCTGGCAATGTTGGTAAGTGGGGATGCCATCAGTCTCGATTTAAACATGCAAACGATTTTATATTTTGTGGTATTTGCAGTCTTGGTTGGATTGGTAACCGGATTTGTCCCTGCCTACTATTTTTCTAAACTGAATCCAGTTCAGGCCATGAAGAAAACGCCCGTGAGAAAGGCTTCAGGTTTTGCTTTTAGAAAATCGCTCACGGTTTTTCAATTTGTGCTGTCCATAGTTTTTATTACTACGGTAGTTATCCAGCTGAGTCAATACAGACAAACCATTAATTATGACTTTGGATTTCAACAGGAGAATATCCTTGATGTACAACTTCAGGAGAGTGACCCCGATCTATTACGGAATGAGTTTTCCAAACTTTCCAGCGTGGCGCAAATATCGATGTCCTCCAATGTTTTGGGGGTAGAAGGAGTGCCCCCTGTCTTTTTGAAAAATTTGAATGGCACTGATTCGATAAAAGTATTTCAAATGTTCATTGACGAATATTACTTATCCAACCTTGGCCTGACATTGGTGGCAGGAAGAAATTTTACTTCAAATAAACTTAGCAATAACAAGATAATAGTTAACGAATCCTTTTTAGAGAAGATTGGAATAAACGATCCGTCCCTTGCTCTTGGTCAATTATTTACAATAAACGATCAGCCTCAGGAAGTGATAGGTGTGGTTCTGAATTTCCACTATGCACCATTAGATCAGCCCATTGAAAGTTTTATGTTCAGATATGATGTGAATCAATTTCGTGTGGCCAATGTGAAAGTTGCGAGTAATGATATGCTTGAAACACTCACTGAAATGGATGCCATATGGAGGATGCTGGGTGGCGAAAAGAAATTCATTGCTCATTTTTTTGAGGAGGAAATTGAGGAGGCCTATTCCAACTACTTTGTTTTGGTAAAACTCTGCGGATTTCTAGGGTTTCTGGCGATAACCATATCGTGCCTGGGATTATTAGGTATGGTGGTATTAACGGTGGATAGCAAAATCAAAGAGATAGGCATCCGGAAAGTAATGGGAGCATCTACGCATGGAATGGTAGTGATGTTATCAAAAGATTTTATAAAACTAATTTTTATAGCTTCATGCATAGCCTTGCCCATAACCTATCTCTTTTTCGATCAGGTGTATATGCGCACTCAGTATTATAAAATTCCTATAGGAGCCACAGAAATTTTGATAAGTCTAGGCATAATTATGTCATTCGGGTTCTTCACCATTTTATCCCAAACCATGAGAGCGGCTCAAGCCAACCCTGTAGACACTTTAAGAAGCGAATAGATTATTTATGTGCTTGTGAAGTTATCGGATTAAAAAATTTCCAGGAAGGCAACAATGAAGGGTGCTGAGATAAGCAAACCATCAAATCGATCTAAAAAACCACCATGGCCCGGCAAGCTTGCTCCTGAGTCTTTGATTTCTATGCTTCGCTTGAGAAGGGATTCAATGAGATCGCCATATATACCACCGATGATGATGATGATAGAGATGGTTATCCATTGCCATTTTTCCAGGGTGTCGAAATATTCAGCAATAATCAAAGCGAAAATGACTGCCAATAGCGCACCGCCTAAAGCACCTTCCCATGATTTTTTTGGTGAAATGCGTTCAAATAATTTTCTCTTGCCAAATAGCGTGCCGGCAAAATAGGCGCCTGTATCGCTTGCCCACAGAATAAACAAGCACCCAAACAGGATTTCAAAATTGTAATGTCCATTTTCGTAGACAGCAATATTGAGAAGTGAAAAGGGCATGGCTACATAAAACAAACCCAGAATCATGTACGCAATGTTGGTGAATGGCTTACGCTCAAATTTTTTATACAGTTTGATCATGTAGACAAAAGACACAATCGGGAAAATCAAAAAATAGTAACGATAGGAAATGTCTTGCTTCTCAATGAAGAACGAAAGACTAAAGATCAGCATACCACATATGGTACCAAAAGTTTTTTGAGGCACCATACCGTCCAGCCCTGATAGATCATAGAATTCTATAAGTGTGCACAGGCAAAGGAAAAAGAAGACGGCATAGTAGGTCCACTCACTAAATACTATACTGAATATAATAACGGCCGCTCCAACGAATGCAGTAATGAGCCGCTGTGTAAGGTTGTTATACTTTCTAATGGCTGAAGTCACGAAGCGAAACTGTTATTTTCCCGGTGGAATTTTTTCAAATACAAAAGTAAACCAAAGGTAATGATGGTGAACAGTGCTACCATAAATGGTGAGGCGGGTTCACCTGACTCTAAATTAATCGGAATAATTTCCAACTGGTATAAATAAATCATTAAAACAGAAAATCCATTGTTTACAAAATGCGCCAGCATTGGAATAAAAATATTGCCAGACCAATAATACAGGTATCCGAACAGTACACCAAGCAACATTCTGGGAACAAATCCAAAAAACTGTAGGTGGATGGCGCTAAACATAATCGCGGAGATCCAGATGGCTGCATGGATATTCCCTGTGGCTCTGTGCAATTCAGGCTGTAGCATACCGCGGAACACCAGTTCTTCGCCAATACCTGGTAAAATAGCAATCACCACAAACGCAATCAGAAAATGATTGAACGTATCAAAAGTGGTTAGGTAGGTAGTCAATTCAGCGGCCCTGTCTTCTTTTTCTCTTGCCCACACTTCAAACTCTTTGAGAAAGTCGGGCATTGAAAGGTTAGCATTCCAATCAATAAAGAAAGAATTCGGGATCATAAACAAAACCACCACCAAAGCCGAAATCATGATGCTTTGCATGTAGATGGGCTTTGCCCTAAACAAACTCAAAGGGTTTTTATCCTCTATCCCTCTGATGTAGAGCGCGGGTAATAATATAAGTCCTATTAAAGTAGCACAGCCTTGCATGATGAAAAGCGGAATTCTTAATTCTGGATAGGAAGCTGGGTTGCCTAGTTTCGATAAAAAACCAGTTAAATCTCCATCTATAAATGGCAGTGCAATCACAACTCCTATAAGAGGACCAATTACAACGAAACCCAGCATAGCTGTAAGAAAAATGAGGATTACAGAAATCCACGCAGGTCGTTGATGCTCACTAAGTTCCCTGTTCATACCAAATCTAAAGTCTTAAAAATCACTAAATTTGCACCGCCCAAAAGGCAAGTCCGCACGAATATGGTAAAAATTGGCAATATAGTACTAGGTGACTTTCCACTCTTACTCGCTCCTATGGAGGATGTAAGTGACCCTCCTTTTCGTGCAGTATGCAAACAGGGAGGTGCAGACCTGATGTACACCGAATTTATATCGTCAGAGGGTTTGATCCGTGATGCTGCGAAGAGTCGCCAGAAGCTTGATATTTTTGAATATGAGCGTCCTGTTGGTATCCAACTTTTTGGCGGTGATGTGGGCAATATGGTACAATCTGCTGAAATCGCCACTGCAGCTAATCCGGATCTGATAGACATCAATTATGGTTGCCCAGTCAAAGCGGTGGCTTGCAGAGGTGCGGGCGCTGCCTTGTTACAAGACATCCCCAAGATGGTGAAAATGACAGAAGCAATAGTCAAATGCACCCCATTGCCAGTGACTGTAAAAACCAGATTGGGATGGGATGAAAGCACCAAAAATATTACTGAAGTAGCTGAACGATTGCAAGACATTGGCATCAAAGCGTTGAGTATACACGGTCGCACAAGGGTGCAGATGTACAAAGGCTCTGCCGACTGGACCCTAATTGGAGAAATAAAAAATAATCCTCGGATCACCATCCCGATTTTTGGAAATGGTGATATTGATTCGCCTGAGAAGGCACTGGAGTATAAAAACAGATATGGTGTAGATGGCATAATGATTGGGCGCGCCTCCATCGGCAATCCGTGGGTGTTTTCTCAGATCAAGCATTTTATGAAAACTGGAGCACACGCTCCCCTTCCTTCTATTGAAGAGCGAGTAGAAGTAGTAAAGCGCCATTTGGATTTTTCTATAAAGTGGAAAGGAGATCGATTGGGTATCCTGGAAATGAGAAGACACTATTCCAATTATTTCAGAGGTATTCCAAACTTTAAGCCAATCCGTACAAAACTAGTTGAGTCACTTTCTCTGGAAGAAATCTACTCTACACTTGATGGGGTGACCGAGATGTATACTCAGGAACTTGTAGTCGCATAAAATATAGCAACTTTCCGTATTGAATATGCTGTTGGATTTTCAATCTTTGCAGCACAATCAACATGACTGAGAAAAAGGATTTTACGTCTGTAATTCTTTTAATAATACTGGCTCTTATCTGGGGCACTTCCTTTATACTTATAAAAAAAGGTTTGGTGGTATTCTCTCCTGGGGAAGTCGCCTCCCTACGAGTGGTGTCAGCTGCATTTTTTGTGTTGCCTTTTGCGATTACCAAATTAAAAGGATTAACGAAAAAGGACTTTGGCAAACTGATGCTTTCTGGAATGGTTGGTATTTTGATTCCGTCATTCCTTTTCTCATTTGCGCAAACAAGGATAGATAGTTCAGTGGCTGGTGTAATGAACAGTCTTACGCCTATCTGGACTATGATCATCGGTGCTGCACTTTTTACCCAACGCTTCCGTGGACTTGCTGTAGTGGGAACTTTGATTGGTTTTGGAGGAACATTAGTGTTGATCATGGCCAATGCAGAAAATTCATTGGGAAAATTTAGCGGATACTCATTATTTGTGGTGGCTGCTACTTTTTTATATGGATGTAATCTTAATCTGATCAAATTTAAAATCGAGCACCTTCGCTCCCTTACCATTACTACAGTTTCAGTGATGTTAATTGGTCCCATTGCGCTGATCTACCTTTTAGGTTTCACGGAATTTGTGCCAAAACTCACTTCTGTGGAAGGTGGGTGGAAGGCATTTGGATTTGTGGTGCTTTTGGGACTAATGAGTACTGCCGTTGCTACCGTACTTTTCAATAAATTGGTAAAAACCAACTCTCCGCTTTTTGCCAGCTCGGTTACATATTTAATACCCATTGTTGCGGTAATGTGGGGGGTATTGGATGGTGAACGTCTTTATCTGGGGCACTACATTGGCATGATTGCTATCATTGGAGGAGTATACCTGGCTAACCGCAAGCGCTAAGGCGCTTATATTTAGAGTTGTATACTCATGCAGATTGTGTATTTATCTTAGTATATTCGTCACCCATCAAAAAAATTACCTATGAATATCAATCGCACGTTTCGATTTTCAGTTGTGCTGCTTTTGGCTATTGGCTGGAGTTGTTCACCCTCCGCTAAGGAAGAAAAAGCACCTAAACAGTACTCCATTAGTCAGTTCATGGATATTGTACAGATTGGAGGCAGTTCTTTTTCACCTGATGAAAACAAGATTTTATTCAGCAGCAAAGAGACAGGGATTTTTAATGCATTTGAAATAGATATTAAAACAGGAGAAAAGAAGCAGTTGACTAACTCAACCACCAATGCGGTATTTGCCAATTCCTACTTCCCAGAAGACAATCGGATAGTTGTGCAAAGTGACAAGGGAGGCAATGAAATCACACATTTATTTATCCGTAGTCAGGATGGCGTAATGACTGACTTGATTAAAGACAGTACGGCTAAAGCGCAGTTTTACGGATGGAGTTATAACAAAAAACTTATGTACTATGCTTCCAATGGACGAGACAAGCGCTTTTTCGATTTGTATCGGGTGGAGGTAAACAAAGAGCAGAGTGAGGAAAAAGTTTTCCCTACTAATCTGGCTTATAAAAACACAGAAGGTTTGAACCCGGCAGCTGTGTCCAATGATGATCGATACATTGCACTGACCAAATCAATTACAACAAATAATTCTGACATGTATTTGCTGGATACGCAAACGGGTAAAACCAAACTTTTGTCTGCCCATGAAGGTGATGCTCAGTACAATCCGCAATACTTTAGTTTGGATGGAACGAAGCTTTATTTCTTAACAGATGAAGGCAGCGAGTTTAATTATTTGGCAAGTTATGACATAGCCACCGGGGCAAAAGAGAAAGTGGAAGAAGCACCGTGGGATATTATGTATGCCTATCTCTCCAGAAATGGTAAGTATCGTGTAGTAGCTATCAATAATGACGCACGTACCGAGATGAAAATTTATGATGAGGCTTCGGGCAAATTGGTAAAACTGGCGGATTTACCTGAAGGAGATATCACAGGGGTGAATATATCAGACAGCGAAAAATTGATGTCATTTTATGTAAGCAGTTCAAAGTCGCCAAGCAATTTGTTTGTCTACAACTTTGAAACCAATGAAGTTAAGCAGCTCACCAATACCATGACCCCTGAAATAGATCCAAATGACCTTGTCAAAGGTGAGGTAATACGATACACTTCATTTGATGGAATGGAAATACCTGCTTTGTTGTATAAACCTAAGGGTATAAAAGAAGGAGAGAAGGTGCCAGCCCTTTTATGGATACATGGCGGACCCGGAGGTCAGACAAGACTCAACTACAGTGCAGTGATTCAACATTTGGTTAATCACGGTTATGCAGTATTGGCCGTCAATAACAGAGGGAGCTCCGGATATGGCAAATCATTTTTTGCTGCTGATGATAAGAAGCACGGGCAGGATGACTTGAGAGATTGTGTGGAGTCTAAAAAGTTTTTGGCCACATTGCCATACATAGACAGTAATAAAATTGGTATTGCAGGAGGCAGTTATGGAGGCTATATGGTAATGGCCGCTCTTGCTTTTGCCCCGGAAGAATTTACGGTTGGTGTCAATTTCTTTGGAGTAACCAATTGGCTCAGAACGTTGAAAAGCATTCCACCCTGGTGGGAATCTTTCAAGGTGGCGCTGTATACTGAAATGGGTGATCCTGTTGCAGATTCTGTTGCGCTATATAACAAATCTCCTTTATTCCATGCCGATAAAATCACTAAACCATTTATCGTATTGCAGGGAAGTAACGATCCTAGGGTGCTTAAAGTGGAGTCAGATGAAATAGTGGCAGCAGCAAAAAACAATGGCGTGCCTGTTGAATACGTGATTTTCCCCGATGAAGGACATGGTTTTGTTAAAAAAGAAAACAACATCAAAGCCTCAGAAGAGATTCTGAAGTTTTTGGATAAGTACCTTAAAGGAACTGATCAATCGATCTGACTTTTATTAAAAACTGAAAAGGGGCCTAGGCCCCTTTTTTTATTTTTCTAAGTCAAATTTTACCCCAATGCTTCAACAGACTGAATCTCGTCTGGCATCATTTTTTTGAATAAATTTTCGATACCTGCCTTCAGGGTAATGGTCGAAGAAGGACAGCCACTGCATGAGCCCTGAAGTGTTACGGTTACCACACCATTTACAAATGAGTGAAAAGTAATGGCGCCACCATCTTGCTCCACCGCAGGTTTAATGTACTCATCAAGGATGGTTTTTATTTTCTGAACGGTTTCTGAATCTTCGCCCTGAGTTGCAGCTGCCGGAGCTTTGATGTCCAGGATAAGCTTGCCTTCTTCCAAAAATTTCTTGATGTGGTTTTTGATGGTATCCTGTACCTCTATCCATTGGGTATCTTCATTTTTGGTAACCGTAATGAAGTTACTCATGTAAAAAACGCGGTCAACGAATGGATACTCGAACAACTCCTGTGCTAGCGGAGCTTCTTTGGCACTCTCGGCATTAGGAAAGTCAAAGCTCATCCCGTCTGGAATCAACATTTCACTCAAAACAAACTTAAGAGAATTAGGGTTAGGATTCGATTCCAGGTAAATATGGATGTTTTTTGGACTGGCTTTAAGCATATCAACTCTTTTATGAGCCAACAAAAGTAGCCATTTTAAGTTCGTTTTTCATCAAAATTTGTGACCGATTAGAACACGCGTGGAGGCACTACTTTTAGGTATTTTTATGAGCAGTAATTTTGCAGATCGCAACTTTTCATATATTGGCAGGTTGATCTAAAAATTTTACCCTAAATCACCCGCCACCTTGACACAAAAGAATCTTGCCACCATCATCCTTGGGCTCTTTAGCATCGCTACGGTTATGCACCTGCTTGATTACTACACAGCTCTTTCCATAACACCTGTGATCTTGATCGGATTTCGATGGGTAACTGTAGTCTTTGCTATAATTTATGCAATCAGAAAGGGGTCACTTACCACCTGGATATTGCTTAGTATGGTAATTGGAGTTGAGATAGGACTAAATTATCCTGACTTTGCTCAAAATCTACAAGTGCTAAGTAAGATATTTCTTAGTCTTGTGAAAACAATTATTGCCCCGATTCTCTTTTCTACCTTGGTGGTGGGTATTGCAGGACACTCCAACCTGAAACAGGTGGGAAGGATGGGTTGGAAATCCATTCTTTACTTTGAGCTGGTAACCACCCTTGCCTTGGTGATTGGATTAATTGCGATTAATATCACACAAGCAGGAGCAGGCATTGTGCTGCCAGAAGGATTTAACCAAGAGCTTCCAGAGGCCAAAGCACAAACCTGGTCTCAGGTGATACTTCATGTTTTCCCTGAAAACATTGTAAAATCTGTTTACCATGGTGATGTACTTCCTATTGTTGTATTCAGTGTAATTTTTGGAATTGCTTTGGCTATGCTTCCGGAGAAGAAGAAAAAACCTATGTTGGAGTTTTCTGAAAGTCTTGCAGAAGCAATGTTTAAGTTTACAAACATCATTATGCACTTCGCTCCCTTTGGCGTTGGAGCAGCCATCGCTGTTACTGTAGGGCATCTTGGAATTGACATTCTTACCTCCTTACTGAAGTTGCTATTTACATTGTACGGTTCATTGATAGCTTTCATAATTTTGGTACTGCTGCCAATTGCATACTTACTTAAAATACCTATCCGTAAATTCATCAAAGCCATTTCAGAGCCCGTATCAATTGCGTTTGCAACAACCAGTTCTGAATCTGCTCTGCCCAAGGCCATGGAGAACATGGAAAAACTGGGTGTACCTCGTAAGATAGTTTCATTCGTTCTACCTACCGGTTATACATTCAACCTGGATGGTACCACCTTATATTTGTCACTGGCCGCTGTTTTTGTTGCACAAGCAGCCGGTATACCACTTACCATAGGCCAACAATTACTGATGGGCTTAACGTTGATGCTCACGAGTAAAGGCGTGGCAGGGGTGCCACGTGCTTCTTTGGTTATCTTGTTGGGTACGGCTGCTTCTTTTGGTCTTCCGCTCTGGCCTATAATGGCCATTCTGGGAATTGACGAATTGATGGATATGGCCAGAACTTCAGTCAATGTAACTGGAAATTGCCTGGCCACAGTGGTGATTGCCAAGTGGGAAAAAGAATACGTTGAACCAGAAGGAGAGGTTAACTTTGACTAGCGGCCTCTGCTTCTTCTTTTAATCGATTCACTTCCTCCTCATCTTTGATGGCTCCTTCTGAGCTAGCAATAATGGCAGCGATGGTACTATCTCCAGTCACATTCACCGCTGTGCGCAGCATGTCAAGGGGCCTGTCTACCGCAAGAATAAGTGCAAGTCCAGCTGGGTCTAATCCTACTGATTCCAAAACAATGATAAGCATAATGATTCCAGCACCGGGAACGGCAGCAGCACCAATGGAAGCTAATACTGCTGTCATTAAAATTGTAAGTTGCTGCCCTAACGAAAGATCTATGCCGAATGCTTGTGCAATAAAAACGGCAGATACACCTTGATGTATGCTCGTGCCGTCCATATTAATGGTAGCACCTAAAGGGAGAACAAAACTGGATACTTCTTCGGAGACGCCCAGATTCTTTTCTGCGCAATCCATAGTGACTGGCAAGGTGGCAGCACTTGAACTGGTCGAAAAACCAAGTATCTGGGCAGGTAAAACTGCTTTCATAAAGCGGGTGTACTTCACTTTTGTCATCGCCTTTAGTAAAAGCGGATAGGTAAGGAATATCATCACACCTAATCCGAGTACAACATTAAGACTGTACACGCTAAGTGCTTGCAAGAGTTCCAGGTCGATGGTTAAACTAGCCAGCAATGCGAAAACACCGATAGGGGCGTAACGCATGATAATGTCCACAATGGAAAGGATAACATGATTTGCCCCATCAAAAAAGTTTTTTACAGGGGCCACTTTCTCACTAGGTGAAAGTATCATGGCTACTCCAAAAAGGATAGCAAAGAATATCACCTGCAGCATATTGGTATTATCAGAAAACGAATTGAATAAGTTTTCGGGAACGATATCAACTAAAATTTGCAATGGTCCAGCATCTTTGGTGCTATGTGCTGTAATTATACTAGTGTCAAGATCAGCAGCAAATGATTCTCTCAATTGATCTCTTCTTTCAACTGACAAGTAGTGACCGGGGTCGATAATATTTACAAGAGTAAGTCCTATAGTAACCGCTATTACTGTTGTGCCGATGTATAATCCAATGGTTTTGCCGCCCATTCTCGAAAGCTTGCTTACATCTGACAAATTGGAGACGCCATCAATTAATGAGACGATGATTAAGGGTACAGCTATGAGTTTAAGGCTGTTGATAAATATTGTACCAAAAGGGCGTATCCAATCATGGGTAAATTCAACAATCCCAAGTGGTGTGGCAGCAATGCCCCATACCAATCCTATGCCCATTCCAATGAGAATTTTAGCATATAGCGGCATTTTCTTTTTCTTCATAGCAAATACTTTGTTTGACACAGCAGTTTAAAAATAAGCCTATTGAGATACAATACCGACTTTTCGAAAGGTTATGTGGGAATTAATAATACTTGACATCAGTGTCTTTTCTTCATGTGCAAAACAGATGCCTGAATGAGTGCTTTAAGTACGGATTGGTCAACGTCTTCAAGCTTTGAAATGTAAAGGCAGGATTTTCCAGTCTTATATTTACCTAATTTTTTCATTAATGTCTCATAACGATCAAATCCAGTCATGATGTAAAGGGTCAGGTTTTGTGCCCGGGGAGAAAATCCTGTTACCATCCAATCACCCTCTCTGCCACTAGCATACACATAATGGTAGGAGCCAAAACCAACAATACTGCTCCCCCACATTTTGGGTTCTTCTTTCGTAATTGATTTCATCAGCTCGAGTACGGCAAAACTATCGGCTCTTCTTTTTTCGTTTTTTACTTTGTTGAGAAACGCTGTTACGCTTGCGTTTGTCTTTTTGGTTTTGAGTTCAGCCATCTTGAATGAATTTAAAGTTTGGAAACTTTATTTCTCAATAGAAAATCAGCAAGCACCAAGGCAGCCATGGCCTCTACAATAGGCACAGCACGTGGTACCACACAGGGATCATGTCGTCCTTTACCGGATACGGTAGCTTCATTTCCAGCCTTGTCAACACTTTTTTGATCCTGCATGATAGTGGCAACAGGCTTAAAGGCTACATTGAAATAAATATCTGCGCCATTTGAAATTCCTCCCTGGATCCCACCGGAATGATTGGTCTTCGTTTTTATTTTTTCCTGTTCCTTATAAAACTCATCGTTGTGTTGTGAGCCTCTCAATTTGATGCCTTCAAACCCGCTACCAAACTCAAACCCCTTCACTGCATTGATGCTAAGCATGGCTTTCCCCAATTCAGCATGCAGTTTGTCAAATACAGGTTCTCCAAGGCCAACAGGTGTATTTTTGATTATACAGGTGACCATGCCTCCGACAGTATCTTGCTCTTTACGTACTTTATCAATGAGTGCAATCATTTTCGTGGCTGTCGGTTCATCCGGGCAACGGACAATGTTATTTTCTGTATTACTTAAATTCAGTTGTGTGTAGTGAGGCGCTGCGATATCTCCTACTTGGGATACATATGCATTAATTTCAAGCTGTACGCTGCGCAGCAATAATTTGGCTATCGCCCCGGCAGCAACCCTGGCTGCAGTTTCTCTGGCAGAGCTTCGGCCTCCACCGCGATAATCACGATTGCCGTATTTAGCGTCATAGGTAAAATCAGCATGCGAGGGGCGAAAAATATCTGATAAGTGACTGTAGTCTTTACTTCGCTGATCTTCGTTTTCAATGACAATGGCAATGGGTGTTCCAGTTGATTTTCCTTCAAACACACCTGAGAGAATTTTGAAAATATCGCTTTCTCTTCGTTGCGTTGTTATCTTTGACTGCCCGGGTTTTCTGCGGTCCAGTTCTGACTGGATGAAATCCTCATCGATAGTAAGTCCTGCGGGGCATCCATCAATGATAACGCCAATAGCTGGACCATGCGATTCACCAAAAGTGGTAATTCTAAATAAATTGCCGTAAGAATTCATAATTCAAATTCAAAATTCAAAACTCAGGTTCTTGAATTTTGACCCTGAAATTTTGAATTACTTTTTAAATACTAGGAACACCGATGCGCCAAGCATCAGCAAGATAAAAATATTAGCGCCAATCTTTACCCAGTTGTCGTTAATAGAGGATTGAAGGGTATTGTCCGCCATATTAATTCTGTCATAAAAGGACCCAGGATCCTTGCTTTCAATGGACTGATTCTTCTGACTTTCCCCAGTTACTTGCACGCTGTACTGCGATTGAAGTGTATCGTATTTGTTGGTTTTAGGATTAAAAAATACCCACGAAAAATAATCTCCTAAATCAAAATTTCCCGGTTCTTTTGGGATCATGTAATAACTGAATGATTTGGCACCGGCAACCCTCCCATTCTCTCGTTTAATACTTTGCTTCATGTTGGGTTCGTAGAAATCAAAATTGTTGTCTTTTTTGAGAATGGGTTTCTCAATGGCGGAGATATTTCCCTCGCCATATATATTAAATTCATAAGAAGCACTCTGCCCCGTCTTTAAATTGACAGACCCTATTTTTTCATCCAACCTATAACTTCCTACCGCCACGGATTCTTTAAGTGGATGCGGAGGGAGCTCTTTGACTTTGATGGTTTTGGGTGACGAATAAAAAGTTTTGTAATCTTCTTGTCTGTTCTGACCAAAGAAAGAAGGATTCTTGGCTACTTTAAATTTGATCATTTCCAATCCAACACTTGGAAACACTATTGGCTGTGTATTTAGTGGATAAAAAGTGGCCTGGTAGATCTTATACTGCGTGTAAAACTTTCCCCCAATCTCAATTGACTCACCTTCGATATTCTCAATGTTAAAATTTTCTTCCCAGCAGTTAGACGGGCGCAATTTTTTTAGAATATCCGACAATTGTTTTCCAAGATCATGAAACTGCATGGGAGCACGATTATTATCGGCTACCAGAAACGACAAGGTGGTTGTAAACCCTTCACCCACGTACACATCATTTTTGCTGGTAGTTAGTGCCAGTAATGCGTCTTCTTTCACATCCACAAATTCTGTTTCGCCCTTTCCAAAAAAATCATCAAATGGGTCTCGTTCAAACAGACTGCGAACGGGGTCTCGTTGTTGAGATTGTTTGGGAGGGCCCACCGTGATTTTTTTTCCAGGAGAAGATAAAATCTTCTCATTCACCTTCATTTTGAAGGCCGGAAGGGTGAATGTTCCTTGCCCTATTGCCAGGTAGGTCATTGTAACACTCTGCGAAGAGCTGATTTGCCCATTGACCATGCTTGTTTGCGACTGGGTAGATGTTCCCCTTTTTCTAAACCCTTCTATATCTGGGAAGTTGTCGTAGCTCTTGAGCCGCTCATTATTGACAGTAATAGTGATGGTCCAGGCCTGATTTTCCCCTATTTCGTCAGGGCCCAAAACTATTTGAATATCCTGCCCAAAAAGGGAATTAAAAATACCCGAAAAAACAACTAAAATGATGGAATAGGAGCTTTTGAAACACATACAACTTCGAACCATAAATCTCGTTCTACAAATGAAGCTTGTTCTTTTTTGACTTTAACTGTTTTTGTATATTAACGGTTAATCAAAAATCACTGCTGCACAAACTTAAATTTAATTTTGCTGATGAGAAAAATGCTTAATTACGTTAAAACCGTCTTGGCGAGAGTAAGTTTTGATGCAAAACTCTTTGAAAAGGAGTTGAGAAAGGCAATTAAGATGTTAATTGCTGATGAAATTCGGGAACTCAGAAATTGGTGTTATGCCAATTATGGGGATGAACATGGGGCGATATTAAATCGCTGTTTTGTAATGACAAGTTAAATTAGCCATTTAAATCCATTTTTAGACCCTGGCTATGCCGGGGTTTATTTTTTTGATTTACCGGAGTTAACAAACTGAATATTCCGCTGTAAACCTCTCAACCCTGTTCGTTTCAGGGCAGATTTTCTGAATACTTTGGCGAAGACCTCTTCACTTATTTCTTTCCAATCGGCATCATTCAGCTTTTCAAGCTCCGCAGACGGACTAAAACGCGGCTCCTGATGTGGGGTTGAAAATCGATTCCACGGGCATACATCCTGGCAGATATCGCAACCAAATATCCAGTTTTCAAACTTTCCTTTTACGCTATTTGGAATTTCCTCCTTGAGTTCGATGGTGAAATAAGAGATGCACTTGCTCCCATCCACAACATAGGGCTCCGGAATCGCATCTGTTGGGCAGGCATCCATGCAAGCCGTGCACGTACCACAAAAATCTTTCACGGGGCCGTCATAGTCCAATTCCAAATCAATAATTAGCTCTGCAAGGAAAAAAAAACTTCCTGTCCCTTTATTCAACAGCAAACTGTTTTTTCCTACCCATCCAAGACCACTCTTTTTTGCCCAGGCACGCTCCATTACCGGGGCAGAATCCACAAATGCCCTTCCATTTACATCTCCAATACTTTCTTTGAGGTGATCGATGAGTACTTTTAGTTTTTCTTTGATTACAAAATGATAGTCTTCACCGTAGGCATATTTGGCAATTTTAAGCTGATCGTGCTGAGACAAATCTTTCTCCGGGAAATAGTTGTATATCAAGCTGACAACAGATTTTGCCTCGGGTACTAAAAGTGTTGGGTCGAGCCTTTTGTCAAAATGATTTTCCAGATAGCCCATTTTTCCCTGATAGCCCCGTTTTAGCCATTCTTCCAAGCGTGGAGCCTCTTCTTCAAGAAATTCAGCTTTGGCAATACCGCAATGGGTAAACCCCAAGGCTTGCGCTTTGGATTTTATGATTTGAGTTGCAGTAATGGGATTCAAGATAATTTATTGAAGATAACGGTAAGAATAATAGTAAATTCGATGTACTTGAATTACGATAAATGTCAATAAAGGTAGGTCTAATTTTAATTTTATTGTTGGCAAAAGCCACTGCCGATGAACCCATAATCTGGAACAAGGAGAAAAGACTTTCCTGGAATGACTTTCAGGCAACTGCTCCTAAACTAGATTCACACATTGCGCTATCCCGGGTAGAGATTCAATATGAGTCTCAAGTAGATAAGGCCGGCAGAATGACCATGGATATCAAAGGAGTTTTTATTAAGGAGCAATCATGGGTAAAGCAGGATCGAAAAAGCGACAACATATTAAAACACGAGCAATACCATTTTAACCTCACTGAGCTGTGGGCCAGAAAACTGAGAAGGGAGGTAGCGTCAAAGAAGTGGAACACTAAAACTTTTGAAAAAGAGTTTACTTCATTGTTTAAGAAGCACATGGCTCAAACACTGAAAGAACAATTGCGCTATGACAATGAGACGAATCACTCACAAGTAAGCGATAAGCAAAAGGAGTGGGAACGAAATATAGATCAGGAGCTGGTTGAATTGAAAGCGCATGCAGCAATCAATGTCCCATTTTTATTCGAATAAACTTCCTGCCTTTCCGGGTCGCGGTATTTTAAGATGTTTATAAGCCAGATCGGTCGCTTCTCTTCCCCTGCTGGTCCTTTTGATGTAGCCCTCCTGAATCAAAAAAGGTTCGTAAACTTCTTCGATGGTTTCTGCCTCATCGCCTACAGCAGTGGCTATCGTAGTTAAACCAACAGGACCTCCTTTGAATTTTTCAATAATGGTGGAGAGTATCCGATTGTCCATTTCATCGAGGCCATTTTCATCTACATCCAGAGCGTTAAGCGCCATTTGAGCAATAGACATCGTGATGACACCATCACCTTTTATTTGTGCAAAATCTCGGGTTCTGCGCAGCAGATTATTAGCAATGCGTGGGGTGCCTCTGCTTCTTCTGGCGATTTCCATCGCGGCATCATCATTCATTGGAGTTTCTAATATACCTGCAGATCTCTTTACGATAGTGGTCAACAATTCAGAGTCGTAATATTCTAATCTGGAGTTGATGCCAAATCGGGCACGCAAGGGAGAAGTTAATAAACCAGCACGTGTAGTAGCTCCAATTAAGGTGAATGGATTGAGTCCAATTTGTACAGATCTGGCATTGGGGCCAGAGTCCAGCATGATGTCGATACGGAAATCCTCCATGGCTGAGTAGAGGTATTCCTCCACAATTGGATTGAGCCGATGGATTTCATCAATAAACAGTACGTCATGAGGTTCGAGGTTGGTGAGTAACCCCGCCAAATCGCCAGGCTTATCTAAAACAGGGCCAGAGGTAACTTTGATTCGCGATTCCAACTCATTGGCAATGATATGACTCAAGGTAGTTTTGCCTAACCCTGGAGGGCCATGGAGTAAAACATGATCGAGCGGTTCGCTTCGCTTCTTGGCAGCCTGAACAAAGATCTTAATGTTTTCTACGACCTTCTCCTGTCCGGTAAAGTCTTTAAAGGACAACGGACGCAGGGCCCTTTCAATCTCTTTTTCGGCCGGGGTCAATCCCTCTTCATCCGCACTTAAGTAATCTTCGCGCATGACTCAAAAGTAAGCAAAAGTTGATGGCTATAGTTGCTCTAAGGCGGGTTGAATTGTTTTAAATCTGCCTGAAAGACTCGGAATCAACTATTTCCTTTAATTTGCAACAATATTGCAAGTAGGATGAATAACCGCGTCAAAAACGCCATTTACTCTGTCGTTTTAGTTTCATTAGTTTTTATCGTTTGGAAATACAGGCAGTCTAACTCCATCCATGAGATTAGGATTGAAGGAAAGACCATGGGTACTACCTATCACATTACTTACTTCGATAAGGAAGGCAGAAACCTTAAGCCACAGATTGATTCGTTGCTGGAGGTTTTTAATCAGTCACTCAGCACTTATTTAAAAGAATCGGAGGTGTCGTTATTTAATACTGGTAATGTTGTTCATTTCAGGCTGCCTTTCTTTTTACCTGTTTTAGAAAAATCCGAAGAGATAACAACTTTATCAGAGGGAGCTTTTGATCCCACCGTGATGCCCTTGGTAAATGCATGGGGATTTGGACCTGGAAGGAAAATGAAAATTGACAGTGTCCAGGTTGACTCCATCATGGAGTTTGTTGGATTTGATAAGGTACAGTTTAACCGGGATAGCATTTGGAAAGAAGACAAGCGCGTTCAGCTGGATTTTAGTGCCATTGCAAAAGGATATGGTGTGGATGAAGTAGCGAATCTGATCAGGTCACAAGGAATCAATGACTGGTTTGTGGAAATAGGCGGTGAAATTTCTGCGTTTGGCAAGAATCAAAAGCTGGATAAACCATGGGAAGCGGGCGTACTTCATCCCAACTCAACATATGAAAACCAAAGTTTCAAAGCTTATGTGCAATTACAAGATAAGGCCATGGCTACTTCTGGGAATTATTTCAATTACTATGAAGAGAATGGTAAAAAGTACGCTCACACCATTGACCCTTCTTCAGGTTATACGATACGGCACGAATTGTTGAGCGCATCAGTATTTGCCAAAGATTGTATGACTGCAGATGCATGGGCAACAGCTTTTATGGTAATGGGAAAAAAGAAGACCATTGAAAAGTTGGAACAACTTTCTGATGTTGATGCATTTCTGATCTACTCGACAGATAAGGGAATTGAGACTTTCGTCAGTGATGGCATGGCTTCGGCAATAAAAATTAACCCATAACCGATGCTGTTGAAATCGCTTATCTTATTTTTCACACCATTGCTGGCGGGTTTACTCATTTATCTGGTTCCCAAGGCTCGCAATACCAGTTTTAAATTATTGCTGGTATTTGCAGGATCTTATCTTTTTGCAATTACTGTTATTCATATTCTCCCTGAATTGTACCGTGAATATGCAGAAGTTGAACTGATAGGACTATTTGTACTAATAGGTTTTTTTCTTCAACAGATGCTTGAATATTTTACTTCAGGCATTGAACATGGGCACATACATACTAACGATGCTCAAGGGCATACACATTCCCATAGTCATGCAGAAGTTTCAGCAATTGTTTTGTTGTTTGCTTTGTGTGTGCACGCATTTTTGGAAGGAGGAATGTTGGCTCAACCACCATCGTTTAATATGCATTCGGATGTTAATGCCATATTGCTTGGAATTGTGCTGCACCGGGCACCGGCAGCTTTTGCGCTGATGGCCGTGCTGTCCAGCCAACTTCACTCCAAACGCAGAGCCCTTCCATACCTTGTAGTTTTTTCATTGGCTGCACCCTTGGGTTTGTTTGTCAGTGAATATTTTGTCGAAATCAATCTCCTTTCCGAATCAGGATTGATTTTTCTTTATGCCATAGTAAGTGGAAATTTTCTTCACATCTCTACCACCATTGTATTTGAAAGCAGTCCTGATCATCACTTCAATGCCAAGAAACTAGCAGTGGCACTGGTGGGCTCACTTGTAGCGGTGGCAGTTGAGTTTATGCTTTAAAGAGTCCTATCTTTAGTGCGTGAAAGTAAATCTAAGCGCAAAGCCATTGGGCAAAAATAAATTACCAAAAAAAATTTTGGTAATGCGCTTTCAGGCATTGGGTGACACCATCATTACATTACCCTATCTTCAAAGTTTAAAAACTAATTATCCTGGAATAATACTTCATCTACTCACACGTTATGAAGTGGCTCAAATTCCATTGGCTTTATCTATTTTTGAAAAGGTTATTACTATTGGTGGTGGGAGAAACGCCAAATTTCAATTTTTAATTTCTATTTTACTTTTACCAAAACTTTGGTTCAATCAATATGACGCTGTTCTTGATTTACAAAACAATAGAATAAGTAAAATACTACGTGTTCTTCTGCGCCCTCCTTATTGGAGTCAGTTTGATAAATATTCTCCAATTTCTGCCGGAGAAAGAACTCGCTTAACAATTGAGGCGCTTGGACTATCAGGGATTAAGATCGATACTTCATTTAAAGTAGTTTGCAGGATTGACATCGATTCAAAATTAAAAAAGAATGGATGGGATGGAACATCAGAACTTGTTTTACTTAATCCGGCCGGAAACTTTAATTCACGAAACTGGCCCATAGAAAACTACATAAAGTTTGCGAAGTATTGGGGAGGAGATTCACATAATCAGATCCAGTTTGTAATCATGTTATTGGAAAAGCACCAATGGAAGGCAAGTTTAATAAAACAAGAACTACAGGATAAATGCATTGATTTGTCGGGAAAAACATCTGTACTGGAAGCATTTCTAATAACAGGCAGTGCTCGGCATGTTCTCACAGAAGATTCTGGATTGATGCATATGGCTTGGGTACAGAGAATACCCACTTTAGCTATTTTTGGATCAAGCAGAAAGGATTGGTCTGCCCCATTGGGTGAATGGTCTGTATGCCTGGACGCATCTGATTTGAGTTGCGGGCCATGTATGAAGGAACATTGTATTTTTGGAGATAATCATTGTCTTACCCGATACAGCGCAGAATTTGTATTCAATGAAAGTCAAAAACTGCTGCTCAAAAAATGAGAATCGCAATCTGGATTTATGGGGGAATCGGAGGTGGCAATTACTCTCAAGGGATACCGGCCCTGAACAATTTTGTACTCAGATTGGCAAACACCCATGATGTCACAGTCTATTCCATCTTACCGGCTAATTCTGGATTTAAACCAGAAAAATATTATTTTAAATCAGCGGGTGAATCAATATCTACACCGATACTACGACTATTTCTTTTAGTCTTTATATTTATTTCTGATCATGTTAAAAAACCATATAAAGTAATTCACGGCATTTGGCTATACCCAGCCGCAACGGTTGCTGTGGTTTTAGGAAAACTTTTGAGGATACCGAGTATTGCAAGTGCCCATGGTGGTGAGGCGGCTGCTTTGCCCGAAATTGATTATGGCAATATGAGAGATGGTTGGGTAAAAAAATTGACACTTTGGACTTGTCAAAATGCTTCTGTTTTAAATTTTATTTCCGCTTTTCAATTTAAGGAAATGCAGCGGCATGGATTACAAAGAAAAGCAGCAAGTATAATTCCATTTGGTGTAGCTACTGAAATCTTTGAACCAAGGCCCAAGCCAATATCTAATTTCATTAAGATTTTGCATGTTGCTAATCTTACTGAGGTGAAGGATCAGTTTTTACTGCTACGAAGTTTTAAGGAAATCATAAAGAAACATCCAGCGAAACTTAGAATTGTTGGAGCGGATTATCTAAGTGGACGGCTTCAATTGTATGCTAGGGAACTTGAAATTGAACAGGATGTTACTTTTATAGGTCCTGTTCCGTATGTAGAAATTTCGCAACACTACAACTGGGCTGACTTTTTGTTGCATACGAGTCTGTACGAAGGGCTTCCATCAGCGATAGTGGAGGCAATGGCAAGTGGCGTAGTGGTGGTGAGTACACCTGTGGGTATAGTAGCTGATCTTGGAGGAGCATATTTTGTTGTTTGCGAAAGAAGGGACGAAAATAATATAGCGTCTCAATTACTTTCAATTTGGAATGATAAGATAGCTCAGAATAGATTGCGTGAAATGAGTTGTAATTGGGCTCATTCGCATTCAATAGAATTGACTGTACAACAATTTGAAAACCTTTATCAAGAGACTCTTAATGAAAGATCGTAGAAAGGTTGCAATACTGTGTGTTGGAATGGTGGGTTCTGGACCTATGGAACAAGGAATTCCGGCTTTTACCAATGTGCTCCAACGACTCAGTGAGGAAGTCCAAATAACTATTTATTCTTTTATTCCTGTTAAAAGAACCAATGTTTCTAAAGCGGTTAGGGTTAGATCATTTCCAATGAGTTCGGTTTCAAACAGAGTAAAATATATTTGGTTGGGTATTTTGATATTATGGGATCATATTAGAGATCCTTACCATTGCTTTCATGCCTATTCACCTTATCCATCAGGTGTGCTTGCTTTTAATTTGGCAGCCCTGTTAAATAGAAGATATATAATCACCTTACTTGCTGGTGAAATGGCTCATTTGCCAGAAATTAATTTTGGTGACTTATTAAATATAAATATAAAGTCTGCTTCTATCCGTGTTTGTGAATCTGCCAACGGATTAATTGCGTTTTCTGAATTTCAAAAAAGCCACTTACTCAAAAATATTTCTTATCATCAGCATGTACATGTTATCCCATTTTCTTTAGAGGTCCCTTTACTAGGGAAACTTGAACTTTCTTATCCGATACAATTATTACACGTATCACATTACCATCCCATCAAGGATTATGACACCTTACTGAATACAATTGAAATTCTAAAATCCAAGATAGACGTACAATTATCTATAGTTGGTGAACATTATGATGATGCATTCCTGACTGAAATTAGGAATAGGAATTTGCAAAACGACATTATTCTCATAGGATCATTGCCCAATAATAAATTAAAGCGGCTTTATCAATCCCATCATATCTTAATACATACATCAAAATTTGAAGGATTACCAATGGTGGCGATTGAGGCAATGGCAAATGGAACTGTTATTTGCGGAACTGCCGTTGGAATCATTCATGATTTGGCTCCTGAATGTTGCGTTGCTGTTGAAGTAGGGAACCATGTAAAGCTGGCGGAAGAAATTATTAAGTTGGTTGATGCCCCAGGCTCTTATTACAAGCTTCGTGAGCAGGCTTACAGGTGGATTTGTGACCACGATATCAATTGGCATCTTAAAAAGATGACTCATATGTATGATGCATGAATTATTGCCCATATCGGTAGTCATCCCCACTTACAATCGGTCAGCATCATTAGCGCGCACGATAGACGCTATCAACAGGCAAACAAGCAAACCAGGGGAAGTAATAGTAATTGATGCAGGGAATGAACATTCATATCGTGAAAAAATAGCGCTGGATTGGGCGGAGCTGAATGTAATCATTGTCGATTCTGAGGCATCCGTGTGTATTCAACGAAACAAGGGAATAGTTTTGTCAAAATATAAATGGATATTTCTTTGCGATGATGACATCGAACTTCCTGACGACTATTTGACAACTTTATTCAAGTTTGTGTCTGAAAATTTAGAATGCAATGCAGTAGCTGGATTGCTCCTTCAAAAAGAAGGAGATAAGTGGATAAGTCAATATCCGCCTACTAGTGGTTTTGATTTGATATTTAGATTTATTTTTCAACACTCAATATGGGGCAATGTAGAATCAATAAAAGCTAGAGGGCCGTTGAATATTTTGCTACAAGTTTTAAAAAATAATTTTAAGAAGAAAGGTAACACATTTACGAAAGCCGGTTGGCCTTCAGTGACACAATGGAAGGGTGAGGTATGGAGAACTTCTATTTATTCACTGGGCGCCAACTTGATTAGAAGAGAATGGCTCATTCAATCTCCCTACGATGAGGTTTTAGATCCGGGTGGTATTGGAGATAATTATGGTGTTGCGCTGGGGTTTCCTCATGAGAAATCTATTTACGTTCTGTCGAGTGCCTATGCATATCATCACAGGGATGAAAAAAACAGGCCTGAAGCCTCTGTTATTTATTATCGTAGGATAATGGCACTTGATTATTTTAACCAACGATACAGAAAAGGAATATCTTACAAGCTGTGGTTAATATGGTCTTTGTTTGGCAATTTAATTTTATTCTTAATTCGAGGTAATGCAAAAATGTTGCAAGCAACTATCGTTGCAATGATGAAAATAATATTAAGTAAAAATCCATATTGGGTGGGATATAAAAGTGGGATTAGACTAGTCAGTCCTAATTACTAACATTCAGGCTTTCTGCCTTAGCGTTTGTTCAATTTTACCTTCTTTGATCCTTATTATTTGAGTCGCATATTCTTGCGCAGTTGTTTCATGTGTTGCCAGAACGATTGTGATCCCAAGTTGATTAATATCCTTTAATGAATGCAGGATGGTGAGCTTATTTTCAATATCGAGATGACTGGTAACTTCATCTAAGAATAGAACCTTTGGCTTTCTATACAGGGCTCTGACCAATGCAAGTCGTTGACGCTGGCCCCCAGAAATATTGCTACCACCTTCACCAATTAATGTCTGATATCCTTGAGGTAAATTCAAAAGAAAATTTTCTAGATTTACTTTACGCATAGCCTCATTCGCGTCTTTTAAATTAAATGGCTCCTGACCAAAGGCAATATTTCGTTCCAATGTATCCTGAATGAGTACGGGCGATTGAGGGACATAGGCAATTAAATTGTGCCATCCATTTAGATTCAAGGGAGTTAATACTTCATCGTCAACGGACAATTCTCCATTGAAATCATGGATTAAGCCACATAAAATGTGAAGCAAAGTTGTTTTTCCCGATCCTGAAGGGCCTTCAATGACAACAAATTCACCTCTTTGAATTGTTAGATGAAGATTTTCTAGGGTTAAATTGTGACGTGCATGATTGTATTGAAAGCTATTAACTTCCAAAGATAAGTGTCTTTCAAAATGAAAATCTGGTTTTGCTGTCCCCAAAACTTTACCGGATTTATTGAAGCTATTCTCTAATTCCAACATTGTGTAACCATACGCATGAATGTTCATCATGCTGATGAAAACGCGATTTAACAAAGGCATGATTTTGTAAAAAGCGAGAGTAAGAAGACCAACAAGAGTAACGGAAAAGCCATTGACGCTACTAGTGTGACTAAATGAATAAGCCAAAAGAAATGAACCCATGGCAATTAATTCCAGGAGAAGCCCAGGCACCTGGGAGGCAGTTTTAAGATTAGCCAGTTGCTGACCTGTTGCACGTTTTAGTTCTAAAAAATTTTCAATAAAATAATTTTGTTTTTTATAAATTAATGTTTCTGCTAGACTAGCCAATGCCTGACTAAGAATTACCGAAGACTTAGGGGTTAGATACTTGAATGCTTTCTCAACCTTGGTGACCACTTTCGATCTGAATAAATAATAAACCCAAAGCATTGGAATGCTAAATAAGATTATGAGAGCAATGATTCGATAGTCGATAAATAGAATAAAAATTACTACAAGTAGAAGAATGATTGACTCACTAATAAACCTGAGCAACCCGAAAAGTACATGGTTGGAAAAATCGTATGCAGATGTATTAAGTTTACGTATCGATTCAGCTGAATTCTCCTGTAGTTGGTTAATCCATGATTGTTGATAGAATCTACTGAATAAGGATTTTGAAAGACTGAGGCCAATCCTCGATACATAATTAGATTGTTCTCTAATTATAATAAGTGAAATTATATTTTTAGTAATGAATGCGATTATTACAAATGTGAACAGTAACGTATAATCTAACGATAAAATTGTTTCTGGTATTTTATTATTTTGGTAATTGTCATCGTTACTTAATTTAAATAGCAAAGGAATAACAGCAGCTACAGAAATAATTTCAAACCCTGCAAGAAGAAGCGAATAGACAATTTGAATAATAAAATCTTTTTTTTGAGGTTTGTTGAGTAACTTAAATACTCTCATAACCGTTTGACGTGATGCCTTAAATTGGTTAATCATAATAAGTATTGAAGTATATGCTGTACTAACCGATATATTTAAATGTAACGATAATGTGATCAGCCCATTGATTAAATGGGAAGGAATTTCTTGCCTTTTTATCCAAGTAATTTAGCCATCTATTAATGGTTTTATGTTTAACAGCAAATGAATCACTGGCTGGTGGTGGGGATAATGCTCCTAATCCTTCAGTTTTGATGAGTTTGAATTTTGGGCCAAATGATTTTTTTATATTTTGAAGCGAATGATAATAAGTTTTGAAGTATTCTCCTTCGAGATGTGCCACAGTGCCATTTCTTTTCAAACGTCTAAAGGCAGCCTTTTTGCCTTTAAATACCCAGAGTAATTCCCACAAACATATAGGTGGCATAATGACCCAGGTAACATATGAATTTGGGTTTATCAGACCTGGTAATAATTTAGTAACGCTTGTTAAATCTGAACAACAATTAAGTCCACCAAAATTTGAAAACACATAATCAAATTTCGCACTATTGATTTTATCTATTTTATGGAATGAACATTGTTCAAAAGTAAACTGTTTTAATTTGTGCTGGATAACTTTTTTTTCAATTTCGACAATCATTCCTTGGGAAAGATCTGTTGCATGAACAGCATAATTATTTTTTGCAAAGCGCAGAGCGTCAATACCTGTACCAGCATTGAGTTCGAGGATGCGATCACCGGGTTTTAAATATTGATCCACGTGATCATAAATTTGTTGACGCCATTCTTTTAAAATCGAATTTGAGGATTCATCGGCATCAAAGTGAGGGGCCTGTTTGCTGAAAGCCTCAGCCGGAGAGGACAGATCAATTGATTTCACGATTGACAGATAAAGAATTGGCGCTATGTTTCTTTAGTTGATAAAATTGCAAAAGGGATAAAGGGATGTGATACATCATCGATGCTATCTTGCGAATATCGGCATAAGCTAACACAGGCTTTTTAAACATTAACTTTATCCTATCAAGACCTCGTTGGCTTCGGTATCTGCTGTGAACGTATCGATGAAGTACTTTGTAAAATGATGAAGAGTATGCGCCTTGAAACATCATATCCAAATCATCAGAATCTTTCCAGTTTTGCTTTTCATCCATGGTGGCTTTCACCTTTTCATAAAATCCAGTTCCAGGAAGTGGATAAGAAACGGATATGCCAATTTCATCTGGCATGAGTTGGAGCACCATTTGGATTGTTTTGTCAATGTCTTCAAGCTGTTCACCCAAATATCCAAATTGGAGAAAAAAGCCTACTTTGATGTTATGCTTTTTTAAAAGCCTTGTAGATGTATGGATTTGATCTACTGTAGTTCCTTTATCCATAGCATCAAGTATTTTTTGTGATCCTGATTCAGCGCCTACCCATACTGTTTCGGCACCCGATGAAGCTAAGTGATTAACGACCTCTGATTCCAACAGTAAATCTACTCTTGATTGTATTTTATATTTAAACGATAGTTTTTTTTGCTTGACTAGTTGCCCGAATTTTTCAACCCAGCCTGGTTTTAAACCAAATATGTCATCACACATCCAAAAGTGGGTCGGGTGAAAAGTATTGATAAGATATTCTATTTCACCAAGTACATGTTCTGCTGATCTTGAATTGTATCGGTTGCCATAAATTGGTTTTGCACACCAATTACATTTAAAAGGACAACCCCGAGTCGTTGCAACATTTAATGAAAAATATCCGTGATGCTTGATCCATATATTTTTGTAAGCTTCCATATCCACCAACTCCCATGCCGGCAAAGGCAACTGATCAAGGTCTTTAATTACAGGTCGTGATGGATTTGTGTGAAGGTCACCTTTTGTCCCATAGGTCACGCCCAATACGGTGCCTATATTTTTATTTGTTTCAATTGTTTCAATAAGCTCTTTTAATGTCTCTTCACCCTCACCTCGGACAATATAATCAGCTCCGGCACCTAAATAATCTTCGCAATGATCAGAAGAATCAGAACTACACACAATTACTATACTTTTAACTTCTTTAGCGGCATGTATCATTTTAAAGGCAGCATCCCGCATTACCGACAAACACATTTTAGTTAAATAATTGAAACCGTCATCGTAGATAACCACGTAATGAGGCTTGGTCAATTTTATTTTTTCAATGATACTTTTGGGGTTATCTTTTAGGCAAGCATCTTGAAGATCAATTGAAAATCCCATTTGCTTTAATATTGAGGCGGCCAAAAGAGTGCCTAGGGGAGGATAGGGTTGTTTGAAACGCCATTGCTTGGCATCTAATTTATAAAAATAGGAATGTGTTAATAATACGGATCTCATACGTCCCAATTCAGATTATATCTGTTAGAAAAATCTTTTCTTTTTTTATGATATAGACACATCACTTTTTTCTGATAGTAATTAGGGTGATTTTTTGAAACATTTGCTTTTGATTTAAATGCTATTTTAAAATCCTCCTTTTCGTATAAATTTTCATATAAAAGTTTCCATCTGCGCAACGTTAATCTCATGAAAAAACTGTTTAATATTCTAGGAAAAAATAGGTTGAGTATGCCTTCTACAACATTTTTTAAAATTGTAGTATGGTATTTTTCCTCTAATCCCTCAATTTTAATAGTTGAATTAGGTAAATATTCCATTGTCCAAGGATTAGCGGCCATCAGTTTTTTGTAGGATTCAAATCCAACCAAAGGAATTAACGTAGATAGTTCTATAGCCGTATAAAGATTTTTTTCTTCAATTTCAAGGTTGGCTTCATCCACAAAATAATTTACGCAGAAATATTTATGGGAATTACCTAAAAATATTCGCTTGTATAAAACTAATAAAGTTCTGGTTATCCAAAGTCTCTGGCTCTTAGTTACTATAAAAAAATCCAAATCACAGCTTTCATCCATATATCCTTTGGACAACGAACCAGATGCCATAACGGATTTAACAAAGGGGAACTTGTTGATAAAGGCAGCTTGCTTATGGGCAATAATCATGTACCGCATTGCCTCCTTATTACCTCTTATCCTTCTTTCGATTAATGTCTTGTCATTCTGTAAAGTAAAGAATTGTCCAAAGCTATAAGTCAGTTTCTCGGTAACTAGTTGGTGTAATCTTTCATTTATTGCTTGTTGGGTTATGTGGTTAGTTTGTAAAAACTCATATACTTCATCAGATGCTAATGGATAATTGAATATGTCAAAATACAATAGGGTTTGAATTATGTGCTTGGATAATGTATCTGATTCGTATTTGTTCATTGAATCGACAATTTTTTCGTGGAGGACCAAGGATTGATGTACAGTATAAATTGGAATAGAACGAAAAACATAATTCCCTTTTGTGATTCAAGAAAGGATTCTGTGGAAGAAGCTAATAGCACTAATGCAATAAAAACAATATGTAAAAGATTTTTTGTTCTCCAGGCATCCCTTAGTGGGGATAACAAGCAACCAAGTAAAAGTATCAATCCTATTAGGCCAGTCGAGATGTAGGTGTATATAAATTGATTATGCGGGTCACTTGTGTTAAGAATATTGGAAATGTTATTTGTTTTTAATGTCTCACTTATTTCGAGAAGAGTATCACCAGTCCCGGAGCCAATAATAGGATTTGTTGTCCATACAGTTTTTAATCCAGCCCACCATAATGTAAATCTAATTTCGGTTGAATTGGAATAGGTAGCGTTTTTTTCGACAATAAGGTGTGTTGAGTTTATTTCCTGAAAATCCCTATATAAGCTTATTGGATTTAATGCAGTAAGTGCCATAAACAGAAAAACAAATGAAATGGTAATTATTGTTTTCTTGGCTCTCATAATGGAAGAATTGATTAGAGACATTAGGATAATCGCAGTGCAAACTAGAAGTATTGCAAGCACAACGATTTTGGTTGACAATAGGGCAAGAAATATTGTGAAATACGTGATCATGCTAATAATTAAATATTTATTTAATGTTTTATTGATTAATTGAGCGATTAATAAGCAAATGCAAAATATAAGATAAATAGAGAGATAAGTTGGATGAATACCTATTCCAGATGCCAGGGCGACATAGGAAAAATGTTGCCAATTATTTGAAAAGAGAGGATTGGAGAGCAAAAGTTCTGGCTGGATGGCGCCAAAGTTTAAAGTAAATAGTTGAGAATTGTAATAAATGCGATGGATAGCGCTTCCAAAACAAATTAAAGTGCCAACAAAGCAAGTCAAAATGAATGTCATAAGGAGCATGTGCTTGTGTTTAGCAGATAAACCAGAAGTAACTAACACAATTGGGACTAATACAAAAGAGAATTTTTTCTCCACATTGAACCATGCATTTTCAATATTATCTGAATAGGATACGCCTACAGCAAGCCAACAGAAATACATTGCAAAAAATATTACTAAATAATTCTGACTGGCTAATTTCCATTTTATAAACCAATTCCCTTCAATCACCCAATTGATTGCAATTACAATTAACCCTATGTGGCAAATACTGATCGAAAACGGAAGTGCAATGATAGATAACGTTAATCCACCTATGAGCACTTTCTCATGAATGTTTAATCTATCAAATCCCATTTGCTATTCGAACTAAAGTTCGCTGGTTAATTAAATCCCGTTCCTTATCGAAGAGCCAGCCCCATTTGTTAAAGTACCGTATCGCACTGCGTATGTTATGTAATAAGAGAAGTCGATTCTTATAACTACCTCGTTGATGATAGTGGTAAATCGTTACATCAGGATTAAAGACAGTTCTGTAATGTTTGTGAATTCTGCGACTTAGATCTACATCCTCTGAATATAAGAAAATGCGCTCATCAAATAAGCCAATTTTTTTTAAAGACTCCATCCGAAGAAACATAAAACATCCTGACAGGAAAGGAACATCCATCATTTTGTTATATCCAGAGAATTGTAGTTCATAGTGATAATTTTGCTTTGCCAAAAATTCATTGAGAAAAAATAGAAATCTTCTTGTTATTAAAATTTTTGGTGTAGGTAATAATTTACAGAGAGGTTGCAAACGACCATCAGGGTAAAGCACTTTGGGCATACACAACCCTACCTCTTGATTAGATTCCATAAAATCATATAGTTTCTTAATGGAATGTTTGTCAAAATAGACATCAGGATTAATAGCAATATGATAAAGCACTCCGGCCTTAAGCGCTTTTTTTAAAGCAATATTATGACCTGCTCCGAATCCAACATTTTTATTGTTAAATGTGTATTCAATCCGAGGATCATTGATTAGATTTTTGACTTCATTGGTTGGAGAGTTGTCTATGATATACAACTTCGAAACGGCAGTTGCAGCAAGAAAACTACTTATAGCTTCCGATAACATTTTCAGATTGCTCTTATAAACCACTATGGAAGCACTCAAGTCATGCATAAGATTTAACCAATAGGTTTTTTATTAAATGAAGCCGACCAGACATTTTTATTTTTAAAGATTGTGAGCTTTTTTTTGGGTCACTGGAAGCATTATTTGAATGCCTTCGATAGAAAACAAGCTTCTCCGGAAGAAAGAATACTGAAAAGTATAGCTCTGCATTTAAGCCTATCCAAAGATCATGCATAGGTATTTTATCCGGAAAAGGAAGAATTTTTTCTAAAATGCTGCGATTAAATGCCATGCAACATCCCATGTAAGAATTTTTAAAGATGTTCTTCAGCATTCCTTTGCTCGATTTATTAATCTTAAAAAAAGACTCATGTTGAGGGTTGAGTTGGTGATCAACAATGGTGCAATCGCAAACGATAACATCATAGTGATCTAACAATGCGCCCATCTTCCCAACTTTATCCTTATGCCACACATCATCCTGGTCGGATAAGAATATTTTCTCACCAGAAGAATGTCTCAATGCATTTTCAAAGTTGTTGAGTATCCCTGATCCTGGATTACAGAAAATTTTTATTCTTTTATCCTGAAATGAGTTAATAATCTCTAGAGTAGAGTCACTGGAGTGGTCGTCTGATACAATCAGTTCATCATTTACCCCCAACTGGGTGAGGATAGAACTGATTTGTTCCTTGATAAACAATTCGCCATCCTTTACTGCCATGCATACTGAAATCATTTCAGGAAATTTACCTTATCCTAAAATACTTGTTATACCATGCATTATCAATTAACAGAGGACTAATTATTTTAAATTAGGATGAATAAGATGTTGCCTTCCTTAATGAAAATATTTCCTTCTTTTCTAACCAGCCAAATAAGAGCGGATAACAAAGTTGAAAGCTCAGACCCGTAAAACTTATGGTATTATCGTAAGCCATAAAAAGAAACATGGTTGACAATAGGGCAAGACCTGAGCCGAGGTAGGCAGGTGATAAGAACATCCTGTAAATGAATGGAATCACCAATATGAAAATAGCCATCACAAACATTCCTGTCCAGCTAAGGTGACTGAAAGACCTTGAATATACAGTTGATACGTTAAACGGACCTTCTATAGTGTATTCGCCAGGATGGGGAATACCAAAAATTGAATTTATTCGCTTCGAAATAAAATTAAATATCATTTCATTATTGACCATCTTAAAGAACCATGACCATGAAACATGTCTATCTGCATTATTGATGTTTTGTTGAAGATTGGCCAGCGGAGATGAGGTGTATATATAAAACCAAAAGAATTCATTTGGAATAAAGGACTCCTTAAAGTTATTAGTAGCCTGGCCTTTTTGCAGAAAAAGCTCACTGTCATATTTCGAATTTGCCTCTCTTGAAACTCGCATATTTCCTGCAGCGCCAAATAAATAAAGGAGAAGAATTACAATTGGAATAATCAGGAGTATATACCTTACGTATTTGGGTTTATACCATAAAAATAAAAATCCGCTGGCGCAAAGATTAAACATGAACATTGCCCTGCTATAAATGAGAATTGCTGCGAAAAGATGAAGTATGTAAATAACTAAGACGAATTTTCTTTTCGTAGACAGGAACAGATGAAATAGGTAAATTGTGTAAAATGAACTGAAGGTTACAATAAAAACGTGTAAGGTAGGGATGCCAAATAAGCGATAATTGTAGGGTTCATTCCATAAAATTTTAAAAAGCGGTATGCCCCCTTCGTAAGTAAAATCCGCAATCCAAAGAATCCAAATAAACAGGGTAATTCGAATGATATTGAAGTCATCGTTTAATCTCACAGGAAATCTGGTACTAGCTTTGCGCCAAAAAATACCTGCGGTGAAATGAAACGCTATAGTTAATAATAAAAAGCCTAACAAAGATTTGGTAAGCGGAGGATATGCCTCAGACCAGCCAAGCAGATACACAGCTACGGCCATAAAAAATGAAAAGCTGTATGCAAAATAAGGATTCATCTTTTATTCCATAATTGTAAGTGCAAAACTATAAAGCGAATTGTGAAGAACCGAAGACTTAAGTTTAATGCCCTTTTTAAAGATACCTTACGAAAGTTACTTTCGAACTGAGTTAACATAGACATAGTTATGCAACTTTTGCAAAATATTTCAAACCGTATGAGTGTATCATTCTTATTGCTGACTTCTGTACCTGAAAATCTGTGCTTGATACAAGCATTCACAACAACAAAAGAAGATCGATTAAGCGCAAGCTTTTCCTGAAAGTAAATATCACTATGATCTAACGGTAATCTTTCATCAAAACCTCCCGCCAGTTTCATTGCTTGTGTTCTTATTAAACTACAGGAATTTACAGCTCGATATTTCGATAGTGACAAGACACCCTTTTTAACGGCATTAAGTCGGTGAGTGATTCCATATGAGTAACTAAATGGTGAAACAATTCCAATTTTATCATTAAGGATTGGCGCAAAAAAATTTTCTTCTGGATACTGATAGATGGACTGTGCATATGACGCAATTATGTCATTCGGCAATTGCGTATCCTGATCCAATAGCAGCAACCATTTTTTACCTAAACTATCAGCCATTTTTAATCCTTCATTGTAAGCCTTACTCACGCCAGAATTATGATGGTCATGTAAATAATAGACTTTAAAACGCGTATCAGGTATTGGCTGAGATACTGGACTGTTGTCATAAATTAATACAGATGAAAAATATGAATAATCGGTATTTAAAGATTGCCAGGCTAAGGAATCGCGAATGGACAACTTATATATCACAATAATAGGTAATATGTCATTCGTCAATTTTTCTGAAATTACGTTCATCACAACAAATAACCGATTAGGTTTTCAAAGTTGAATTTAGCCATAATTGCCTGTATATTTCTGTTAACCTAATTTTACAAATGAATCATCTGATGAAGGATTTTGCGGATTACCAGGAGGTCTATAACAAAAGTATAAAAGACCCAGAGTCATTTTGGGCAAACATAGCAGAGCAATTTTACTGGAGAAAAAAATGGGATAAGGTTCTGGAATGGGATTTTACCAAACCTGAAGTGAAATGGTTTACAAATGGTAGACTGAACATCACTGAAAACTGTTTGGATCGTCACCTCGAAAAGCGTGGACAGCAAACCGCCATTATTTGGGAGCCTAATGATCCATTGGGAAAGGCGCAGCACATTTCCTATAAAGAATTACACAACAAGGTTTGCAGAACTGCCAATATGTTGAAGCGTCTTGGTGTAAAAAAGGGAGATCGAGTTTGCATTTACTTGCCTATGATTCCGGAATTGGCATATGCTATGCTGGCATGTGCACGAATAGGCGCTGTCCATTCTGTAGTTTTTGCTGGATTCTCTTCTCGCTCTCTGGTAGACCGCATAACCAATGCCGGTTGTAAAATCGTGTTGACAGCGGATGGAGGGTATCGAGGTGCCAAAACAATCGATTTGAAGGGCATAGTGGATGAAGCACTGACAGAGTGCCCTGATGTAGAGAAAGTGGTGGTAGTAAATCATATTGGTTCAGAGCCTCCTATGATATATGGACGTGATTTATCATGGCAATCAGAATTTGAAAAAGCGAATACTACTTGCGAAGCTGAAGAGATGGATGCAGAGGATCTGTTGTTTATCCTCTACACGTCTGGATCTACTGGCCGGCCTAAGGGAATGGTGCATACGATTGGTGGTTATATGGTGTATACCGATTATTCATTTAGAACTGCTTTCCAATACAAAGAGGGGCAGGTTTACTGGTGTACAGCGGACATAGGATGGATTACAGGCCATTCTTACATCATCTACGGACCACTTTCCGCAGGAGCTACCACCATAATGTTTGAAGGAGTTCCTTCCTGGCCGGATTGGTCAAGGTTTTGGCAGGTAGTGGAACGGCACAAAGTGAATATTTTTTATACCGCACCAACGGCCATACGCGCATTGGAAAAGGCACCGTTGAGTTTTGTGGATAACAGTGACTTGTCCACCCTTCAAGTGCTGGGTACGGTAGGTGAGCCCATCAACGAGGAAGCATGGCATTGGTACGATAAACATATTGGTAAAGGCAGATGCCCTATTGTAGATACCTATTGGCAAACAGAAACAGGCGGGTTTATGCTATCTCCAATTGCCAATGTTACTAAGACGAAGCCTGGCTTTGCTACATTTCCTTTACCGGGAATTCAGCCTGTTATTATGAATGAGGGTGGGTTGGAAGTGACTGGTAACAAGGTGGAGGGGCGTTTGGCCATCCAATTTCCATGGCCTTCCATGGCGCGTACCATTTATGGCGATCATCAACGATTTAAAGACACCTATTTCTCCACGTTCCCAGGCAAATACTTTACCGGAGATGGGTGCAAACGGGATGAAGAAGGGTATTACCGGATTACAGGACGGGTGGATGACATTATCATTGTCTCTGGTCATAATCTGGGAACGGCTGAAATTGAAAGTGCCATTGACGAACACTCAGCGGTATGTGAAACAGCGGTGGTGGGATACCCCCATGATGTAAAGGGTCAAGGTGTTTATGCGTTTGTAATTTGCTATGATAAACCACGTGAAGAAGATCATTTGCGGGGGGAGATTATTGAAACCGTTGCTAAGATCATCGGGCCGATAGCCAAACCAGATAAAATCCAATTTGTAAGTGGATTACCCAAAACACGGTCCGGAAAAATCATGCGCAGAATATTAAGGAAGATCGCTGAAGGAGATACTTCTAATTTGGGCGATGTGTCTACGCTACTTGATCCTACTGTGGTGGATGAAATAAAAGAGGGAGCCCTGTAAATAAAAAACCCTGCCCCAATGAAAGTTGAGGCAGGGTTCTAATCCTGTTAATTACAATTTAGCTACCACAAGCCTCGCAATCATCTGGGTTGTCCAGTGAGCAGGCCATGTCAGAGCGTTTCTGATCTACGTTTTCTTTTGAAGAATAGGCTACCACGGGTTCTTTGGCTGCTGGTTCTACTACAGTTCCGCCTGTTGAAGCTACTGCTTTAGGCTGAGCTACTGTATTCTTATCCAAAGTAAACTTGATGGCATCTGCAGCTGCGGTAGAGCGCAAGTAATACATACCCGTCTTTAGTCCTTTCTTCCATGCATAGAAGTGCATAGAAGTCAATTTACCAAAGTTTGGATCGGTGATATGTATGTTCAGACTTTGTGATTGACATATAAACGCACCACGATCTGCAGACATATCTATTATTGCCTTTTGAGAAATCTCCCAAACGGTTTTATAGATGTCCTTAATGTGCTGAGGTATTTCAGGAATGGCCTGAACAGAACCATTAGCAGCAATCAACTTCTGACGCATGGTATCATCCCAAAGACCAAGTTCGATCAGGTCTTTCATCAAATGTTTGTTTACAATGATGAAATCACCCGACAATGTCCTTCTGGAGTAAATGTTTGAGGTATAAGGCTCAAAACATTCGTTGTTACCAAGAATTTGTGAAGTGGAGGCAGTAGGCATAGGGGCCAATAGCAACGAGTTGCGTACACCATTCTGCTTTACTTCTTTCTTCAGACCATCCCAGTTCCAACGACCTGAGCTTGGTGTAACACCCCACATGTCAAATTGGAATATACCTTTAGATACCGGAGAGCCTTTATAAGATTCATAAGGACCATGTTCTTTCGCGAGCTCCATAGAAGCTTCCATGGCAGCGAAGTAGATGGTTTCGTGAATGTCTTTATTCAATCCACGAGCCTCTTCTGAGTCGAATGGCATGCGCAGCAGAATGAATGCATCTGCTAAACCTTGTACACCAATACCAATAGGGCGATGGCGCAGGTTAGAGTTGCGTGCTTCCGGCACAGGATAGTAATTGATGTCAATTACCTTATTGAGGTTTTTGGTGATCACCTTGGTGATCTCATACAATCGTTGATGATCAAATTTACCATCCTCTGAAACGAATTTGGGCAATGCGATAGAGGCCAGGTTACAAACTGCGATCTCATCTGGAGAAGTGTATTCGATAATCTCAGTACACAAGTTACTTGACTTGATGGTGCCTAAGTTTTTCTGATTGGACTTCTTGTTGGCGGCATCCTTATAAAGCATATAAGGTGTACCTGTTTCAATCTGAGCTTCCAACACTTCAAACCAAAGGTCTTGTGCCTTTACCTGCTTGCGTGCTTTGCCTTCATTCTCATATTTTTCGTACAAGCGTTCGAATTCTTCACCGTAGCAATCTGCCAACCCTGGTGCTTCATTAGGGCAGAACAATGACCACATTTCGTTGTTCTCGACACGCTTCATGAATAAATCAGGAATCCAGAGAGCGAGGAACAGATCGCGGGCTCTCATTTCTTCCTTACCATGATTTTTCTTCAATTCAAGGAATTCAAAAACATCTGCATGCCAGGGTTCGAGGTACATGGCAAAGCTTCCTTTGCGTTTTCCTCCGCCTTGATCTACATAGCGGGCTGTCATGTCAAAGTTTCTCAACATAGGTACAATTCCATTGGATGTACCGCCTGTTCCTTTGATATAGCTTCCTTTGGCTCTGATATTGTGAATGCTCAATCCGATTCCACCTGCTGATTGTGAAATCTTAGCACAATTTTTCAACGTATCATAAATACCATCGATGCTGTCATCCTTCATTGACAAAAGGAAGCAGGATGACAATTGAGGTTTAGGTGTACCCGCATTGAACAGTGTTGGCGTTGCATGGGTAAACCACTTCTCCGACAATAGATTATAAGTTTCTATAGCCGCTGGAATATCCTCACCGTGAATACCCACTGCTACACGCATAAGCAGGTGCTGAGGTCTTTCTACCACCTTACCATCCATCTTCATGAGGTAAGAGCGCTCCAGTGTTTTGAAACCAAAATAGTCGTAGCTGAAGTCACGATCGTAAATGATCGCGGCATCCAGTTCGGCTGCGTTGGTTTTTATTACCTTCCACGTTTCCTTCGAAATAAGAGGGGCGTTTTGGCCCGTCTTAGGATCGATGTACTGGTAAAGTCTTTTCATGGTGTTAGAAAAAGACTTACTGGTGGTTTTGTGCAAGTTGGATACAGCGATCCTGGCCGCCAGCTTGGCGAAGTCAGGATGCTTTGTCGTCATCGTTGCTGCAATTTCTGCGGCAAGATTGTCAAGTTCCTGTGTAGAAACTCCATCGTACAATCCATTGATCACCTTCATGGCTACTTCAACTGGATTCACAAAGTTGGTTTCCAGGCCGTAGCAGAGCTTTTCAATGCGTGCGGTGATCTTGTCGAACTTTACGGACTCTCTGTGTCCGTCACGTTTAACTACGAGCATGTTGGGTTGTTTGGGGGTAAAAAATAGTTTAAAAAATGTTCTTCAAGATATCAAAAATCTTCGTTCAATGAAAACTTGGGTGACGAATCTTTTTCAGTACTATTCATCACTCCTGCTTTCTGGTATTCAGCCACTCTTTTCTCAAAGAAATTGGTTTTTCCTCGTAAAGAAATCATTTCCATAAAATCAAACGGATTGGTGGCATTATATACTTTTTTGCCTATCAATTCATTAAGGAGGCGATCAGCCACAAATTCAATGTACTGCCTCATTTGCTCGGCATTCATACCAATAAGGTTTACAGGCAAGGCATCGGTTACAAACTCCTTCTCAATTTCTACTGCATCCTTAATGATTTCAATCACCTTGGCTTCTGGCAGCTTGTGGATGACATGCTGGGTATACAAATGACATGCAAAATCACAATGCAGGCCTTCATCACGAGAGATGAGCTCATTGGAAAAACTAAGTCCTGGCATCAAGCCTCTTTTCTTTAACCAGAAGATGGAACAGAATGAGCCTGAGAAGAAAATTCCTTCTACAGCGGCAAAGGCAATCAGTCTTTCGGCAAAATCTCCATTATCGATCCATCTGAGGGCCCACTCGGCTTTCTTCTTTACACACTCCATGGTTTCAATCCCATGAAACAGCTTGTCCTTTTCTTTTGGATCTTTAACATAGGTGTCGATAAGGAGCGAATAGGTTTCAGAGTGGATATTTTCGATCGCAATCTGGAATCCATAAAAGAACTTAGCCTCAGTGTACTGCACTTCACCCACAAAATGTTCGGCCAGGTTTTCGTTCACAATGCCATCGCTGGCAGCAAAAAAGGCCAAAACATGCGTGATAAAGTGCCTTTCACCATCATTGAGGTTGGCCCAATCTTTTAAATCCTGACTCAAATCAATTTCCTCTGCAGTCCAGAAGCTTGCCTCGGCCTGTTTATAATATTTCCATATGTCATGGTGTTTGATTGGGAATAATACAAATCGGTCTTTGTTCTCCTTTAAAATAGGCTCTTCTTGGTTGACTTGACTCATTATATATATCGTTATAGGTTATTAATCATTATTCAATTGATCTTGGCGAAAAGTTGAGAGACCAGTTTCAGAAGAAAATCCAATTCTGATCATCAGTAAGAAGACAAATATTTGAAATGATGGATAAAATTCAAAGGGCATGATGGCTATCCTAAGTTCAATTCAATGTGAATTTCTATTATTAGTAACCCGAAGGAATTCATTTTCATTCACTTAAACAGAAGAGATGAAGAGAATAGTTAAGTAAAATATTTTGTAAATATTTAAGCCCTTATTTTTGAATAAGACCGGACGGTTCTGAGAGGGTTATTTTTAGCTATTTTGGTCCTTCATGTTTCTAAAGCTGTCGTCCGGGCAAGCCCGTCTTCTGGGCCCAATTTTACTGGATATTCAAAAACCAATGAATTTTGAAGCGTTTCGGGGTCTGAGCCTATTTTTAAGATGTTTTTTGTTTTTACGGGTCTATAATCTATCTTTGCACTCCATTTTTAAAGCTGAGAATCATGTACGCTATTGTGGATATCGCTGGAAAGCAATTCAAGGTCGAAAAAGACCAGTATATATATGCCCCCAGAATGGAGGGCGAGGCCGGAGCTTCTGTGAAGCTGGACAAAGTACTCCTTATAGATAATAAGGGTAAAGTGGAGGTTGGCTCCCCGGTACTATCTGGCGCGAATGTTTCAGGTAAAATTATGGAGCATGTAAAAGGTGACAAGGTTATCGTTTTCAAGAAGAAGAGAAGAAAGGGATATGCAGTGAAGAACGGCCACCGTCAGCAATACACAAAATTACTTATTGACAATATTTCAGGTAAATAATACAGAACCATGGCACATAAGAAAGGTGAAGGTAAAGTAAAGAACGGCCGTGAATCGGAAAGCAAACGATTGGGCATTAAGGTATTTGGTGGACAAAAAGTGATCGCTGGAAACATCATCGTTCGTCAACGTGGTACCAAGCACCATCCTGGTGTTGGTGTTGGCATGGGCAAAGATCATACTTTGTTTGCTTTGGCAGATGGCGTAGTGGCCTTTAAAAAGGGCAAAAAGGACAAGTCTTTCGTTTCTGTTGAAGGAGAAGCGTAACGCACTCAAAAATATTATCCAAAAAAAAGGCCTCCTGATTCAGGAGGCCTTTTTTTATGGTTTATGGTTGCTTCTCTGATTTAGACAACGCCAAAAGCTGGAGCCCATTTGTGGCGTAACACTTTCGTATGGGTTAGATTTGTTCTAATGAGCCGTTCAATTCTTCTCTTAATAATTTGTTTAGGAATGCTTAACCTGGCAACAGGACAAAAGTTTTTAGAGACTTCCTATGATGTTCGAGATGGCTTACCGCAATCTCTGATTACGACTTTAATAGAAGACGATTTGGGGTACTTGTGGTTGGGGTCGGATGGGGACGGGCTTACCTGCTTTGATGGGACTAATTTTAAGACATTTACGCAATCAGACGGGTTATTAAGCAATGTTGTTTTGAGTCTCGCTCCAGCCTTGAAAGGCGGAGTTTGGATTGGCGGTGAGGGAGGAGTCTCCTATTTTAACGGAAAGAGCTTCAAGACTTTTGAGTTTGATTCCAGAATTCGGAAGGTTTTTCATTTCTACGACACTTTACTCTGCTTTGATCAGAACTTCTCGGTAACTAAAATTTATGATGATGAAGTCTACCACCCTAAAATAGCAAGAGCAGGAGTGGCTCTTGTCAAAGACGTATTTAGCCGAAATGAAGCTGAGTACTATGTTATCACCACCTCCGATCAGCTCCTGTACCATTCTAAAAAAGGCGTCCTGAATATTGAAATGGCTCCAGGGTTGACTTTGTATAGCGTGCATTTTATTAATGGAAAAACACTCGTCATTACCAATGCAGGAACATTTAGCCTGGATAGTGCGAACAGGCCTATACTGGTGGAACCACGTCTTAATTATCCGGTGGTATTGATTGAGGACGGGGCCAAAATAATTTGGCGTAGAAATAATGCTGACTTGGATCGTATAGTGATGGAAGAGGATCAGGTAACACCGAGGACATTTAAAATTGATTCAGAACATTTCGTAGGACTAAAGGACAGTGAGGGCATTACCTGGATCGGAACAAGTAATGGTGAGTTGCATAAATATTGGTACTCTGAATTCGAAAAAATTGAAGGGATTAATGGATTGGTCACTTCCGTCTTCAAAGACGGAAACACTATTTGGGTAGGCACTAAGGATGAGGGTTTGATTGTGATAGAAAACAACGTGATCACGCGAAGACTTGATTTTAGTGATAAGGGCAGTAATCGGATCAATGCAATTCAAAAAGACAATAATGGAAAAATATGGATAGCTGCAGATGTGGGATTGGCCTACTTAGACCAGTTGGGTAACCCTGTGTGGCACACAAGAAAAAACGGGTTACACAGCGACTCTGTTAATGACATTGAGTTTGATGCTAATAACAGGGCTTGGCTTACATTCAAAAAAGGCAATGTGATCAGTGCATTTGATGGTGAAAAATTTGTCAACTTTTCCATTGAAGATTCTATTCCTCCCAGCAGATACTACAAAATGGTATATGCTCCTGAATTGAAGTGGATGCTTGTAGCCAGTAACAACTCGGTAGTCTATATCGAAAATGATAGTGTAAAAAGATTAAGTATCCCGAGTTACAATAGGTCGGTAGCTTATTCCATCAGTGTATATAAAAAGGAATATTTAGTGATAGGATATGCTGTTAGAGGCATTGCGTTACTCAACTTAAAAACCAATGAGGTCAGGCATTATGGACGGATGGTTGGCTCCTCAACGATTTATTTCACGGGCACAGATGCGGAGGATTATATATGGATTGGTCATGACCTCGGAATTGATCGATTCAATTTAGGGGCCGACTTAGAGGTTAATGAATTTGTCCGTTTTGGTTTAATTCATGATGCCTCCAATCGGGAACTTAGTTTCAGGTCCTATTTTGTAGATGATCAGGAAAAGTATTTTGGCTTGTCCAATGGGCTTTATCACTTTGGAAAGTCATTCAATTTAAGTGACCAAAAACTTCATCTACTCAATGTTGAGCTATTTTTTGGTGAGGACCCGATACGCCTCTATTCTGATAGCCTTTCTTTCTTGTATCAATACCCAATAGCTCCGAAGTTTCCAAGTGATAAAAACCATCTGACTTTTAGTTTTCTGAAAATAAACAAACTTGACCCACAGTCTGTCAGTTATAAGTACATGTTGGAAGGTTTTGAAACCAAATGGGGACCACCCACCAGTAATCAAAAAGTGACATACAGCAGCTTGCCACCCGGGAAATATGTGTTCAAAGTGCTCTCACGCGACAAGGATGGAATATGGGCCAATGATCCGCTGCAATATGGTTTTGAAATAGAAAAGCCGATCTACCAAACAACTGGTTTTATCACGTTTGGAATTATATCATTTATCTTATTGGGGGTACTCTTTTTTTACTTTCGATTGAAGTACCAGGTCAACAAGGTACTGGCGAGAGAGCGATTTAGGCAGGAAGAAAATGCCCGACTCAGGAAAGAGATAGGAAGAGATTTTCATGATGAGATGGGCAACCAATTGGCTCGAATAATTAATTATGCAGGGTTAGTGCGCTTGAAGAAAAATGACGTAGGAGCCACCCTGATAAAAATTGAAGATTCTGCTAAAGAGCTTATTACGGGAACAAAGGATTTCATATGGGCATTGGATCCAGCCAATGAGATTATTTCCAATCTATTTGTTCATGTGAGAGATTTTGGTGTACGTCTATTTAAGGACAGTAAAATTGATTTTCGACCTTCCTATTTAGTGACAAATGACATCAAACTGCCCTATGGATTTGGCAGACAAATTAACCTCATTTTGAAGGAATCTTTAACTAATGTATTCAAGCACTCGCATGCTTCCTATGTAGACCTTATATTTAGCGAATCGGAAGGCAAATTCGTGTTTGAAGTGAATGACGATGGAGTAGGAGTTACAGAGGATATAATTTCTCAATCTGAGGGAGGCATAGCCAACATTGCCCATCGAGCCACTAAAATGGGGGGTAGTTTAAGCATTACAAATAATAACTCAGGGACGAATATTAAACTAATTGTTGAATGTAAGGACAAGCCATGAGAGATCTACTAAAACGAAGAGTAATCATAGTTGAAGATGACAAGATATTAAGGGAGAGTTATGAAACGATAGTAAATAGCTCTGATAAATTTGTTTCTGTTGGAGCTTACAGAACCAGCGAGGAGGCCATCGCTGATCTTACGAAAAAGAAACCCGATATCGTTTTGATGGATATTGAATTGCCTGGACAAAACGGGATTGAAGCAACTCAGAAAATCAAGGATAAGCTGCCAAATGTTGAGGTAGTCATTGTAACGGTATACGAAGACAATGATCTTGTCTTTGAAGCGCTAAAAGTGGGCGCTTCCGGATACATAACCAAAAGCGCCAATTACCTGGAATTGCTTAGTGCACTGGAAGAAATTGTAAAAGGAGGAGCGCCCATGAGCACCAAAATTGCCAGAATGGTGATTAAAAATTTCCATCAAAACCCCAACTCCCCATTAACCAAACGGGAGAAAAAAGTACTAGAGCTTTTGTCGGTTGGCAAAACTTATTCACAGATATCGTCAACACTCGATATCTCTCCGGATACATCCAAGACCCACATCAGAAATATATATTCAAAATTGCAAGTCAATAAAAAGTCAGATGCCATTGATGTTGCCAACAAGAATAAATTGATTTGATTTTTCGCAGGATTGCAAAATATTCATTTGGTTATTACCCCATCGGCAGTATCTGATTTCCTCTTCTTGCCGTATTCATTCCTGATCAAAAATACCATAAGTCACCTAATTGATAGCCGAAACACTCATTTCGTAATGCTTTTTGGGTGGTTTATTTAGGAAAGTTTGTTTGGAGATTTGACCCCCAATAATTGATGTTGCCCATGCTGCATCGATTGGGGAAATAAATTTTTAACCAAACTAAACCTATGAAGAAGATTTTACTGTTATGTTTTTCATTGGCTTTTGTGTTCAATTCCTGGGCACAAGAGCGAGTGATCTCCGGTAAGGTTACGGCCACAGAGGATGGCTCAACAATACCTGGAGTAAACGTGGTTCTCAAGGGAACCTCAAATGGAACTGTTACCGATTCTGATGGTAACTTTCGATTGACCACCCCAGCATCGGGAGGAACACTGGTGTTTTCATTTATTGGATTGGCAACACAGGAGGTAGCAGTTGGTGAACGGGCAATAATCAACGTTGCCATGAACCCTGATGTACAACAACTTACTGAAGTTGTTGTGACTGCCCAAGGTCTTGCGAAAGAGAAAAAAGCCCTGGGCTATGCTACCACAACTGTAGGAACAGAGCAGTTGTCGTCACGCCCGGTCAACGATATCTCTAGAGTTTTACAAGGAAAGGTCCCAGGTGTTGTCATCAACCCAACCGGGGGTGTTTCAGGAACAGGTGCCAGTATTAACATAAGGGGCTATTCAACCATCACAGGCAGTTCTCAACCGCTTTGGGTAGTTGACGGTGTTCCTTTCAACTCTTCTACAAACAACAACTCTGGATTTAGCACGGGAGGAGCAGCAACGTCCTCTAGCCGATTTTTAGATCTTGATCCAAACGTAATTGAGTCCATTAGCGTCCTTAGAGGATTGGCCGCAACTACGAAGTATGGAGATCAGGGACGTAACGGTGTAATTTTGGTAACTACCAAATCTGGTAATACCAAAGTAGGAGCTCCTGAAATTAACTTTCAGCAAACAGTTTCTACTACAGAAATCGCATCATGGCCGGACAGACAATTGAACTATGGTAACGGATTCCATGGATTGGCCGGAAACACCTCACCATTCTACAGCAACTGGGGTCCAAACCATAATCAGATCGACTCAATTGCTCACCCTTATCCATTTAGCAATTCTCCAGAATTGGCTAACGCTTTTCCTGAATTCTATTTCAAGAGGATTCCATACACCGCAGCGCCCGATCCTATCGCCTTTTTTAGGAAAGGGATTGTATCCAATACCTCTATTGGTATTAGAGGGGGTACTGATAAGTTAGGCTACAATACTTCAGTAGCCTACACAACAGAGGAAGGTTATACGCCTGGCAATGATTTAAAGAGATTAAATATTTCAACTGGATTTAATGCTGCTGTAACAAACAAGCTTTCGATTAAATCATCGCTTCTGTATGCCAGTTCAGACATGGTAACACCTCCATTAAATGGAGCAACTGGTGGTTCAACAGCATTTAATACTACACCGTCACTGTATGCCAATTTCTTGTATACACCAACCAACTATGATGTACTGAACACAAGTCTTTTTCCTTTTGAAACGCCAAATGATCACCGCAATATTTGGTACCGTACAGGTAACGATATTCCGAACCCAAATTGGGTAGCCAAGTACATGCGTGATACGGATGTAACCAATAGATTTTTTATTTCTTCATCGATTTCCTACGACTTTAACGACAATACATCCTTGTTGTACAGGGTAGGTTTAGATACCTATACGCAAAAGCAAAATCGTGAGTATAATAAAGGTATTGGACCGGCTTACGCAAACGCTGACAGGGGAATTTTTCAAACAACAACAATCCTGAATTCAATTTGGAATCACGATTTAATTTTCGCTCACAATAGAAAAATAACATCTGATATTTCCCTGCAGGCAAGCATCGGAGCAAATGCACGGAATGATATCTTTCAACGAGATGGAATTTACTCAGAAGTACAAACAGTGTTTGGCCTGATGAGACATTCTAACTTTGAAACAAGTTCGTCAAGGAGTGCTGGTTTTGATGCTTCACGTATCCTCTTCCGTGAGGTGGAGGTGCAGCGTTACGGAATTTACGGAGATTTCGCTTTTGACTACAAAAATTTCTTCTTCATTAACCTTCAAGGAAGAAATGATTGGATGTCAACATTGGAAAAAGAAAACAATTCCAAGTTTTATCCTAGCGTAAGTACCTCCTTAATTCTTACAGAGGTATTTCCCGGACTACAATCCACAAAGGTTAATAATTTGAAGTTCAGGTATGGATTTGGAACCTCAGCTGGCTTCCCTGGAGCATATAATACACGAAACGTTGTAACCCAGAATTTGCGCGCGGCCATCAATCCAGCGGGTTCTCTTGTGGGAGAACACACTATCTCTAACCAGTTAGGAAACCCTTTACTTAAGCCTGAATTGCAAACGGAAAATGAAATAGGTCTGGAAGGTAAATTTTTCAATAACAGAATTGGTATTGATTTTACCGTGTTTGATAAAGGAACTCAAGACCTGATCACGGATGCCTCCATTGATCCTGCTACCGGTTACACAAGTACACTGATTAACATCGGTAAGATCTCAAATAAAGGAATTGAGTTGGGATTGACAGCTACACCACTGAAACTTTCAAATAGTTTTCAATGGGATGCTATTCTAAATTATACGCTGGTTCGTCCAGAGGTAATTGATTTAGGCACTAGCATTACTGAGGTAGTACTTTCTGGATTTACCGACAGAGGCAACTTTGCCGTTCCTGGCCAGCCTATGAATATCATGAAAGGAAGTGTGATTTCTAAGGACCCAAATGGAAATAGGATTGTTGCTGCAAACGGACTTTACGAAAGAAGCCCTCAAATTGGAATATTGGGAAATCCTAATGCTGATTTCTTTACTACCTTAATCAACACATTCAGCTATAAAGGGATCGAATTCGCATTTCAGTTTGACTACCGCCATGGTGGTGACATCTACGCATCTACGCCTTCAGCAGTTTTGGGAAGGGGAACAACCACAGCATTTCCTTACAACCAGGATTTAAGTGTTATCCTTCCTGGGGTTAAGAATGTGGGCACTTCAGATGTTCCTGTTTATGTAAAAAATGACTTACAAGTGTCTGCAGCGGATTATGGCTTCAATACCTTGTATGGAGCAGGTGGAACAAGTGAGGTGTTCATGTTTGACGGAACAACTATTCGTCTTAGGGAGATTTCAATCGGATACTCGTTTCCAAAATCACTGTTGAGCAAAACGCCAATTAAGAACGCTTCAATTCAGATCAACGGAAACAATCTGTGGTTTAACGCTGTAAACGTACCCAAGGCTACTAACTATGATCCGGAAGTATCCAGCCAGGGTGTAGATAATGGCCTTGGATTTGATTACTTGACAGGACCCAGTGTGAAACGGTATGGAGCTGTTTTAAAACTTACATTCTAAAACTTGTTGATAAAATCTATATGAAATTTATAAAATCATTTTATTTAAGTGTGGTGCTGATTCTCGTATCAGCCTGTACACTTAGCTTACAGGAAGACCCTAATGCGGTTCAGCCGGACCAGGCTCTTCCTAACTTATTGTTGAACTCAATACAGCGCAATACCGCAGTAATGTTCAACACGCTGAGCACATTCGGTATGCAAATGACCCGGCTTCAAAATGGTGGTGGCGCTTTATATAATAATGCGTACAGCCCGCAAGATTTTGACGCAGTATGGTCTACTGCTTATGCCGGTGTATTGCAAGATGCAAAGGTGCTATTGGAAAAAGCTGACAAAGAGGGGTTAGCACGGCATGCCGGGATGTCTCGGATTATGTCAGCCTATATACTCACCGTGTTGGTGGATAATTTTGGAAAGGTTCCATACAGTCAGGCATTTAAGGGAGCTGAGAATTTTAACCCTGCTGCCGATGAAATGACTGACCTGTACAATGAAGCCCTTGCGATGTTGGTTAAATCCAAAGAAGACCTTACGACTCTTGGTAAAGCCAGTGGTGGTTATTTAAATGTTACTGCTGAACAACCTCAGGATCAGTATTACGGAGGTGATTATACAAAATGGGTTAAACTGGCCAACACCCTTATGTTGAAAATATATTTGAACATGAGAGAGCAAAATCCAAGTTTGGCTACTACTGAAATCAACAAGCTTATTGCTGATCCAGCGGGCCTTATCGCATCTCCTGCTGAAAATTTTGTGTACCGCTATGGCACCAACCTTTCAGATCCGAGCAACCGTCACCCAAGATTTACTGCAACATACCTTGCAGGTGGAGGTCAATACCAATCGAATTGGTTAATGTGGCACATGTTTCATGGTTATGACGCAACAAGTGGCTTGGCACCAGTAGGGCAAGGTGATCCAAGAATGAGGTTCTATTTCTACAGACAAGTCAATGCCAACAGTAGTGATCCAAGCTTGAATCGTTGCGTTTTGTTAGCGATTCCAGATCACTATCCAAAATCTTCTGCGGGTGCAATTGTTCTCAATCCAAAGGCAGGGCTTCCTCCAGGAATTGGTTATAACCCTGCACAGCCGTTGAGTTCAACCAATCCAAATCCAGCCCATCCGGCTTGGGGGCGCACTTTTTGCTATCCATCAAACATAGGCTATTGGGGTAGAGATCATTTGGATCCACAAGGGATTCCTCCAGATGGATTAATGAGGACCATGTGGGGACCGTACCCTGTAGGAGGTCGTTTTGATGCCAATGTGAATACATCCGTGAACCAAAACGTAGGTATGAGAGGAGCCGGAATGCAACCATTAATGATGAGGGCATCTGTTCGGTTTATGTTGGCAGAGGCTGCCTTGTATTTAGGTACCACAGGCACACCTTTGATTTATTTTCAGGATGGAATCAGGTTCTCCATGGAAGACGTTCGTACCTGGTCAGTTTCTGGAACATTTGGCGTAGGCGCTGCGGCACCCACGGAGGCAACAACCATTAACACATTTTATCCAGCAGCCAACTATACCACTGATATGAATAATTATATCACAAAGGCTGGTGATGCCTATAATGCGCAAACAACCAATGATGACAGGATGAACTACATCGCCAGAGAGCATTGGATTGCCAGTTTTGGAAATGGAGTAGAAGCGTATAACCTGTATCGCAGAACTGGAATGCCTAGGGGAATGCAGCCGACTCAGACGGAATTACCAGGTGCTTTCCCAAGAACATTTTGGTACCCAGCATCATTTGCTACCCTCAACTCATCCTCTGGCGGACAGAAAGCTGATCTCACAGGGAAGGTATTCTGGGATAACAATTCAAATGACCTTGGATTTTGATATTCTTAAATTCACTTGTTTATGAAAAAAATTAAAGACAATATATTTTTGCTCATTTTCACACTGGCTGCTATTGTGTCTTGCCGTGATGAGAGCCTTTATCCCCTTCCTTATGACACTGAAAAAGACAATGGGGGATACCTTAGAATTATTCAACAGACGTCCAATGTTGTCGACTTAAACGACCTGGCTAATTCGGCTTTTGAAGCCACCTTTGAGGCGGTTGAAAAGTTGAATGGTGATAACGTTGAGGGAATTGAGTTTTGGGCAAGTCACAGAAGGGGAACCGGACTTACCGATGAGGTTTTGGTGACAACCATTGATGGAACTGGATTCGCGCCAACACCTCAACCTACCATTTCTATTTTCAAGCGGGCAAAAGTTAGGGTACTTGCAAATGATATCTTAGCTAAAATCCAAACCTTGACTACAGATCCAGATGGTACTTGTACAACGCTGAGCAATATTTGTTCACCCTCCACCGGACTGGTGGCTTATCCAGGTGGACCGTTATTGGCAGGAGATGTAATTATTCTGAGATGGATTTTAATTCTTAAGGATGGAAGAAGGTTTTCAGTGATCAACCCTCAAGCTGCTGTTAACCCCTCAATGGCTAAAACCCTTGAAGCTAATAGCACACCCAACGTGACTACCGCTCAGTTTGCAAGCTCACCGTTTACGGCACAGCTTACAGTACGTAGTGTGCCTGCAGGTTCATGGATTGGTGATTACAGCTTGACGCAGGAAGCCATTTGGTCCGCATTGCACACTTGGAATCAGCATGAGTTTTATCCTGCAGGTCTCAATCAGGTTCTCTTTCCAAATCAAACTGTAACATTAGCAACAGTTCCTGGAGGCTTGTCCACGGAAAGACAGTTTTCAGTTAATTATAGAGGCAAACAGGTAACAATGAAAATTAACCTTGAAAATGGAACCGTATTTGTGCCATTACAAAATTCAGGGGTTGAGTGTGCACCACAGAAGTCAGTATTCTGGGTAACACCGACTACGGGTAATTTTACCCTGAATTCCTTTGGGCCGCTTGCGCCAGGTCTGCCGCAGGCTACTACAGCAAATAGAGGCGCATATACTGCTGCAAGCACGGGTACTACACCTGGCAACACGCTAAGGATAGGTCTGGATGATGATGCAGATGAGTATGGCCTGAGAAATGGATACTGTACTTGGACCAGGAGAGTTAAGTTACTCTTGACGAAACTTTAATTCTATATTTTATTAATCGAATAAAAGGCCTCCAATTGGGAGGCCTTTTTGTTTAGGGTCAAGTAAGCCAATATCCAATTATTTACAGGTCATATTTTAAAGCCTTTCCGGAGCGGTTTTAATTAGTGCAATGAGGACGAAAAGGCTTAAAAATCAGAAAATTGAGATCAAATCATGCTCTTTTTAGGGTGAATTTACCATACAAATAATACTATAAATTGGGTGGTTCTGCAGGGCAATTACACGATCAAAAATCACCCATTTTCAGAAGCGAATTTGTTAGAAACCAATGATTATTGCTCAAAACGTAAGATTTTCAATATAAATGAGCTGTATTAAATTCTTCTTACAGTATTTTTTAATTACAAGATATAACCTAATTTGGGGGTTCGAATTTTTATATTCTAAACTAAACTAAAACCTATGAAGAAGTTTTTACTATTATGCTTCTCATTCGTTTTTGTGCTCAGTGCATGGGCGCAAGATCGAGTGGTTTCAGGTAAGATCACGGCCTCGGAAGATGGCTCGACATTACCTGGAGTGAACGTGGTTCTGAAAGGAACTACAAACGGTACAGTTACCGATGTTGACGGTAACTACCGGTTGAATGTGCCGTCAGCAGGCGGTACGTTGGTATTCTCATTTATTGGTCTGCAAACCCAGGAAATCGCCATTGGCGAACGCTCTATCATAGACGTTCAAATGGGACTGGATGTTCAGCAACTTACTGAGGTTGTCGTGACCGCTGTGGGTATTGAACGTGAAAAGAAGGCTTTGGGTTACTCGGTTGCATCAGTAGATGCAGCCAACCTGCAACAGCGTTCTGAAGTTGACCCTTTGCGTGCACTTCAAGGAAAGATGCCAGGAGTAAACATCACCGGTGGTGGTGGAGGTCCTGGACAGTCTACCAAGATTAACATCCGCGGTATTTCTTCATTGACAGGAAATACACAGCCTTTGTTTGTTGTAGATGGTATTCCTTTCGACAACTCTGTTAACTCTTCTGAAACTGGTCAAGGCTCTGGAGGTGAGAACAGTGCTCAAAATACCATGATTTCAAACCGTGCATTTGACCTTGATCCAAATAACATTGCCAGTGTATCCATCCTAAAGGGTGCTGCAGCGGCAGCGTTGTACGGATCACGTGCTACCAATGGTGTGGTGATTATCACTACCAAGGCAGCCAGCAAAGGAACCAAGAAAGGTATGGAGATCAACATTACTTCTTCTTACAACGTAGAGGAGATTTCCGGTATTCCTGATTACCAGGACGTTTACACCCAGGGATCTAACCAGGTGTACAACGGTGGTTTCATTGGAAACTGGGGAGCACCTTTTGCTACTGAAGTAGACAGGCTCAATGCCGAATTCGGAACCAACTATAGCAAAACCTATGGTGTATATGCAGGTGGACCTAACAAAGGCCTGCCTTACCCAGAAGGAACAGCGCCTCATCCTATGGCTGCCCGTTTCCCTTCATTGACGCAGTTCAGAGATGCAGACGGCCAGCCTATTGCTGTACCTATTGTACCTCATGATATCATTGGTGGTTTCTTTGAAAAAGGAAAAACACAAGAGAATTCCTTTACCATCTCCAATGGTTCAGAGAAAGTGAATTTGAACGCCAGTGTTTCCCGTATGGATCAGACAGGTATGATTCCAAATTCAGGCGCTACCCGTACTTCCATCAGCTTTGGTGGTAATGGTCAGCTGGACAATGGAGTATTTATTGCTGGTAACGTGAACTACGTAAACACTACACAGTCCTCGCCTCAATCTGGTGCAAGTGCATTTTCAGATTACTTTGGAGGTCAAGGAGCGGGTTCTATCTACGCGCGTCTGTTCTATTTGCCACGTAACTTCAACCTGAACGGATATCCTTTTGAGAATCCTGT